>Ga0210382_10000050_pt1 | contig 48034 bp, 39 predicted proteins | sample PLMedo_FD_155452 | JGI IMG/M metagenome (GOLD analysis project Ga0210382, IMG submission 155452) | Groundwater sediment microbial communities from an aquifer in East River, Colorado, USA - PLM0_60_coex redo | ecosystem: Environmental > Terrestrial > Soil > Riparian zone | place: USA: East... | reverse complement strand
GCGGACCCGCGACTCCCTCGGCTTCGCGACCGCCACGTTCTGGGTGACGCCGCCGGCGCGCACCAGCCCGCTCTCGTTCTTCGGGCCCGGCGTGTTCGGCAATGCACCCGACACCACGCGGGTGGTGCCGTTCGATGTGCTCGAGCCCAATGAGACCGCCCCGCGGACGATCAATCTCGACGCAGCGCCACGGTTCCCCCTGATCCCGCAGATCAAGTTCCTGAATCCCGCGCTGGCTTTCGAGATCCCGCGACGCGACGAGACCGGCGTGGAGTGGTACCGGTTCACTCAGAGCACGCCGCGCGACCTGACGCTCATCTTGAGCGGGCCCGACGTGCGCGGGACGTTCTCGACCTTTCTCACCAACCAGCTCACGTTCAACCCGGCGGACACGAGCTACGCGATCGGCCCGAGCTCGTGGACGATCGGACCGGGGTCGCACTTCTGCCGGGGCTTAGCGTTCGCGCCGCCCCAGACGCAGCCCGAGTCGACGATCGTCGCCCTGGACTCCATGCCGGCCGGCGCCTTGCACGCGCTCGCGTTGTACAACCAGCCGGGGCGCTACGGGCTGGCGGTGTTCGAGGGATACGTCACGAGCGATCCGACCGTACCGCGGGACGCCCACGAGGAGGATGACTTTTGCGACGCGGGAGACGCCCGCGGCCTGGCCGCGACGCTCCCCAGCATTGCCTACCGGGCCACGCTCACGATCGACAACCCGCATGACGTGGATTGGATCCGCTTCCGGGTTGCGAACCCGTCGGCCGTGACCATCAAGATTGCGGCGGTCCCCGGAGCCACGAGCGATACGAGCGACGTGGACATCTTCCTGCTGACGGTGCCGGGAGGCGGCGCGAGCACGACGCTGGACTTGCGCGGCCAGTCGGTCGCTGGTGGCTCGACCGAGCAGATCAACGTCGTGCTCGGCATGGGAGACTATTACCTCGTGGCGGTGGACTACCAGGGTGCCCCGGTCGCCTACGAGGTGTGCATCAACACGACCGGTTGCACGTCGTTCCCTTCGCCGCCGGCGCCCACGCGTGCCGCGAAGCAGCCGTCCGCCCGCGCAGCTCCAACCCGCGCCCTGGCACCGCGCCTCTCACGTCGCCCATGAGCGGCGCCGCGGGCTCCACGATGGAATGCCTCAAGTGTCACACCCCACTCCCGGACGGCAGCAAGTTCTGCTTCGCCTGGGGCGCCGACGTGACAGGGGGGGGGGGCGGAACGGGCGCGAGCACCGGCGCCACCGAAGGCCTGATGCAACGCCTGCAGCGTCTGGTCGAAGGGAAGTACGAGGTGAAGCGGATGGTGGGGAAGGGCGGCATGGGCGCCGTGTTCCTGGCGCACGACCTGACGCTCGAGCGCGAAGTCGCCATCAAGGTGCTCCCGCCCGACATCTCGATGGACGCGCAGGTCCTCAAACGCTTCCAGCAGGAGGCGAAGACGGCGGCGAAGCTCGACCATACGAACATCATCCCGATCTACCGCGTCGAGAGCGAGGGCGGCCTCAACTACTTCGTCATGAAGTATATCGCCGGCACCTCGCTGGAAGACGTGCTGGAGCAAAAGCAGCCGCTCACGATCGACTACATCCAGCGGGTGCTGTGGGAGGCGGCGTGCGCCCTGGGTCACGCCCACCAGCGCGGCGTCGTGCACCGCGACGTGAAGCCCGCCAACATCATGTTCGACCACGACGGCCGCGTCATGCTCACCGACTTCGGCATCTCCAAGGCGCTCCAGGCGGCGAGCGCCTTCACCGGCACCGGCATGATCATCGGGACGCCGCACTACATGGCGCCGGAGCAGGCGAAGGGCACCACCGTCGACGGCCGCGCCGACCAGTACTCCCTCGCCGTCGTGGGGTACCGCATGATCACCGGCGAGCTGCCCTACACCGGTGACTCGGTGCACACCATCCTCTATAAGCACATCTTCGAAGAGGTGCCCCGCGTCAGCGTGAAGCGGGCCGATACCCCGGAGTTCCTCGTCGCCGCGATGTCGCGCGCGCTCTCCAAGGAGTCGGACCAGCGGTTCGCCACGATGGAGGAGTTCGCGACCGCGGTGTGGCCCGAGCAACCCGTCGCGGCCCCCCGGGCAGGACAGCGAGCCGGCGCGCAGCGCCGGCCTCCGCCGCGCACCGGCGCCGTCACCGCCGATACGCCCACCGAGGTCACCACCGCGCCCACCACGCCGATCCCGCGCGTCGGGATGAAGATCGGGCAGGCAACGAAGACGTCGGGCGTCGGGATCTACGTCGGGATTGCCGTCGTCGCCGTGGCCGGCGTGGGGGGCTATTTCGCGCTCGCCCCGCGGCCATCCGCGCTGCCTCCCGCCCCGGTGACTCCGGTCGAGACGACGCACGTCGCTGCGCCCCTCCCCCCGCCCACGCGCCGGGACCGCCCGCGCCAGAACGTGGTGGCACCGCCGCCCGTGGCGGCGCAGGGGTTCATCACCGTGGATAGCGACCCGGCCGGGACGGTGTTCATCGACGGCCGGGACGTCGGCTCGACGCCGGTGGTCGAGTTCGGCGTCAGCGTGGGCCGCCACACGATTCGGGTCGAGCGGGCGGGCTACAAAACCCAGAGCCAGACCGTGGACGTCTCTCCCAACAACCCCGTCCGCAAGCGCTGGATCCTGCAACCGGAGGGATCGAACTGATGCGTCGCGTCACCTGGCTACTCGTCGCCTTCGTAGCGGCCTCTCCCTCCCTCGCGGGTGGCCTCGCCGCGCAGTCGGTGCAGAACGCTGCCCTGCGCCGCGCGCAGCAGGCCGCCGAGAATCTCGATTACCGCCAGGCGCTCACACTCGGACGAGCGGCACTGCGCGAGCGCCTGACGGGGTTCGAGCGGGCGCGCGCCTACGAGCTGCTCGGCTTCACCTACAGCGCGATGGACTCGATTCTGCGCGCCGTGGACGCCTTCAAGCAGGTGGTGCTGCTCGAGCCCGAGCGCGAGCTGGACGCGAACCGCACCTCTCCCAAAGCGCTGAGCGCGTTCCAGGTGGCGCTAACCCAAGTGCTCGTCGTGCGCCAACTGCGCGTCGACAGCGTCGCCTTCATCGGGGGGCAAGGCGCGGTGGGGATGCGATACACGGTCACGCAGCCGGCGCGCGTGGTGACGCGCCTGGTCGGCACACCGGCGCTGCGGATCGACTCGAGCGTGGCGAACGGGCAGGTGAATCTGCGCTGGCCCGCCCGGCTCGCGAACGGCGACCCGGTACCAGCCGGCAGCTACACCGTGGTGGTGGAGGCGACCGTCGGGCAAAACAGCTTCTCGGCGTCCCAGCCGATCCGCATCACGCATGGCGCGGTGGACACGCTCCCGCACGTCACCAGCCTCCCCGGCTACGAGTATCTGCCGGAGACCGAGGTCCCGCCGAAGAGTTGGCGGCCGATGGGGCTCGCGCTCGTGTATGCGGGCATCGCGCTCGCCGGCACGTCGGCCTTGTCGAGCGGCGATCTGGGGTCGGCGTCGCTGCGCGAGGCGGGCGTCGTGGGGGGTGGCGTGATTTTGGCGGGGTTCGTGATGACGCTCAAGAAGCCGGCGCCTCAGCTCGCACGCGGCAACATCCTGTACAACCGGCTGCTGCGCGAGCAGCTCACGCGGCGCAATGAGGAGATCGCCCAGGAGAATCTGCGGCGGCGCCAGCAGGTGGCGGTGAGCGTCGTCCCCTTGCCGCGGGCTGGAGGTGGGCGATGACTAGTCGGTTAGCCGGTTTGTCGGTTAGCTCGCTGATCTTGCTTCTAGCCAGCTATCCGGCTAACCGACTAACGGCCCAGCACTTCGTTGTCGGCCCCCAGCTGGTGTTCGGCGATTACCGCGAGGTGTCGGCGAACCTGCATTACCGGGGCGCCGGGGGCGGCGTGGCCGCGGCGTTCACCTGGAAGAAGTTCGCGATCGACGCGTCATTCGCGGGTGTCACGTACGACCCCGCCAGTGACGGCACCGCGGTCGCGTCGTTCAAGGCGACGCAGCTCGACGTGCGGCTGCGCTACTACGTCACGGGCCCGGTGAGCGCCGAGTTGGGGGTCGTGAACCGGAAGTCGAAGCCCGAGTTCGAGGCACAGTCGGTGGGGGCGGTGCGAGCCGGCGCGCGGATGTCCTACGTGCTCGGGCCCGGCGTGCGCATGGGGCTGCGCGGCGGGATGCTGTTCGGCGCCAAGTTCTCGGGGGGCGGGACGGTCTCGCCGATCGGGGCGCTCGAGCTGGGGCTGACGATGGGTGTCGATGCGATCCGCGGTCGGGTGCGGTTTACGGGGGACTACGACTTCCAGCGCATCTCGCGCAAGACTGACGACGGCAGCGGCGAGGTGGATGTTCCGATCCAGCAGTCGCTCGGGCGGGTGGGGGTCGCGGTCGCGTTCTAGTCAGGGCTCCGCAACGCCCGGGAAGGGGGGCCAGGCCAACGTCACGAGATCGAGCGGGTCGACCACAATGTCCCCGTAGCGCGCCAACCAGTGGAGGTGCGGGCCGGTGACGCGTCCCGTCGCGCCCACGCGCCCGATCAGCTGACCTCGCTGCACCGTATCGCCCTTCGCTACGAGCGCGCGGTCGAGATGCATGTACGCGGTTAGCAGGCCGGCGCCGTGGTCCACGTAGATCGTCCGGCCGGAGTAAAAGAGGTCTTCCACCAGCGCCACCGCACCGCGGTTTGCCGCCCGCACCGGCGCGCCCCGCCGCCCCGCGAAGTCGACGCCCATGTGGCGGCTTTCCAGGACATCGTTGAACTCCCGCTCGAGACCAAAGCCGCTGCGGATCTGCGACGTTCGGGGGCGGACGAAGGGCGGCGTCCAGAGCCGGGGCGTCGCGTGAGTGCTCTCGAGGACCTCGCGCACTTGGGCCCTCTCGCGCTCGAGCCGCGCTGCGAGCGCCGAGTCGGGCGGGCGCGTGAACCTCGGCGCGGTGCGCAGCGCTTCGTACGCGACCGTGCGAGGCGCGACCGGCAGGGGCGTCACGGTTTCCTCCCCGTTCACGGACACGTGGAGCTGGATTGTGTCGTGCGTCTCGAACGGGACGCCGCCCAGGGCCACGAAGCTGCCCTGGGAATCGGCCTCGAAGTGAAGCGGTTCACCGGCGAGCGTGCCGGTGACGAGTGGTGCCGTTTCGCGTCCCGAGGGCCGGACGGCGAGCACAACGAGAGAACCCTGGAGCGGAAGAGCGGGCCGCCACTGGATCTCGGGGGGCTCGGGAGCGGGGAGGGGACCGCCCGCGAGGGCGACGGGAACGATCAGCGGGAGCCATCGGACGAGACGACGCATGTTCCGTGGGAATGCGCCAGCCGCGATTCGAACGCGGGACCTTCGGCTCCGGAGGCCGACGCTCTATCCAGCTGAGCTACTGGCGCGCACTACTTAGACGCCAAGTCGCCAAGACGCCTAAGTGTTGTTAAGTCGGGGCGAGAGGATTTGAACCTCCGACCTCCTGGTCCCGAACCAGGCGCGCTAACCGGACTGCGCTACGCCCCGCGTACTGTTCAGCCTGATGCGCCCAGAGGGAGTTGAACCCCCAACCTCTTGATCCGTAGTCAAGCGCTCTATCCAGTTGAGCTATGGGCGCGAGGTGGGCGGTACAAGGCTCGAACTTGTGACCTCCACGATGTCAACGTGGCGCTCTAACCAACTGAGCTAACCGCCCGAACGGCGAGACGCCTAGGCCGCCGCGCCACACCCCTCGGCGTCTCGGCGTCTAGGCGTCTTTGTTACTCAATAGCGGGGGTGGGATTTGAACCCACGACCTCCGGGTTATGAGCCCGGCGAGCTACCAGACTGCTCCACCCCGCGTCGCTTGATCCGTTGGACGGTTGGAAAGTGAACGGAAACCCTTCCAACGTTCCAACTTTCCGACCTTCCAACCTTCCAGAGCGGGAAACGGGACTCGAACCCGCGACCCCAACCTTGGCAAGGTTGTGCTCTACCAACTGAGCTATTCCCGCGCGCTGCGCAAATCTAACCGCTCAGTGGGGTTCAATCTACCAGCCCCCAATCGCCCCGACCCGTCTCCCCGTGTACCCGCCTAGTCAGTGGAGGCGAGGGGGATCGAACCCCTGACCTCGTGAATGCCATTCACGCGCTCTCCCAACTGAGCTACGCCCCCGCTATATTAGCGCCCCCGCGAGGCGGCCCGGCGGGAACACGGCATCTTACCGGGACGTTCTTGCAGTGTCAAGCGATTTCCGTGCCATTGCCGAACTTTCCTGCCTGTGCGGCGTATCACAGGCAACCAAAATAGAGCCCCGATGCCCAAGCAGACCCGCAAAAAGAAGAAGGCCGCGCCGGCCGCCCCCGCCTCCGCCCCCAAGGTGAAGGCGAAGGCCGCGCCCAAGAAGCGCGGTCGGCGGCGGGGTCTGCTCACGGGCCTCGGCCACCACGAGCACGAGCGCGACATCCTCGACCAGTACCTCCATGAGGTGAGCAAGACCCCACTGCTCACGCAGAAGGAAGAGATCGCCCTGGCGCGCAAGGTCCGCGCCGGCGACCAGGACGCCATGCAGGAGCTGGTGAAGCGCAACCTCCGCTTCGTGATCTCGGTGGCCAAGAAGTACCAGAACCGCGGGCTGCCGCTCACCGACCTGATCGGCGAGGGGAATGTCGGGCTGCTCACCGCCGCGCGGAAGTTCGACCCCGACCAAGGGGTGAAGTTCATCTCCTACGCCGTGTGGTGGATCCGGCAGGCGATCCTCGCGGCCTTGGCGCGTCAGGGCCGCACCGTCCGCGTCCCGCTCAACCGGACCGCGGACCTGTCCCGCATCGTCCGCACGGCGGAGTACCTGCGGCAGACGCTGCGGCGCGAGCCGACGCCCGAGGAGATCGCGGATGCGACGAAGCTGTCGCTCGAGGTCGTACAGTCGCTCGCCGCCCTCAACACGGGCGACGTGCGGCTCGACGCCCCCCTCGATCCCGACGGCGATCGCTCCCTGATCGAGCGCTTCATCGCCGAGGACCTGCCCGATACCGAGGACCAGGCGATGGACCGCTTCCTGTCCGACGAGATCGAGCAGGCGCTCGGCACGCTGCAGCGGCGCGATGCCAAGGTGCTGCGGCTCTACTTCGGGCTCGACGGCGGGCGCGAGCACACGCTCGAGGAGATCGGTGGCATGCTGGGGGTGACCCGTGAGCGCGTTCGTCAATTGCGCGATCGGGCACTGAAGCGGCTGCGAGACGGCGACGTCGGCAAGGCTCTCGCGAGCTTCGCCGCCTAAAGCGAGTGGCCAGGAGAAATCCTGGCCACTTTCGTTTCACGCTGTAGCTTCTCCACCGTGATCGAGACGATCGGCCGCCGAGCCGTCGCCGCCGTCGAGGCGGTCGGTCGGGTAGGCCACTTCATCCTGGACACCGTCCGCGCGCTGCCCGACGTTGGCACCTGGGCCGGCCCGGCCATCGTTCAGATGCGGCGCATCGGCGTGGACTCGATCCCCGTCACGCTGTTCATCGCCGCGTTCACCGGCGTCGTCCTCGCGCTGCAGGCCGCCTATACCTTCACCGGCACGGTCCCGCTGTACTTCGTCGGCACGCTCGTCGGCAAGACGATGATGCTCGAGCTGGGGCCTGTGCTCGCCGGGCTCGCGCTCGCCGGCCGCGTGGGGGCCAGCATGGCCGCCGAGCTCGGCACCATGAAAGTCACGGAGCAGGTGGACGCCCTCGAGACGTTGGCCTACGATCCCCACAGCTACCTCGTCGTCCCGCGCGTCCTCGCCGGCACGGTGATGTTTCCGATGATCATCGCGTTCGCGATCGCTACCGGCATCGTGACCGGCTGGATCACCAGCCTCGTGCTCCTCGACCTCTCTACCACCGACTTCTTAAAGGGGCTGAAGCTTTTTTATCGCTTCAAGGACACGTGGTTCGGGCTCCTCAAGAGCGCCAGCTTCGGCTGCACGATCACGCTCGTGGGCTGCATCGTCGGCCTGGCGACGCGGGGCGGGGCCGAGGGCGTCGGCAAGAGCACGACGCGCGCGGTCGTCTACTCCGCGGTCCTGATCCTGCTGCTCGACGCCTTTTGGGCGGTGCTGCTGCTGTGATCGAATTCCAGGACGTGCACAAGGCGTTCGGTCCCAAACCCGTGCTGGAGGGGCTTTCGCTCGCGATCCAGGATGCCGAGACGCTCGTGATCATCGGTTATTCGGGAACGGGTAAGAGCGTGGCCCTGAAGCACATCGTCGGCCTGTTGCACCCCGATGCCGGCGAGGTCATCGTTGACGGCCGGGCCGTCTCGACGCTGGACCGCGCGGGCCTCACGGCGCTGCGCCGGGACATCGGGTACGTCTTTCAATTCGCGGCGCTGTTCGATTCGATGACGGTCGCCGAGAACGTCGCGTTCGGCCTCAAGCGCCGTGGCCTCTCGGACGAGGAGATTGATGACCGCGTGCGCGAGGCCCTCGCGCTGGTCGATCTCTCGGGGACCGAGCAGCGATTGCCGGCAGAGCTGTCGGGGGGGATGCGCAAGCGCGTCGGAATCGCGCGCGCGATCGCGCTCCGTCCGCGCTACATCCTGTACGACGAGCCGACGACGGGGCTCGATCCCGTCACCTCCGCCGTGATCGACCGCCTGATGGTGCGAACGCGCGAGCATCTCCGGGTGACCGGCGTCGTGGTCACGCACGACATGCGCAGCGCCTACACCGTGGGCGACCGGGTCGCGATGCTGTACGAGGGCCGCATCCGCCAGGTGGGCACGGTCGCGGAGATCCAGGAGACGGAGGACCCCGTGGTGCGGCAATTCATCGAGGGACGCCCCGAGTGAAACGCGAAAACGAGTTCGCGGTCGGCCTGGTGGTCATCGCGGCGCTCGCCGTGGTGATCGTGGGCGCGCTGTGGCTCTCGGGCGCCCACCTCGGCAAGACCGAGGCGGTGCACACCGCGCGCTTCCGGACCGTCGGCGGCTTGGGCGTGGGGAACCCGGTGGTGCTGCGCGGCGTGCGGGTCGGACGCGTCGAGGCGATCCGCCTGGCGCCCGGGAATTGGGTCGAGGGGGACCTGAAGATTTACGCCGGCGTCACCCTGCCCGAGAAGCCGGCAGTGATCGCGGCGTCGGCCTCCCTGTTCGGCGAATGGGCGGCCACGCTCATCCCCGCCGACGCGATCCCGAACGACCCCAACGTGCGCCAGGCGATCGCCGAGGCCCAGGCGGCGGGCGGCGGGAAATGGCCCGGGGCCACGCTCCCCGACATCGGACAGCTGACGGCCCAAGCCAGCCGCATCGCCACGGATATCGCCACCGTGGCGGCGCGGGTCCAGACGGCGTTCGACTCCCAGGCCGTCTCCGACCTGCGGCGCTCGATCCACGATTTCGGCCAGATCGCCGACCGCCTGGCGCGGGTCACGAACGAGCAGGCGGACGTCATCGGCAACGTCGGGTCGAATCTGAGCAAGGGGTCGAACGTTCTGGCCCGGGCGGCGACCGATCTCCAGGCGGCCCTGGGGCGCGTGGATTCGGCCACGAATCAGGGCCAGCTCGCCACGATCCTCAACAACACCGCGGCCACCAGCACCGACCTCCGCTCGGCCTCCCAGGACCTCCGCGAGCTGATGGGCGCGGCGCACAAGAACCAGGAAAGCCTGGTGCATGTGCTGGTGGCCGCTGATACCGTGTTGTCGCGCATCGCGAACCGCAGCGGCTCGCTCGGCCTGCTCGTCGCCGACTCCGCGCTGTACCGCGAGACGACGTTGACGATGATCCAGCTGCGCCAACTGTTGTCGGATATTCAAGCCAATCCGCGGAAATACTTCACGTTCAGCGTGTTCTGAGAATGCCGTTGAGGATCGTGGAGGGTGCGCTCCAGTATTCCCACCCTGAAGGGTGGGCTCGGCCGCGGCTGTCCTTAAGGACAGCATGCGCCGAGCCCAGGCTTTAGCCTGGGAATGGCGCCGCGGAAGAAGCAGGCCCGCGCCCAGCGCGAGACCAGCGCCGGGGGCGTGGTGTTCCGGCGCGGCGACGACGGCATCGCCCGCTTCCTCCTGATCCGCGACTCCTACAAGAACTGGGGCTTTCCCAAGGGCCACCTCGAGCCCGGGGAGCCTCCCGCGAAAGCGGCACGACGCGAGGTCACTGAGGAAACGGGACTCGAGGACCTGACTCTCCACGGGCCGATCAAGGTGATCGACTGGTACTTCCGGTTCCGCGGCAAGACCATCCACAAATACTGCCATTTCTTCCTGTTCGAGTCGAAGCGCGGCGAGCCCGTGCCGCAGGTAGACGAGGGCATCACGGCGTGCGCCTGGCATCCGCTCGAGTCCGCGCTCCGGACGATCAGCTACGACAACGCGCGCGAGGTGCTGCGGCGCGCCGCGGAGATGGAGCGCGCGCTGGTCCAGGTGGAAGGCACGTGACGCCCATAGTGCCGGTCTTCCACCCGCGCCGCGAAGCGCGCCGGGCGGTGAAACAGGGGTACCCCCGCGGCGCCGGCCGCGTGCGGCTGTGTCGCACCGTGCAGGGAGTGGAGCGATTGCTGCAGCAGCGCCTCGTGGACGCGGTGGTGCTGGACGTGCGGACGTGCGCCGCGGAAGGGATCGCCCTACCGGCCCGATTCCCGCACATCCCGATGTACGCGCTGTCCGCGGTGCGGCCGGAAGACGGCTCACTCCTGGCCTCGTGCCAGCGAGCCGGGTTCGCGGGGGTGCTGGTCGAAGGGGTGGACAATGCCGTCGTGGGGGAGTGGATCGCCGCCCGTACGGCGCAAGTCGCGCGGCGCGCCGCCCTAGCCGATGCGCCCCGCCTGCTGCGCCTCACCGACCGGCTGCAGCTGGCGGCGTGGGAGGAGGTGCTGCGGCGGTCGGGCGGGCCGACGCAAACCGGGCATGTGGCCGAGGCGCTGCGGGTCACCCGCGAGCACCTGTCGCGTGAATTTGGCGCGGGCGGCGCCCCCAATCTGAAGCGCGTCATCGATCTGGCGCGGGCCGCGTGCGCCGCCGACCTGCTTGGCAATCCGGGCTATACGATCCGCGCCGTGGTCCGGATTCTGGGGTACGCGTCGCCCAGCCACCTCGCGGGCGCCGCCCGCCGGGTGGCGGGGGTGATGCCGCACGAACTGCGGGAGCTGGGTCCGCGGGGCGTGTTGCAGCGGTTTTTGAAAGGGAGGACGAGGTCACGGGTATGAACGCTTCCGAGTTCCGCGTTCTTGTGATAACTTTCACAATCTCCTAACGGCACACCAATGGCGACTGATTCCATCCTGCGACCCGGCGAGCTGAAAGAGATCCTCCTCAAGGAAATCCAGGCAGCCGACCTGGCGGACATCGACGTCCGCGAGGTTGGGACGGTGCTCGAGGTGAAGGACGGGATCGCCCGCATCTATGGACTGACTGCCGCCATGGCGGGAGAGATGCTCGAGTTCACGGTCTCCGGTACGGGGGAGAAAATCACCGGGTTGGCGCTGAACCTCGAGGAAGACAACATCGGCGCGGTCATCTTCGGCAACTACCTCGAGCTGCGCGAGGGCGACGAGGTGCGCCGCACGGGCCGCGTCCTCGAGGTGCCGGTCGGGCCCGCGCTGGTGGGACGCGTGGTGGACGCGCTGGGGCGGCCGGTGGACGGGCTCGGCCCGATCCACACGACCACGTCGCGCAAGGTGGAGATCGTCGCTCCCGGCATCATCAAGCGCCAGCCGGTCAAAGAGCCCCTCCAGACGGGCATCAAGGCGATCGATTCCATGATCCCCATCGGTCGCGGACAGCGCGAGCTGATCATCGGCGACCGCGGCACCGGCAAAACGGCGATCGCGATCGACACGATCATCAACCAGAAGGGGCAGGGGGTGACCTGCGTCTACGTGGCGATCGGCCAGAAGAACTCGACGGTCGCCGCGGTGGTGGAGCGGCTCAAGGACCACGCCGCCATGGAGTACACCATCGTGGTCGTCGCCTCGGCCTCCGAGCCGGCCCCGCTGCAGTACATCGCGCCGTACACCGGCTGCAGCATGGCCGAGTATTTCATGTACGACGAGAAGAAGGCCACGCTCTGCATCTACGACGACCTGTCGAAGCAGGCGGCGGCGTATCGCCAGCTGTCGCTGGTGCTGCGGCGGCCTCCCGGCCGCGAAGCCTATCCGGGCGACGTCTTCTATCTGCACAGCCGGCTGCTCGAGCGGGCCGCGAAACTCTCCGACGAGATGGGCGGCGGGTCGCTCACCGCGCTGCCGATCATCGAGACGCAGGCGGGCGACGTCTCGGCCTACATCCCGACCAACGTCATCTCGATCACCGACGGCCAGATCTTCCTCGAGACCGACCTCTTCTACTCGAACGTGCGGCCCGCGGTGAACGCCGGCATCTCCGTCAGCCGCGTGGGCGGGAACGCCCAGATCAAGGCGATGAAGCAGGTCGCGGGCCGGCTGCGGCTCGATCTGGCGCAATACCGCGAGCTCGAGGCGTTCGCACAGTTCGGCTCCGAGCTCGACCCCGCCACCCAGCGGCAATTGGCGCGGGGCGCCCGCGTCGTCGAAGTGTTGAAGCAGCCTCAGTACCAACCGATGCCGGTGGAGCAGCAGGTCATCGTGATTTTCGCCGTGACCAACGGCTTAGTCGACGACGTGGACGTTCCCGAGATCAAGGCGTGGGAAAAGGGACTGCTCGATTTTCTCGCGGCCCAGCACCCGCAGATCGGCGAGGAAATCCGGACCCGCAAGGCGCTCTCGGACGAGCTCAGCGCGCGGCTGAAGAAGGCGATCGAGGAGTACAAGGCGCTCGGCATCCGCTGATGGCGAAGCCCCGCGAGCTGAAGCGGCGCATCCGCTCGGTCCAGAACACGCGCAAGATCACCAAGACGATGGAGCTCGTCTCCACGTCGAAGCTGAAGCGCGCCCAGGACCGCGTCGTCGGTGCCCGGCCGTACGCGCAGGCCCTCGCGGACGTCATTGGCGATCTGTACTCGCCCGCCCTCGCGGAGCGGTTTCCCTTGCTCCGTCAGCCGGCGCACGGCGCACGGCGCACGGCGCTCCTCCTCATCACGTCGAACCGCGGTCTGTGCGGCGCGTTCAACGCCAACCTGATTCGGGAAGCGCGGCGCCGACTCGCCGAGGTCGAAGGCCAGGGGGCCCAGACGGAGCTGCACCTGGTGGGGAAGAAGGGGATCGGGTTCTTCAAGTTCTCGCGTCGGACGATCACATCGCAGCGGGTGGATATCGGCGACCGGCCGACGGCGGCGCACGCAGCCGAAGTGGTCGGGCCGCTGATGGCGCAGTTCGAGACCGGGGCGCTCGACGCGGTGGATATCGTGTTTGCGAAGTTCAACAGCGCGGTATCCACACCACCCACGACTTTGCGGATACTACCTGTGACTCCGCCATCGAATCGGCGGTCGGGCGGTCAAGAAGCAAAGGCGGCGATCAACTACATTCTGAAGCCGTCCGCCGAAGCCATTCTCGAATCCCTGCTCCCGCTCTATGTGCGCAACCAGGTGTACCGCGCCCTGGTCGAGACCGCGGCTGCGGAGCACGGGGCGCGACGCACGGCGATGAAAAACGCGACCGACGCCGCCGGCGACATGCTGGACATTCTGCAGCGCACGTTCAACCGGGCGCGGCAAGGGCAGATCACGCAAGAGCTGGCGGAGATTGTTGGTGGAGCGGAGGCCCTTAGGGGCTAGGAGCTCACATGGCGACGAAGATGCAAGAGAAGATGGAGAAGACGGCGGCCGAGAAGAATATCGGCCGCGTCGTCCAGGTCATCGGGCCCGTGCTCGACGTCGAGTTCGAGCCCGAGCGGCTCCCCGAGCTGTACAACGCGCTCGTGGTCGAGCTCGAGGACCGGCGCGTCGTGGTCGAGGTGCAACAGCACATCGGCCGCAATCAGGTCCGCGCGGTCGCGATGAGCTCGACCGACGGCGTGGTGCGCGGTATGCCGGTGGTGGACACGGGCCAGGCGATCACGGTGCCGGTGGGCAAGGCGGCGCTGGGCCGGATCCTCAACGTGCTCGGCGAGCCCGTGGACGAGGGACCGCCGATCCCGCCCGACGCGGAGCGGTGGCCGATCCATCGGGAGACGCCGAAGTTCGTCGACCTCGAGCCCAAGACGGAAATCTTCGAGACGGGGATCAAGGTCATCGACCTCATCGCCCCCTTCGTGAAAGGCGGCAAGATCGGCTTGTTCGGCGGCGCGGGCGTCGGCAAGACGGTCGTCATCATGGAGCTGATCCACAACGTGGCGATGGGCCACGGCGGCCGGTCGGTGTTCTGCGGGGTGGGGGAGCGCACGCGCGAGGGGAACGACCTCTACCTCGAGATGAAGGAAAGCGGCGTGCTCGGCTCGGCGGCGCTGATCTACGGCCAGATGAACGAACCCCCCGGCGCGCGGCTGCGGGTCGGCCTGTCGGGGCTCACCGTTGCGGAGTACTTCCGCGACGTCGAGGGCCAGGACGTGCTCGTCTTCATCGACAACATTTTCCGGTTCACGCAAGCGGGATCGGAAGTGTCGGCGCTGTTGGGCAGGATGCCATCAGCCGTCGGCTATCAGCCGACGCTCGCCACGGAGATGGGCGAGCTGCAGGAGCGCATTACCTCCACCAAGAAGGGGTCGATCACGTCGGTCCAGGCGATCTACGTCCCCGCCGATGACCTCACCGACCCGGCGCCCGCGACGGCGTTCTCGCACCTCGATGCGACGGTCGTGCTCGATCGCGCCATCGTGGAGCTGGGTATCTATCCGGCGGTGAACCCGCTGTCGTCGTCGAGCCGCATCCAGGACGCGCAGTATCTGGGCGAGCGCCATTACAAGGTCGCCGTCGAGGTGCAACGCATCCTGCAGCGTTACAAGGACCTTCAAGACATCATCGCGATCCTCGGGATGGACGAGCTGTCGGAGGAAGACAAGTTGCTCGTCGCGCGGGCTCGGCGTGTGCAGCGGTTCCTGTCGCAGCCGTTCTTCGTGGCGGCGCAATTCACCGGCCTCGAGGGGAAATACGTGAAGCTCGAAGACACGATCGCCTCGTTCGAGCGCGTCGTGGCGGGGGAGTTCGACCAGCTGCCCGAGCAGGCGTTCTACATGCAGGGCGGCATCGACGACGTCGTCGCGCAGGCCAAGAAGCTGGCGGCAGCCTGATGCGCGTCACCGTCATCTCCCCGGAGCGGTCGCTGTTCGACGGCGACGCCGACGCCGTGGTGGCCCCGGCGTTCGACGGGCAGGTCGGGATTCTCCGGCGCCACGCGCCGTTCATGACTCTGCTGGGCGACGGGATCCTGAACGTGCGACAGGCGGGAGGCGGCGGCTCCAGCCGCTTCCGCGTCACCGGGGGCTTCCTGCAGGTGGTCGGCGACGCCGTTCGAGTGGTGGCGGGGAGCGCTACGGTGGTGTAGCGCGGGCGGGACCCCTCCACGTTGTGTGAGCCGCGTCACTCCTGGGACGCGGCTTTTTGCACTTTGCGGCTTGACAGGCAAGCGGGGGGTTCTTAACGATGTGGCGGCTTGAACCTACCCCCTACTTGGAGGCTCGGTATGCGACAGCTCAGCGGCGCAGTGTTGGTCGCCGTCTTGATAGCTCTCCCGGCGCTGGCGGACGCGCAGCGGCGCGCCACCGCCCAACGGCCGGCGCCCCGTCCCCAGCGTGTGGCGTTCGGCCTCCAGGCCGACTGGGGCTCGGACACCGACTTCGGCCTCGGCGCGCGGGCGGTCTTCGGCCTGCGGTCCCTGTTCCCGAAAACCCCGCTCGATGGGCATGTGAGCTTCGACTACTACTTCCCGAGCGGCACCGGCGGAGTGGACGTCAAGTACTGGGAGATCAACGGCAACGTCGGGTACCGGATTCCCAAGGTGCGCGGCAACCTCGCGCCGTACGTGGGAGGCGGGCTGAATGTCGCCCACGCGTCCGCGTCGTTTGGGGGCACCACCGTGGGCGACACTAAAGTCGGACTGAACCTCCTGGGCGGGACGACCTTCGGCCGTGCGGCCACGAAGATGAAGCCGTTCGTCGAAGGCCGGTTCAGTTTGAGTGGCGGGGAGCAGTTCGTCCTCACGGGGGGCGTCCGCTTCTAACGCCCGGCAGCCACCGCTGGCACTAGGCATTAACCGGCGCGGCGTTCCGGGACTCGGAACGCCGCGCCACGCCCCGGGGTACGCTCTCCCGCACGGTTTACGACCACAGCCTTAAGGAGACCGGAATGCGTCGGCATCTCGCGCTGTTCGCGCTGGTGGGGTTCGGGCTCGCGCCGCAGGCGGGGGCCCAGGCGACGTTCACCCCGACGTTCAATGCCCCCTACCGCGCCTTCACCCGGTCGGAGCTCGGGCTCGTCTTGAGCTTCCCGAGCGGGGGCGGCGGGACCGCGTTCGAGGGGGCCTACCGGAGGTCAAACGGGAAGTTCGACCTCGGTTTCAAGGCCGGCATCTTCGACCCCAGCGGCGTCGGCGACGCGACCTTCCTCGCGGGCGTCGAGGCCCGGCAGCGCGTCCTGACTCACACGGTGGACTTCCCGCTCGACGGCGCCATGGTGTTGGGCGTCGGCGGCCAGTTTGTGAGCGGCAACTCCCGGTTCATCGTGCCGGTCGGTCTGTCGCTCGGGCGGCGCATCGACCCGCAAGGCTCGACGATCAGCATCGTGCCCTACGTGCAGCCGACCGGGTTTCTCGTGGCGGGCAACGGCACGACCGATTTCTTCTTCGCTCTCGGGTTGGGGGCCGATTTCCGGCTCTCGCCCCGGCTTGACGCGCGGATCAGCGCGGGGCTCGGGGACTTGGAGGGTGTGTCAGTTAGCGCCGTGTGGGTGCACTAGGGCGAGTTTCTACCCTTGGCTCCCAGTTCTGCCGGGGCTCGGGCATTCCGGCCCCGGTCTTTCATCCGTAGGAGGCATTCGAATGAAGCGCATCATGACGGTTTTGGCGCTGGCCGCGGTCTCGGCGGCGCCGGCAGTGGCCCAATGGGTGGGGATGCCGGTCTGGAATAGCCCCAAGGGCGGAACCGGCGTCACGATCAATGGTGACGTCGGCATCCCGAACAACAACGGGGGCAAGGGCACGGCGTTCGGAGCTCGGGGGACGGTCGGTCTCGCGAATCTGTCGCTGACGGCGGGCGTCGTGTCGTGGAAACCCTCGGGGCAGCCGGACAACGTCACGTCAGTTGGCGGCAACGCGGCGTTCAAGATCATCGGTGGAAGCCTGATCCCCCTGGCGCTGAACTTCCAGGTTGGGGCGGCCCGCGCGGGTGCCGCGAACGGGGACTCGGCGACGACGCGGCTCACCGCGGGTGCCGGCGTGGCGGTGAGCGTGCCGACGCCTGGGATCAGCCTCGAGCCGTACCTGTCGATCACGAACCGCTGGTCCAAGGAGTCCGGCATCAGCGGCACCAACTCCAACCTGGGTTGGACGCTTGGCGCGAACGCTAACTTCGGGATGGTCGGCGTCCACATCGCCTACGACTCCGAGCGGCTCGCCCCGGGCGTCACGGCGGGCACGTTCGGCCTCGGTGCGCATGTCGCGCTGAAGGCTCCCATCGGGATGTAAAGGTGCTAGCTTTGGGGGCGCGCCAGGGCACGGCAATGCCGTGCCCCTACGGCGCGCCCCTTTTTTTTCCAGGAGATCCGTGACTCGTTCGATCGCGCGCGCGGGCCTGATGGCGCTGGCCCTCACGGTGAGTGGTTGCGCCCTCACCTTCGACAGCACCGAGCTCGGCGTGCCCGCGTCCCTCGCGGAGCCGGGCCAGACGCCCCCGCAGGGGACGGCGTTCGCGATCACGCGCCACCCTGTCTTCCTCTTATGGGGCGCTGTCGGGGTCTCCCGGCCCAACCTCGAGGACCTGCTCGCCGGCCAGGTCGGCACGGCGGGCCGCGTCGCGAACCTGCGCATCAAGGTGCGGAGCCGCTGGTCGGATCTGCTGGTGACGGTGCTGTCGGCCGGCACGATCGTGCCGCGATCGGTGACGTTCGAAGGGGTGGTTGTCCCCCGCTGACGGGCGGTTCCTGCACACGTCCCGTGCCGCAGGCCCGCTCGACATGGCGCTCTAGCGCTCGGTCCCACGCGATGCTATATGGACGGCGTTGACAGTCCGCAGGTGTACCGTCCACCTCGGGGGATTCATGCGCGTCACACTCCTTCGCGTCCCACTCCTTCGATCCTTGTTGTCCGCAAGCGCCCTGGCCCTCGTACCGAGGGGAGCGGCGGCACAGGAACCGGTCACGCTCAGCGGGAAGGTGACGACCGCAGGCGGCACCCCGATCGGGTACGCCGAAGTGGTCATCCCCGCGCTCGGGCTCGGGGCGAACACGCGGGACGACGGGCGCTACGCGATCGTCATCCCCGGTGCCCGCGCCGGCGTCGGCCAGACCATCACCGTCACAGCGCGGCGCCTGGGCTACAAAGCGTCCACGGCGCAGATCACATTGGCCCCGGGGATCGTCGAGCGGGATTTCGCCCTGGCCCCGAACCCCCTGCAGCTCGGCGAAATCGTAGTCACCGGTGTGGGGACGTCCGTGGAGGCCGAGAAGCTCGGCAACGTACGCAACAACGTTCCTGCGGAGGCAATCCAGCGCAGCAACGAGGCGAACTTCGTTCAGGCGATCGCCGGCAAGGCGCCGAACGTGGAGGTGACGTCGTCCGGCGGTGAGCCCGGCGCGTCTTCCTACATCCGGATCCGCGGGGCCCGGACGCTCACCGGCAACAGCCAACCGCTCTTCGTGGTGGATGGCGTGCCGATCGACAACTCGAGCACCTCCACCGGCTCGTGGGATCCTCAGGACGGCTCCGGCCCCGCCGATGGCACGACGCAGCAGAATCGGGCGGTGGACATCAATCCGAACGACATCGAGTCGGTGGAGATCTTGAAGGGGGCGGCGGCGGGCGCGATCTACGGGGCCCGCGCCGCGCAAGGCGTGATTCTGGTCACGACCAAATCGGGTCGAGCCGGGCCGACGCGGTTTTCGCTCCGGAGCTCGGCGTCGACCGACAAGCCGAGTCGATATTACCCGTTGCAGACGGGCTTTGGGCAAGGGGCGGATGGGGTCGCGCCGGCACCGGGCGACTGTGACGATCCGTCGTCCGACATTTGTCGCCGCAGCTGGGGGCCGGCGCTCACCGGGGGAGCGTTCGATCACTCCCGAGAGGGCTACGCCACCGGCTACGCGATGGATAACGCGCTGACGATCTCCGGGGGAAACGACCGGACGACGTTTTACCTCTCGGCCGAGAACAACTACAACAACGGGATGTTCCAGGGCCCGAACGACCGCTTCGCGCGCAGCACGGTGCGTGTGAAGGGCTCGCACCGGCTCACCGACAACCTCCGGGTCGGCGGCAACCTCGCGTTTGCCGACACGCGGGGCGCGTTCATCGAGCGGGGCAACAACGTCAACGGGCTAGAGCTCGCCCTGTTGCGTACCCCGCCCGATTTCAACAACAGTCCGTATCTGGATCCGGTCACGGGGTTTCACCGCTCCTTCCGGCGGCAGCATCCCGACAGCCTGGTACAAGATCGCGGCTTCGACAATCCGCTCTACATCCTGTACGAGCAGCGCAATCGATCCAATGTCGGCCGCGTGTTCGGCAACGTGACGGCCGATTATCTGGCGAACTCGTGGCTCAAGCTCAACTACACCTTGGGCGCCGACTACTCCAGCGACGAGCGCCTCCAGGGGTGCCCCATTTCGGCATCGGACATCTGCAAGCAGGATGACGGCGGCGGCCGGGTGATCGAGGGCAAGCTCGTCAACTATCAGTTCAACCAAACGATCAGCGCATCGGCGACCTATCGTTTGACCGAGCACTTGAGCGGCACGGCCACACTCGGCAACGATCTCAACTCCCGCGTCTTCCGACAAGTCGGCGTGGTGGGGCGGAATCTGATCGCGCCGCAGCCGTTCAAGCTGAGCAACACGGTGAAACGCGACCCGCCGATCGACGCCGAATTCGACATCCACGATCTGTCCTACTTCGGGCAGGCGACGCTGGACGCCTACGACCAGTTGCACCTGACCGTGGCGGCCCGCAACGACGGCTCCTCCACGTTCGGACTGCAGAACCAGCGCAACTGGTTCCCCAAGGCCAGCGCCGCGTGGGAGTTCACCAAAGCCGTCGTCGCCCCGTCCTGGCTCCAGTTCGGCAAGCTGCGGCTGGCCTTCGGCTCCGCGGGGAACGAGCCCGATCCCTACCTCACGTCGACCGTGTACTCGCCCGACCTGCTGTCCGGGATCGCTCAAGGCACGGGCCTCCTCCCCACGCAGAGTGGAATCGGGGGGCTGGCGACCAGCGGCACGCGGCCCGCGACAACGCTGAAGCCGGAACGCACGACAGAGGTAGAGGGCGGCGTGGACCTGAGCGTGCTCCGGGATCGGGTGGACGCGCACTACACGTTCTACAGTGCGACTACCAAGGACATGATCATCCAGATCCAGCTGCCGCCCTCGACCGGGTACACCTCCGAGCCTCGCAACGCCGCGCGGTTGCGCAACTCGGGCCACGAAGTGTCCATCAATGTTCGTCCCTACACGACTGCCGACGTCGGCTGGGAGGTCGGGCTGCAGTGGGGGAGCAACCGCAGCGTCGTGAAGGACCTGGCCGGGGTGAGCTATTACACGCTTCCTGGCTCGTTCGCGGGCGCGCTCGGCAACGTCGCCATCGTCGGCGAGGAGCTGGGCGTCATATACGGGTTCGGTTTCGTGCGCTGCGGCATCAGCGATCCGAGCGTGATGCCCGACCCAACCGCGTGCAACGGAGCGTCGCGCGGCGCGCTGTACGTCGACACGAACGGATTCCCGCTCGACGATCCGAACCCGCGCGTCGTCGGTAACCCGAACCCACGCTGGACCGGGAGTATCAGCACCTCGATCCGGTTCCGGAAGGTCCAGGTGACCGGGCTGCTCGACATTCGGCACGGCGGGGACATGTACAACGGCACCAAAGGCGCGCTGTGGAGTTATGGCACCCACGGCGATACGCAGCTGCGCGCCACGTGCGATTCTCTGAACAACTGCACCGGGAACACCCGGGTCTTCGGCGAAGGCGGGTGGTTCGACGGTCCGACGGTCGGGCCGGGAGCGGGCAACGCGGTACCGATCGGCCAGAACTGGTACCGCGACGGGTCGGGGCCCTGTCCGTTCACGGGGACGAACGACGAACCGTGCATGGAGGACGCCGGATTCGTAAAGCTCCGCGAGATCTCGATCGCGTATACGTTCGACCAGCCGTGGGTGCAGCGGGTGCTGGGATTGTCGAGCTTCGACGTGCGCGTATCGGGCCGGAACCTGAAGACGTGGACCAAGTACACGGGGTACGATCCGGAGACGAACCTCACGGGCTCGACGACCGACGCCCGCGGCGCCGACTACTTCAACATGCCGCAGTCCCGTTCGTACGTGTTCTCGGTGACGCTGAACCACTAACCCGGAGGCCGACCATGAAGCGCTCGATCCTTGGCATTACGATCGTCTCCGTGGGCGTCACGCTCGGCACGGCCGGGTGCGGCGATTTCCTGTCGGGGAACGACTTCGTCAAGAATCCGAACAACCCGTCCACGGCCACCCTGCAGCAGAGCTTCATGGCCGTGCAGGCCGGGGTCTTCGGCTGGCAGGAGAGTACCCCGCCGTTGACGACCTGCATGTGGATGCAGCAGTGCACCGGCATCGGCGGCCGGTTCGTCGAGCAGTTCGGGAAGTACACCGTGACCGACGCAAGCTGGTCGTTCGACTTTTCGTCCGTCTACACCGGCGGGGGCCTGATCGACATTCGCCGGGTCCAGAGCGGCGCCCGCGCCGACAACGACAGGACCTGGCTTGGCATCGCGCAAGTGTACGAAGCGTTCCTCGTCGGTAGCGCGGCGGACCTGTGGGGCGACATTCCCTACAGGGAGGCGGTCGGGACCACGGTGACTCCAGCACTCGACCCCCAGGCGCAGGTGTACGGCGACGTACAGGCGACGCTCGATAGTGCCATCGTGAACCTGGGCAGCGCCACCGGGGTGGGGCCCGCGGCAAGCGATCTCGTGTACGGTGGGGATCGAGCGCAGTGGATTCAGGTCGCGAACACACTCAAGGCCCGATTCTACATGCACACGGCGGAGGTGAGCGGGGCTACGGCGTACACCGCGGCGATCGCCGCGGCCGGCGCCGGCATTAGCGGCACGGTGAACGACTTCCGGACGCGGCACGGCTCCGGAACGGGCGAGGGGAACATCTGGGTTCAGTTCTCGGCCACGACCTTCGGCCAGGACGTGGTTGCGGGAAAGCGGCTCGTGGACATCATGGTGGCCCGGAGTGATCCGCGCCTGGCGCAGTATTTCGATACGAACTCCACCGGCGGGTATGGGGGGCAGGACGTCAACACGCCCGTGCCGAGCGCGCTTGTGTCACGCCTCGGCGGTACCAGACACGACGCCCTCTTCCGGCAGCCCTTGGTCACCTATGGCGAGAACCAGCTGATTCTCGCCGAAGCGAAGCATGCCACGGGGGACGATGTCGGTGCATTGATCAACCTCAACAATGCCCGGGCCATCGTGCCGCTGTCGCCGCTGGTCGGAGTCACGGGTGCGGCGCTCCTGGACTCGATCATGACCGAAAAGTACGTCGCGCTGTACCAGAATATCGAGACGTACAACGATTACCGTCGGACCTGTCGGCCCGCGCTGGCGCCGTTTCCGACCACCGAGTTCGCCAACAAGGTGCCGGGCCGGCTGTTCTACGGATTGGCTGAGGAGAATGCGAACCCCAACATTCCTGCGCCGTCCGTTCAGTTGAGCACGAACGGGTTCCGGAATCCCAACGATCCCGCTGCCTGTCCGTAGCGGGCGCGCTCGTGGCACTATAGCTTCATTCACGGGGCGAATCGCCGATCGCGATTCGCCCCGTGCGATTCTGTCTTCGAGGATCCCGTCGCGTGCGCGCTGCCCCGATTGTGCTGGCCACCGTGCTAAGTGTCGGGTGCTATTACTACCGCCCGACGGAGACGCGGACACCGACGCCCCAGACGTACGTGTCGGTCGCGCTAACGGACTCCGGCACCGATCGGCTGTGGCGCTACCTCGGTCCGGATGTGGGCAGCCTGCGCGGTCGCCTGCTGACCACGGATGAGGGCAGCTACACGATGGCGGTCTTCGCCGTGGATTTGCGAAATGGCTCGGTCCTCGGGTGGCGGGGCGAACGGGTGGTGGTGAACCGTGAGCTCGTCTCGAGCTTGTCGGAGCGTCGGTTTTCGGTCGGCCGTACCACCCTGGCGGGTGGCCTGTCGGCGGCAGCGTTCGTGTTGACCCTGCAGGCCTTCAAGGTCCTGACCGGCGGTGGCGGCTCGAGCGACGGGGGTGGCGGCAAGCCTCGCTAGTAGACAGCCACGCTCGAACGGCGCAGGGTGTGTTCCAAGGTCCACTCGACGTGTTGCCCCGGCTGCACGGTCAGGATCTCGGTGCGGATCAACTCTGAGCTGCCGAGCGCCTTCCCGATCAAGTACATCTGACGGGTGACACCTAGCAAGCGCCCTGAGAGCAGGAACGTCTCGGTGCTGCTCGCCGTGACCGTCCCCACCCGGCTGCGCTCCCCATCGTGCACCACGTAGATGGTGACGTCCAGCCAGTGATGGTTGGTCACCGCGAGCGCGAATTCGCCGCGGGGGTCGGCCGTGGCGGGCCGGCGTGGTGCGCAGGCGAGTGCCGCGGCGATCAGCAATACGAGCTTCGTACGCGTAAGAAACTCCTAACTCGCCGCCGGCATCACCAACTCCCGCACCAGCGCCGTCGTTCGCTCGGCTGCGCCACGGCCTTCCGCCACCACTCGCTTCGATGCCTGTCCCGCCTTGCGGCGCGCGGCGGCATCGTGATGCCACACCAGCCACTGAGAGTGCAGGGGATGCCGCGCGTCTGCGGGAAGGGCGACCGCCCCGCCGCGCTCGAGCAGGAGCCCGGCGTCGCGGCTCATTTCCCAATGCGGCCCGAACGCGATCGGCACGCCAAACACGGCCGGCTCGAGCACCGAATGGAGCCCCGCCCGGTGGAATCCCCCGCCCACGAACGCCGCGTCCGCGATCGCGTACAGGTCCGCCAGAATCCCCACCCGGTCCACGACGATGACCGGCCCGGGCTTGGCGTGCTCGAGCTGCGACAGCCGCACCGGTCTGGGCAGCTTGAGGTCCTGGAGGCGGTGCGCGATGCCCGCGAGGTGGTCGGGGTTCGGCTCGTGAGGAGCGAGGAGCAGCCGGGCGGTGGGAAGCTGGACTAACAGATCGGCGAACGCGGGGAGCAGCACAGCCTCATCGGAGGGCCAGGTGGAGCCGGCGACGATCGTGAACGTGCTATCGGGAACCTCGCCGAGGCGCAGGAAGGGCTCGCGTGCGCGGTCGAGCCGCTCGGCGCGCTCGGCCACGCTGTCGTAGCGCGTGTCGCCTGTGACCGCGATCGCCTCCGCCCGCGCGCCCAGCAGCTCGAGGCGCTCCCCGTCCTCGTCGCTGATCGCGCCGACGCGGTCGAGCGCGCGGTAGGCGGGCTGCGACCAGGTGCGCGTGGGCCAGCGCAGCCGCGAGCTGTGGGGCGCCACGGTAGCGGAGATGAGGCCGAGCTTGATGCCGCGGCGCGCGGCCGCGAGCGTCAGCTCGGGCCATACGTCCAGCTTGCTGAACACCAGCGCTGCGGGCTGCAGCGCGTCGAGCACCGCCCCCACGTCGCCAGGTCGGTCGAGGGGCAGGTAGTCGGCGACGTCGACGGGGAGGTTCTTCGCGAGCCGCTCGGCGGACGGGGAGAAGAACGTGAAGGCGAGCTGCCACTCGGGTTGCTCGGCGCGCAGCGTTTCGAGCACGGGCTTCGCCTGCAGCCCCTCGCCCACGGACGAGGCGTGCATCCACACCAGCGGCCGCCGCGGGTCGCGGTGCGCTGCCGCCCACGCCGCGAGCCGGGCCGTGAGGCCGCGCCGCCCATCCAGCCCCCGCGCGAGCTTCTTGTCGAACCGGGCGGCGAGCCGTGCCGTGCGGGCGGCCAGGTTCACGCTCAGGCGGTACAGGAGCGGCGGTCGCGTCATGCCGGCGCGATCGTGGACCTTGGATTCACGCGATAAAGATAAGGCGGGATCGCTTCAGAGGCCCGAGCGAGTCCAGATGACAATCGTGCCGCAGGTGTTGTTGCCGCGGAGAAACTCGACCGGCGTCTCGGTGATCGTCCGGTAGATCTCGACCCCGATGATGCCGATGACGGGCATCTCGGGGCTCGTGGAGAGGTTGGCGGGCAGCCCGTCGACGAAATAGTCCGGTTGGCACTCGCCGCGGGCCATGCGCACGCGGCAGCCCGAGAAGCGGCACACCTCGCGCACCCCCGGCACGTTGCGAAGCAGGTCCGACAATCGCACCGCGTTCGCCCGCTTGATGTCGTGCTCGGTCAGGTAGACGCCGCGCCGGCGCTCGCGGCGCAGGGCGAACCCTGCCATCCCGCGTTGCTCCCGCCGTTGCGCTTCGACCGTGACGCCGGGGAGATCGATCGGCACGGCCTCCAACTCGATCACAATGGCGAGCGTCTCGCGGTCCGCGAGGTCGATCACCCACGATCCTGGGGCGTATCCGAGGGCGTGCACCTGCACGACGTACGCGCCGGCCTTGAGGCCCGTGCGGGTGAACTGTCCGGCGGCGTTGGAGCGCAGCAGGGCGGGGGTGCCGAGGACGCTGATGGATGCGCCTTCGAGCGGCTGGCGGCTGGCGCGGTCGAGGAGTTGGCCGGCGATCCCGGCGGTGCCTTGCGCACCCGCGGGACGGAGCGCCCCCACCCCGCCGAGGCACCCCACGAGGCCCAGCCACAGGCCGAACGAACGCGGCACACGGGGCCTAGTCATAGGGTTCGACACCAATAGTACCGCACGGGCCGGGCCGCGCCAGCCTCCGGAGGCGGCCCTTCATTAATAGAGGAGGCACGCGTGGACCTGGCCGAGTATCGCCCCGTCTGGACCTGTAAGCGAACTGCAACAGTTTCGTTGTGACGCGGCGCGTCCCCGACCGGGTATTCGGGGACAGGGATTTGCCGGGGAAGGACGCGTGTCAGATGTGGTCCGCGGGCCTTGACACCCCGCGCGCCTGCGCCGTATATGAAACGTAACGTCGTCATGATCGGGGATTCCCAGTGGCCGTCATCCCTTGGGGTGCCCTCCACAACGTGTGTCGCCGTTTTCCCGGCCTCGCCAATCGCGGCCGGGCTGTGCTGTTCTCAGCGGGGTCTTCTCACCGAAGGAGTGCGCGTATGCTCCACAAGTGTCTGAAGGCGTTGGCCGTCGTGTTGCTCGCCGCCGCCATCCCGGCCGCGGCGCAGGACGCGGTCTTGCGCGGCACGGTGACGTCCGACCGTGGCGAGCTCGTCCAGGTCGCCGCCGTGCAGCTGCCGGAGCTCAATCTCCAGGCGCTGACCGGCGCGAACGGCCAGTACACGTTGTCCATTCCCGCCGCGCGGTTGCGCGGCCAGTCCGTGACGCTGCGCGTGCGCTCCATCGGCCATAAGCCGGCGACGCGGGTCATCACCCTGAACCCGGGTGAGCAGACGATCGACTTCCAGCTCGCGACCGACGTGAACATGCTCGAGGCGATCGTGGTGACGGGCGTGCAGGAAGCGACCGAGCGGATCAAGACGACGTTCGGCACGACCATCATCGATGTAGCGAACCTGCCGCTCGCGTCGTCCGACCCGTTGCGCCAGCTGCAAGGGAAGATCGGCGCGAACATCGTGTCGGGGACCGGACGGCCGGGCACCTCGCCGTCGGTACTGCTGCGCGGACCCACGTCGCTCAACGCCGCGGGCCGCAGTCAGGACCCGCTCTACATCGTGGACGGGGTCATCATCAACGGCAGCCTGCCGGAGATCGCGCCGCAGGACATCGAGAGCGTGGAAGTGCTGAAGGGCGCAGCGGGCGCGTCGTTGTACGGCGCGCGCGCCGGCAACGGCGTGATCAGCATCAAGACGAAATCCGGCAACCGGGCCCTCGAAGGCGTGAAGTTCAGCGTGCGCAGCGAGGGCGGCGTGTCGGACATCGAGCGGGACTTCGGGATCGCCCGGTTCCACGCGCTGCTGACGGACGAGACGGGCACGCGCTTCTGCCAGACCGTGACGGGGCAGCCGGCGTGCGCGCGGACGTTCGACTATGCGGCCCAGCAGCGCTACATCAACGACAATCTTGGGCCGTTCGCCTTCGACAGCGCCCCGAGCTTCCCGGTGGACCCGGGCTCGTCGATCTCGACGTCGCCGGTCCAGGGCCGCACGGGCAACGTGCTGAAGGAGCAGTTCCAGCTGAACCCCTGGCCGTTCACGGCCTACAACGCGGTGAACCAGGCGGTGGACCCGCACCCCTACATACAGAACAGCGTGGACATGACGGGCCGCGTGGGCGGCACGCGCTTCTACGCCAGCGCCACGAACCTGTCGGAGCAGGGAGCCATCCGCTTCCTCAACGGGTTCGATCGCAACTCGTTCCGCGCCAACGTGGACCAGGTCATCGGCACGCAGTGGAACATCGGCATGACGGCCTTCTACAGCCGCAACTCGGACGACGGCGCCAACAACGACGGCGGCGGCGGCGCCTTCTTCGGGCTGACCCGCCAGCCGGCGAGCTCGAACACGCTGCAGCGGGACAGTCAGGGGCGGCTCTACATCCGGCCCAACCTCCAAGGGGGCGGCGGACAGAACGGCAACCCGCTGTACAGCCTCGAGAACAACCTGCGCAGCGACGTGTCGAGCCGCTTCATCGGCGGCACGACGGTCACGTACACGCCACTGAATTGGATGAACTTCGAAGGGCAAGTCGGCTACGATCTGCGCCGCACGAGCTTCTCGCAGATCCAGGACAAGGGCTATCGCACGACGTCGGCGTCCCCGACCACGAACAACGGATTCATCTTCCGGGGCGCCGCCGGCTTCGAGGCGGTCGACGCCAGCCTGAACGCCACGGTGCGCAAGGAGCTCACGCCCGATCTGCGCGCCCGGCTCAACCTGCGCTATCTGTTCGAGCAGCGCGACTTCGAGCAGAACACGGGCGAGGGGCGGACCCTCTCCGTCCAGGGCGTCACGTCGCTCGGCAACGCAACCTCGAACAAGGACATCGCGTCGCAGTTCACCCGCCAGCGCCAGATTGGCCAGTTCGTGGGCACGAACATCGACTTCAAGGACCGCTACATCATCGACGCCCTGGTGCGGCGCGACGGCAGCTCGCTGTTCGGCGTCGGCAATCGCTGGGCGACGTTCGGTCGCGTGTCGGGGGCGTGGCGCGTGTCGCAGGAGCCGTGGTGGTTCATCCCGCAAGCGAACGAGCTGAAGCTGCGCGCGTCGTACGGGACGGCGGGCGGCTCGCCCAACTTCGCCGCCCAGTACGAAACGTTCAATATCGGCAACGGCGGCATCCTCACGCTCACTACGCTCGGCAACCGCAACCTGCGGCCCGAGCTGCATCAGGAGCTCGAGCTCGGGGCCGACATCGAGCTGTTCGGGCGTTACGGCATCACGGCGACCTACGCGCACTCGGTCATCGACCGGCAGATTCTCCAAGTCCCGATCTCGTCTTCGACCGGGTACCAGAACCAGTGGCAGAACGCGGGCGCCCTGCTCAATATCACGCACGAGCTGTCGGTCAACATCCCGTTGGTGCAGCGCCGCGACCTGTCGTGGTCGATGAGCCTGGTGTACGACCACAACCGCAGCTGGATCAAGCGGCTGGACGTCGCTCCCTATTTCTACGGGAACCAGAACCAGCAGGGCGCCGAGGAGATCTTCCAGGCGGTGCAGGGCGAGCGGGTCGGGACGTTCTACGGCCGCTATTTCTTGCGGTCCTGTACCGACCTGCCCACGCCGTTCCGGAACGACTGCGGCACGTCGACCAGCTCGTTCCAGTCGAACGACGAGGGCTTCCTCGTGTGGGTCGGGGCCAACAACAACCCCTCCATGGGGATCACGGACAACCTGTGGGAAACCACGCTCAACGGGTGTGGGGCCGTGGCCATCTGCAATACCCCGGGGGCGTTCACCGCCCCCTGGGGCGTGGCGCTGAACTGGGGCATGCCGATCATCATGCGCGGGGACCCCCAGGACCCCAGCAACCCCGGGGGCGCGCGCCGCGTGCCGCTCGGCAACGCGCTGCCGGACTTCCGGTTCGCGATCACGCAGAACTTTCAGTGGCGCGCGTTCACGCTGTATGCGTTGGTGGACGCGGCCATCGGCCAGTCGGTCTGGAACGAGGGCTTCCATTGGGCCCACCTCGACTTCCTGTCGCACGACGTGGATCAGGTCGGGAAGTCGGTGGCGACGGCGAAGCCGATCGGGTACTACTACCGCGCGGCCCAACCCGACAACGGGTCCGGCGTGGGCGGGTTCTACGACATCCTGGGACCGAACAGCTTCACCGTCGAGGACGCGAGCTACGCCAAGCTGCGCGAGGTCACGCTCTCGTATCACCTGGGGCGCGTGGCGGGCTCGGGTGACTGGGCGCTGAGCGTGGTGGGTCGCAATATCCTCACGCTGACCGGCTACCGGGGCTTCGACCCCGAGGTCGGGATTGCCGGGAACACGAACAATGACGTCAATGGCTCGCGGGCGTTGAACGCCGTCGATGCCTTTGTGTTCCCGAACCTGCGGACGTTTACGGTCCGCCTGTCCTCGAGCTTCTGAGACTGCGGGGCTGCCGCGGCGAGCGTCCGCTCGCCGCGGCGGCCCGCGTGGCGTCACCTTCGCCGGAGCGCACGCATATGAACAAGCGTTATCTGCTCGGTAGCATCCTGGTGCTCACCCTGGCCGCGTGCACGGATCCGCTCGCGGTGGCGAACAACAACAGCCCCGACCGGAACCGCACGTTCACGAACGCCGCGGATCTCGAGGTGTTCACGGCCAGCCTGTTCGCCGTCATGATCCAGAGCACGATCGGCGGCAGCAACGACGGTCTGCAGACCCAGATGTCGACTATGTCGATGGAGAACACCTCGACCCTCGCCAACTTCGCGATGGGTCCCCGGGGTGCCCTCCCGCGCAACACCATCAGCAATCAGCGCGGCAGTCAGGGGAGCGCGGGGAACTACCACGACTGGTTCCGCGGTCATCGGGCGGAACGCCAGGCGGCGCTCGCGCTCGGCGCGCTGAAGAACCTCCCGCTGAGCTCGCCTGCGGCCACCATCCGCGCCCGGGCCTTCGCGCGCCTGGTGCAGGGCATCGCGCTCGGCAACCTGTCGCTGGCGTACGATTCGGCGTCGATTCTTACCGAGAACGACAACCCCGAGGCCGACGCGGCCGTGGTGGTAGCGCTCTCGGGCTATCAGGCGGCCAACACCGCGGCGCTGCGTTATCTCGATTCGGCGATCGCGCTCGCCACGGCGAACCCGAGTACCGCGTTTCTTCCCAGCGTCGCCAACTTCTGGATCAACGGCGGCGCGTTCTCGTCGGACCAGTTCATCGCGCTCGCGCGCTCGTACAAGGCCAAATTCCGCGCCAACGTGGCGCGGACGCCGGCCGAGCGCGCCGCAGTAGTCTGGGACTCGGTCATCGCCGATGCCAACGCCGGCTACCAGACCGACTTCGCGCCACAGTTCGACCAGCCGAACGGCTGGGACGTGAGCTGGGTGGCCCAGCACTACACGACCGGCGCCGGGGCGTGGCATCAGATGTCGCAGTTCTGGTTGGGCATGGCCGACACGTCGGGTGGGTACGTCGCGTGGCTCAACACCAGCCCGAAGGGCGGGAGGGTGCCGTTCCTCGTGGTCACGCCCGACCGCCGCTTCCCGGGTGGCACGTCGCGGACACAGCAGGGCGCGGCCGCAGGGACCGGCAGCGCGGGACAGGCGTTCGCCAATACGCCGTACTTCCGGAACCGGCCCCCGGGCTCGGACGTCGCGGGGGATCCGCTCCAGGTCTCGATGTACGACTTCTGGCGCTCGCGCCAATGGCGGCAGGCGCTCCGGATCGGGCCGTATCCGATGATTACCGCTGCGGAGATCCGTTTGTTGGCTGCTGAGGGCTACCTGCGGCTCGGGGGGGGGGCCAACTTCGCGCAGGCGATCGACCGCATCAACGTCTCGCGCCGGGCCAAGGGCGTGTTGGACTCGATCCCCAACAGCATCGCGGACACGGTGACGCGCATCCCCGGCGGCAGTCACTGCGTGCCCCGGATCCCCGCTCCTCCGTACACGGCCCCATATACCACGATCTGCGGCAACGTGTGGGACGCCCTGAAGTGGGAGTACCGCATGGAGACCGCGTACACGGGCTACGGGAACTGGTACTTCCCGGCGCGGGGCTGGGGCGACCTGCCGCAGAACACCGCGACGCAATGGCCCGTGCCCTACCAAGAGATGGACGCGCGCCGCAAGCCGTTCTACGGATTCGGAGGCGGCGGTCCGTCCAGTTCGGCCCCGGGCAACTACGGGCTGTTCGTGGGAGGCGTGTACTAGCCATGGGCCGGCGCAGCATGACCCGCTGGTTGGAGGCCGGGCTGCTGCCCGGCCTCCTCGGGGCGTGCTACGTGTACCGGCCGGTCCCCGCGACCCCGCCGCCACAGGCCCGTGTCGCGGTCCTGTTGAGCGATGTCGGCCGCGTCGAGACGGCGCGGCAGATCGGGCCTGGGACGATGCGGGTCGAGGGGTCGTTGCTCGCCGCCACCGATTCCGGGTACCTGCTCGCCGTCTCGAGCGTCAAACCCATGAACCGTCCGTGGGTGCGGTGGAACGGGGAGCAGGTGAGCATGCGGCGCGACTACGTGGCGAACATGTACGAGCGCCGCCCGGCGCGCGGCCGCACCGCGTTGCTGATCGGTGGAGCGGCGTTTACGGTGCTCACCCTGATGGTCAACTTGAACATTTTCGGGTTCGGCGGGCTCGGCATCCCACTCATTCCTGGTGGCGGGGAGCCTGGAGACCAATAACTTCTTGAGGATGAGTGTGCCCATGACTCTACTTCGGTCCTTGGCCATCTGCGCGGTGGCGATCGCAGGTTTCGGTTGCACAAAGGATGCAACGTTCAACGAGCCGCTGCCCGATTACGCCGCGATCCACTGGGTGAACGCCGTCCCTGACACGGGGCAGCAGGACATCCGGATCATCGACATCGTCTCGAACGCCGCCCTGTTTGACGCGGACTTCCGCGGTGCGAACATGTTCTACCAGCCGATCGAGGCGGGATCGCGCACCGTCCGGTTCTTCAACAGCAGCCAGAACCCCGTCATCGCGAAGCAGATTCTCATAACCACGACGCTTGCCCTGACGGCGGACGTCGGCTACACCGTCATCCATGCCGGTTTCGCGCGCACCGGGGGAACGCCGGCACGGACGGTGCTCATCGTCCCCGACAACCCCGCTGCGCCGGCGGTTGCTGACGTGGGCGTGCGGTTCATCAACGCGGCCGCTGGCCTCGGGAATCTCGATTTCAACGTGCTTCGGAAGGCATCGGACACGCTGCCCGATGTGCCGCTGCGCGGCGCGGTGGCCTTCGGCGCGGCAGCCGCGTATGCGTCGGTCAAAGGGGATTCCATGCGCGTCTTCCATCCCCGGGCCGGCGTCGACAGCGTCGTGTTCTACGACACGTTGCGGGTGGTCGCGACCGCGGCGGGCACCAAGACGCCGATTCTGTTCACGGCGAACTTGCCCTTTGGGGCTCCCAACACCATTAACAGCAACGTCGAGCCCATCGCGGGCGCCGCGATCCCAGGCTCCGTGATCACCGCGGTCGCGGTGCCGCGTTCCGTTGCGGGCAGCCAGGCGCCACAGACGGCGGCGTTCCTCGTGCCTGCGGCAGTCATCCTGATCGACCGTCGTGCCGCGCAAATAACTCCCGCACCGTAGCGCGATGCGAGCCCAGCCGCCGCCGGCCCACAAGGGACGGCGGCGGTTTTGCGTTCAGGGCACGGGCTTCCATCGCGGCATGTTTTCGCTGCGGTTTTGATTGCCGGTGCGGGTGATCCGCGTCAGGCCGCTGCCGTCGGCGTTGGCGACCCAGATGTCGGCGTCGCAGTCGAACGCGAGCCGGAGGCCGTCCGGCGTCCACGACGGCAGCTCGCAGGGGGGCTCCGTCGGGCTGACCCGCACCGGGCTCGACCCGTCGGCGTTCATGACCCAGATGGCGAACCCCACGGTGTCGCGGTTCGACATGAACGCGATCTTCGACCCGTCGGGGGACCAGGCGGGCGTCAGGTCGCTGGCGGCATCGTTGGTGAGATTCACGACGTTCGCGCCCGTGGTGTCCATCACGTAGATCTCGCCGTTCGGGCTGTCGCGATCGGTGGCGAACGCGATCTTCGTCCCGTCGGGCGACCAGGCGGGCTGCGTCTCGTTCGTCGCGTCGGTCGTGAGACGCACGACGTCGCTCCCGTCGGTGCGCATCAGGTAGATGTCGTACTTGGCGCTGTCCCGGTCACTGACGAAGGCGATGCGGTTGCCGAGGGGCGACCAGGCGGGCTGCGCGTCCGCGAAGCCCGAGTCGTTCGTCAAGCGCGACACGGTGCGCCCGGCCAACGTGAGGGCGTAAATCTCGGTGTGCTGCGGGTCGTCGCGGTTCGACTCGAAGGCGAGCCGGGTGCCGTTGGGCGACCACGAGGGCCAAGAGTCGTAGGCCGTGAACAGGGTGAGGTCTTCGTCGCTCGACGCATCGGCGCTGAGCAGGAAGATGTCGTCGTTGCCGGCGAGTCCCCGGCTCACGTAGGCGACCGGATGGCCCGGCGGGAGCGGGGGCAGGGGGTTGTCTGGCTCCAGCGTACAGGCGGCGGCGAGGACGCAGGCGGCGGCGCCGAGACGACGAACGAGGGGCATGACGGCAGGCTCCGGGGTGTGGGGACAAGGAATTCTACGGCTCTCTTGCGGGCCCGCGCAACGCGCTTCACTATAGAACATTCCCTTGAGCCTGAGGAGGCGACGCATGTCGCAAACTTCCGTTCGCTGCATTCCTCACCTCCAGCGCAACATCATCATTCCCGGCCGATGTAGTCTGTAGCCGAGGCGCGGTCGCGTTGCACGGCCTTCCGGTCGCGAGACCGGCGGTTCGGGCTGTCCATGCATGTTCTTCGCGTGGTACGTGAAACCTCCAGTGAGGAAGCCGACTATGCGATTTTCCATTGGCAATACTTGCCTGCCTGTCGTGCTGGCCACCGCGCTGCTCGCGGGGCTGGCTAGTCCCGGGTGGGCGCAGCAGCGCGCTACCCTCCAGGGCACGGTGACCGACGGAGCGTCTGGAGCCCCGATTGCGGACGCGCGCCTGGTGATCGTGGGCACGCAGCTCCAGGGGGTCACCAACAACCGTGGCGGCTACCGGATCGCGGGCGTGCCCGCCGGAACCGTTACGGTGCAGGTCCGCCGGATCGGGTATAAGACGCTCGAAACCGCGGTGACGCTCGCCGAGGGTCAGGAGTTTACGGACGATTACAAGCTCACCGCATCGGTGGTGCTCCTCGAGGAAATCGTCGTCACGGGTACGGCGGGTGAGCAGCGCCGGCGCGCGCAGGCGGCCACGGTGTCGGAGATCAACGCCGCAGAGCTCCAGCAAGTCGCCCCGGTGACGGACGTGGCGGAGATCTTGCAATCCCGGGTACCGGGGGTGTCGGTGACGAGCGCCTCGGGGTCGGCGGGGACGTCGACGCAGATCCGGGTCCGGGGTGCGTCGTCGATCTCCCTGAGCAACGAGCCGCTCCTGTACATCGACGGAATCCGGGTAGCGAACGGAGCCAGCGCGCAGTGGACGACAGGTGGGCAGGCCTATGACCGTCTCAACGATCTCGATCCGGCGGACATCGAATCGATCGAGCTCGTCAAGGGGCCCGCGGCGGCGACACTGTACGGTGCCGACGCGTCCACCGGCGTGATCCAGGTGATCACGAAGCGCGGGCGTCCGGGTGCCGCACGCTTCACCCAGAGCGTGAACCTCGAATACAACTCCATCGATCGCAATTTCGAGCCGCGGACGAATTACGGCCGCTGCAGCGTGGCGAACGATACGACCGCCAACAACCTGCTCTGCTTTGGGAGGGGAGTGGGCACCCTGGTGAGCGACAACCCCTTGCTGCGGGAGAACGCTTTCCGGACCGGCCAAACGGCCGGGGTCGGCTGGACCGGCCGCGGGGGGGGGACGAACTACGGCTATTACACCTCGCTCAACAGGGAGAGCGAGGATGGCGTGCTGCCGAACAACGGGTTCGAGCGCTCGTCGGGTCGCGTGAACTTCAACTGGCTCCCCTCGGCGAACCTGACGCTCGATGTCGGGCTCGGTGTCACGCGCTCGCGCACCGACCTCCCCGATAACGACAACAACATTTTTGGCTGGCTGGGCAACGCGCAGTTGGGCTCGCCCACGTCGCGCACGGTAAACGGGACGGGGGCGAACGGCTGGTTCGGCATTCAACGGGACGTGGCCGCGATGAAGTTGATCGAGAACCAGCGGCAGACTCACCGCACCATCGGAACGATCACCGCCAACTGGGCGCCGAAGCCCTGGTTCACGCACCGCTTCACCGCCGGGCTCGACTGGTCGCGCGAAGAGGACCGCCGCTTCCTGCCGAGGAATGCGCGCGGATCCTACGCCGTGAACGTCGGCCAGATCCAGGAGGGACGGCGGGGGATCGAGCGTTATACCCTCGATTATCTCGGGAACATCGTGCGCGATCTGTCGCCCAGCATCGTGTCCAACCTCTCATTCGGCTTCCAGATCGTGCAGACGCGAGAAGAGATCGTGTTTGGGACGGGCGAGGGACTGGTCGTGAACAGCAACAACGTGGTCAGCTCCGCCGCGATCCGCTCCGGCGGCCAGGACTGGCAGCTCCAGCGGAACATTGGTTTCCTCGGCCAGTGGCAGGTGGGGTTGAACGACCGTCTCTACGGGCAGGTCGGCCTGCGGTTCGATAACGCGTCGTCGTTCGGTACGGCATCCAGCAACTGGGTGACGCTGCCGAAGATCGGCGTGTCGTGGGTCGCCAGTGAGGAGCCGTTCTGGAAGCTGGACGTCCTCAACACGCTGCGCCTGCGTGCGGCGTGGGGCTCAACCGGCCGAATTCCAGGGCCGGGTGCGTCTTTGAAATCGCTCGGGGCGCAGCCATCCGTGGAGAACGACGCGATCGCGCCGGGTGCCGTCCTGCAGAACCCCGGCAACCCGGGGCTGAAATTCGAACGGGGAGAAGAGTTCGAAGGCGGTTTCGATGCCGGCCTGTTCCAGGACCGCTTGGGTCTGGAGGTGACGTACTTCAGCAAGGTCAGCAAGGACCTCATCCTGCAGCAGCCGTTGCCGACGTCGAAGGGCTACACCCAGAATCCGTTCGTGAATATCGGAGCGATGGTCAACCGCGGATTCGAGATCGCGCTGAGAGCCATGCCCGTCAACACGCCGACCCTGTCGTGGGACGTCCGCTTGGGCGCCAATACGCTGCACAACGAAGTGACCGACATGGACACGATTCCGGCGTTCGGGACTCTGAACCGGGTCGAAGCGGGCATGCAGCTCGGCGCCTGGGTCACCAACCGCATTCTCAGCATCAATGATGCCACCGGTGTCGTGACGGTTACCGAGGGCCGGGAGTTCTTCGGTAACGTGCTCCCGACGTTCGAAGGCAACCTGTCCACCAACGTGACCCTATTCCGGAATGTGCGGCTGTACGGGTTGATCGATACGAAACGCGGCCATAAAGTCCGGAACAACACGGACTTCTTCCGCGAGACGCAGCTCGTGCGGAGCAACAACCGCCTGGATACGCTCCAGCTCAGCCGGCACGAGCGGCTGCGGCGCTACGGCAATCCCAACCCCTTACAACCGGCGTTCGTCACCCCGACCGGAGTTCCCAAGACCGTAAACGATGTGCAAGAGGCGTACATCCAGGATGCGGATTTCGTGCGCCTGCGGGAGCTATCACTGAGCTACACGATGCCGGAGCAATGGGCGCGGGCGTTCCGGGCGCAAACGGCGACGATCACGCTCGCCGGTCAGAATCTCGGTTTGTGGACCGATTATGAGGGGTTCGACCCCGAGGTCGTCTCCAACGCGAATGCGACCAACACGCTGGGAATCATCAACCGCGACGACTTCTTCACGCAGCCGCCCGTGCGGCGGTTCGTCTTCCGCGTCAACCTGACCTTCTGAAAGGAGCCTGGACCAATGCGGTACATCAATCGCGTAGCTGGCACCGCCGTCGCGGCCGGGGCTCTCCTCCTGGGCGCGTGCAGCAACTGGCTGTCGGTGGACAGTCCCAACGTCATCGACGACGCGCTCGTCGATCCGGTGAGAGACGCGGACATCCTCGCCCGGTCGGCGGAGCAGAACTTCGCCTCCGCCTACGGACACCTGATCGTCTACTCATCGTGGTTCGTGGGCGAGACCGACGTGTCCGAGACGTTCCCCACCCGGAATGAGTTCGGGCGGCGCAGTGTCGTCATCCAAAACGGGAGCCTCGATACCGACGTCTGGTTTCCGGTGTCCCAAACGGTTGCCTCGGCGTACAAGGTGTTGGACGCGCCTCTGCCCGATACCACCGCCAACATCAATTACACCCGCGCGGGACTGTTCCTCGCCTGGTCATACCTCTTCATGGCGGAGCAGTTCTGTCAGGGTGCCGTTCGCGGGGGGCCGCCATTGACGACGGCGGACATGCTCGACTCCGCAGCGAGCCACTTCACCCTCGCGATCTCACGCGGCCGCGCCGCCGGTGGTGCTGACGGCAACCTGCTGGCCAATTCCGGGTGGGTGGGCCTCGCGCGGACACATCTCCAGGCCGGGCGCCTCCCCGAGGCCATCACCGCCGCCGACTCCGTGCCTGCCGCCTTTGTTCAGAATCTGGACTACATGGACGATCTGGCGTCGCGCTTCCGGGTTGCCAACCGGATGTGGTTCTATGTGCGGGACCGGGGCTCGATTGCGGTCGCGCCGATCTGGCGGATCGGGCCGCAGCTCGCGCGCGGTGTCGTCCAGAATAGCGAGCCGCGGTTGCCGTGGATGCTTCCGCTCGCAACCGGCCCAACCGCATATGCCGCGCAGGATGGGTTTTACGCGAGCGATCGGGGGTTCGCCTACGCTGTCCAGCAGAAGTATCCTGGCTATAACACGCCGGTGCGGTTGGCCTCGAAGCTCGAGGCGGACTACATCAAGGCCGAGGCGCAGGGCACCGCGGCACAGCTGACCCTGATTGCCGCCCGACGGGCCGCGAACGGCCAGCCGGCGTACGGCGGCGGCAGCGGGGACCCCGATTCGGTGCGCACCGAGTTCTTCACGCAGAAGGGCTTCGACTTCTATCTGGAGGGCAAACGCCTCGGTGATTTCCGCCGCCACCCGACGAATATTATCGGGGTCCCGGTGGCCGGAGCAACATACTGGAAGCCGGGCTTCGCGCCGATCGGTAACCAGGGGTGTTATCCATTACCGATCAACGAAACGGACAACAATCCCAACTTCCCGTAGACGGTGAGATTGGGGACGACGACAGGGGAGGCTCGAGCTACCGGGCGATCACCGTGCCGGTCATTCCCGGATGCCGCGAGCAGTGGTAGGGAAAGGTTCCGGCGCTGTCGAACCGCACCTCGAACCACCATGTAGGCGCAAGGGAATCGCTCGACCACCGCGCGCTGTCCGAAACGATCGTGTGGTAGACGGTGCCCTGGTTGGTCCATCGCACGGGCAAGCCGACGGCGATCGTAACGGTATCGGGTCGGAAGAAGCTGTCCCGGGCGTCCACAAACACGGTTCCCGGTCGCACGCTCGTCAAGTCGTCGTTGTTCTGACAGGCGAGCGCGGCGAGCGCCGAGACGGCGCTCAGAAACCGCAGGACACGCGCGGTCTTCAAGAGGGAGGCTGTCGCGGCCGCTCGGCCGAGTGGGTCCAGATCGCGATCACGCCGCAATAGGCGCCGCTCGAATGAAACTCGATCGGCACGCGCGACGTGCCGCTGTAGACCTCGATCGCGGCGACATCCTCGGACTGGACGAGGTTGTTGATCCCGATGTCGCCGGCGACAGGGAATGCCACGCCATCGAGATAGTACAGCATCGGGCAAGGCCGCGTGCCGGACGTGCGGTCCGAGACAGCCTGGAAGCTGTTGCCCGAGGGGCCGCGAACGGGTTGCAGCCGGACGCCTGGGGCCCGCCGCAGCAGGTCGGTGAACATCCGCGGTTGTATTGCCGCGATCTCCGTACGCGTCAGAAAATACCCTGCGCCACGGCCGCGTCGTTCGTAGAACCCGCGCAGCAGCGCGGGCACGGCGGGCTCCCCTGCCACTTCGATTGTGGAGAGCTGCACGGCCTCGACGCCGAGCACGACCTCGACGTGCAGGGTCTCCCGCGGCGCGATCAGCACCTCGGACAGAATCGTCGCGTAGCCGAGCCTGCGTACCTCGAGCACCTGAAGCCCCGGCCGCACGCCCGCGAGGAGAAAGTGGCCGTCGGCACCCGTGAACACGACCAGCCGCCGGCCCACCACGCTGACCCGAGCCTGGCCCAGGGGCGTCTCATCTGTGGCCATGACCGTTCCCACGAGGGTCCCTAGCTGCTGCGCGGCCATGGGGAGCGGCCACAGGAGCAAGAGGAACGCCATTGGGTGCGGCAGGTGCGGGGGACGCATGAACGGCATCTTCACCCCAAGGGCCAGCCTACGAGGGGATGGTGCCGGCCCGTGGGCGCCTTGTCAAGGCTGCGCGCCGGGTCTTGCGGACTGCAACGGCGCGGGATACGATGGCGGCAAAGGGCGAACGCCGTTCACCAAATCTTCGCGCAGGAGGGCGGGACACATGAATGTCAAACTGTCTGGTCCGTGGTATGTCGGGCTCTTGCTGCTGGCGGCGGTGGCGCTGCCGGCCCCCGTTGCGGCCCAGGTGGGGACCGTCAGCGGGACGGTGACCGACCAGACCACCGGCCAGCCCATCGTCGGGGCGCGGGTGGGAGTCGTCGGCACGACGCTCATCACGCAGACCAACGCCGAGGGCCGTTACACACTCGCCCGCATTCCCGCCGGGCCCGTGACGCTGCGCGTGAGCGCGATCGGCTACGCCGCCGCCACGCCCGCCGTCACTGTGGCCTCGGGAGAGATCGTGGCTCAGAACATCGGTCTCAAGCTGCAACCGTTCTCGCTCGACGAGATCGTCGTGACGGCAACAGGGGAGCAAGCGAAGCGGGAGCTCGCGAACGCGGTCAGTACCGTCGGGGCGGACAATGTCGTCTCCAATGGCCCGATCGCGAACATGAACGATTTGCTGGGGGCGCGCATCCCCGGGGTCGAGGTGCTGCCGAGCGCGATCACGGGCGGTGGCGCGCGGATCCGGATCCGCGGCACCAACAGCCTGTCGCTCAACAACGAGCCGATCTACTACATCGACGGCATCCGCATGACGTCGGACGTGAACTCGTCCAGCATCGGCATCGGCGGCACCAACCCGAGCCGGGTGAACGACATCAACCCCGAGGAGATCGAGTCGTACGACGTCGTGAAGGGGCCGTCGGCTTCGACGCTGTACGGCACCGACGCGGCGAACGGTGTGATCGTGATCAAGACCAAGCGCGGGCGCGCCGGGAAGCCCACCTGGAACTTCTATAACGAGCTGGGGGTCATCGAGGACTACAATCAGTACCCCACGGCGTATCGCGGGTGGTACACGAATCCGCGAAGCACGATTCCCGATTCGAGCTCGCAGCCCGCGAACGGCGTGCAGTGCCTGCTGACCAGCGCTGCGCGGGCCCCCGCCGATCCGCTGTATTGCCGGCAGGACAGCGTGTCGCAGTTCAATCTGTTCGAAGACCCCGAGGCCTCGCCTAACGGCACCGGCTGGCGCGGCCAGAGCGGTCTGCAAGTGTCAGGCGGAACCGATGTCGCGCGCTATTTCATCTCGGGCGAATACGAGAAGGAGCTCGGCCTGCTCCGGATGCCGGACTTCGCGTGGAGCCGCATCGTGGCGGCGCGCCAGATCGCCGAGGTCCCCTACGAGCAGTACCGGCCGAATGCGCTGCGGCGCGCGAGTGTCCGGGCGAACCTCCAGGCAACCCTGAATCCGAACCTGGACGTCTCAGTGAGCTCCGGGTTCGTGTCGAGCAGCCAGCGCCTGCCGCAGACCGATAACAATACCACGGGGCTGCTGTCCAACGGGTTCGGCGGGCCGGGCAACAAGGACAACGGCCGCTTCGGCTACCGCATATTTACCCCTGACCAGTTCTTCTCCGAGACGGTGACGCAGAATATCAACCGCTTCATCGGAAGTATGACGGCCAACTGGCGTCCGCGCTCGTGGCTGTCGAGTCGCTTGGCGGGTGGCGTCGACTACACGAGTCGCGAGGACTGGGATCTCTGCCGCCAGGGAGAGTGCACGACGTTCGCTGGGAGCCTGGGATCTTCGTTACTGGGCTACAAGCAGGACAACCGCACGAACCTCGTCAACTATACGCTGGACGCGAATGCGGCGGCGAGTTACGGGCTCACGGCGGGGCTGCGCGCCAAGACCACCGTCGGGGTGCAGTACTTCCAGAGCGTGTTCGCCCGCAACGGCGCGTTCGGCGGGTACGAGCTCGTGGCGGGCGCCACGACGGTAGGGGCGGGCTCGATCCAACAGGCCGAGGAAGCGACGACCGAGTCCAAGACGATGGGCGCGTTCGTCGAGGAGCAGTTCACGTTCAACGATCGGTTATACGCCACCGCCGCGCTACGCGGAGACGACAATAGCGCCTTCGGCAAGGACTTCAAGGCGGTGTACTATCCGAAATTCGGCCTGTCCTGGATGATCTCCGAAGAAGGTTTCTTCCCCGCTGTGAGCTGGCTGTCGGAGCTGCGGCTGCGCGGCGCGCTCGGCGCGTCGGGCACGCAACCCGGCTCGACGGATGCGATTCCCTTCTACTCGCCGGCCATCGCCAGCGTGGATGGCTCGGATCGGGGCGCCCTCGTCTTTGCATCCATCGGCAACGACAGCTTGAAGCCGGAGCGCGCGCGGGAGCTCGAGCTCGGGTTCGAGTCGACGCTCCTGGACAGCCGGCTCCATGTCGAGTTCACCTACTTCAACAAGGTCACGAAGGATGCGCTGATCGCACGGCCCGTGCCTCCGTCGGCGGGGGCGACCGCCACACGGTTCGAGAACCTCGGCTCGGTTCGCAACCGCGGCGTGGAACTGCTTGTCAACGCGGCAGTTTTCACTCGGGCCGCGTTCAGTTGGGACCTGACGCTCAACAGCTCGTTTAATAGTAACAGGATCGAGGCGCTCGGCATTCCGACGATCGTCGGCGGCACCACTCGGCAGCAGGTCGGGTACCCGGTGGACGCGTGGTTCCAGCAGCCCTACACGTACAGCGACGTGGACGGCAACGGGATCATCACCGCCAACGAGATCGTCGTCGGCGACAGCGCCGTCTACATCGGGCCGAGCCAGCCGACGCGCGAGATCACCTTGATCAGCGGCTTCGACCTGTTCAACCGGAAGCTGCGGATCACCGGATCGTTCGACCACAAGGGCGGCCGCTATCAGCTGAACGGCACGGAGCGGATCCGGTGCGAGTCTCGCCTCAATTGCCAGGGGGAGATCGACCCGAGCGCGCCGCTCTGGATACAGGCGCGGTCCGTGGCCCTGCGCGAAACCGCCGCGCGCACCCAATACGGGTTCATCGAGAAGGCCGACTTCATCCGGTTCCGCGAGTTCTCGGCCACCTACCAGCTGCCGGACGCCTGGGCGCGTGGCGCGCATATGACCAAGGCGAGCGTCACGCTGGCTGCCCGGAACCTGTTCCTGATCACGGATTACTCGGGGATCGACCCGGAGAGCAACTATTTCTCGGGCGCGACGGGAATCCAGAGCGACTTCCAAACGCAGCCGCCGCCCACGTACTGGACGCTGCGCGTCAACCTCGGGTTCTAGGGGGCACCGACCATGACTCTATACAAGAGCTTCGCGCTCGTCGCTCTGGCTACGGCCGGGTCCCTTGGGGGCTGCGGTACGGACATCCTCGGCGTCACCGACCCGGACATCGTCCTCACGGCGAATTCGGCGTCCGGGGCCATCAACCTGAAGAACGGCGTGCTGCTGCGTCTCGCTCAGGCGCTGAATGGCGTTCAGGGACCGGATGCGTTCTTCGTCTATTCGGGCCTGGTCACCGACGAGTGGCGCTCGGGTGACACGTTCGTGCAGCGCAACAACCAGGATCAGCGGATCTGGGACCCGACGAACACGTTCAACGCGGATCCCTACCGCCGGCTCAACCGGGTGCGGGTCCAGGGTTTCGCAGCCATTCCAGCGCTGCGGCAGTACCTTCCCGACTCGGTGACGCTCGTAGGCCGGATGTTCGGGGTCGTGGCCTACGTGCAGGCCCTGATCGGCGAGAACTACTGCAACGGCACGCCGCTGAGTACCGTGGTGGGCACGACAGTCGTCTACGGCCAGCCGCTCAGCAACGATTCGCTGTTCGGGTTCGCGACGGCCATCGCCGACTCGGCGCTGGGGCAGGCGGCCATCGCGATCGCCCGCGGCGACTCCGCGCTGGCGAACCCCACGCCGGGCGACACCGCGCGCTATCGCCGGCTGCGGAACGAGGGGCTCCGCGTGCAGCGGCTTGCGGCCGTCGTGAAGGGACGCGCCCTGCTCGATCGCGGTCAGTTCGCCGCCGCGGCAGCGGCCGTGGCGGGCGTCCCCGATACCTTCAAGTTCCAGATCACCCACTCCACCGTCTCGAACACGAACCAGACCTTCGCCCTGAACAACAATGCGAAGCGCTATACCATGGTGGATGGCGAGGGCGTCGTCGGTCTCGACTTCATCTCCGCGAACGATCCGCGCCTGACGCGTGCGACCGGCACGAGCACCGCAAACGACCTGATCTTCGACAGCGCCTATCCGCTGTTCGTCACCCGGCAGGGGATCTGGTCTTCGACCGGCGCGGTATCGATCGTCACAGGGGTCGAAGCGCGTCTGATCGAGGCGGAGGTTCTCCTCCGGGCCGGGAGTAACGCGGCGTGGCTCACCGCGATCAATACGCTGCGGACCACGACCAACCTGTACCCCACCGCAATTACGGGATTCACACGTGGGCCGAATCTCACCGCCATCGCCGATACGTTCGCCGACAACGTGTCCCGGCAGAAGACGCACTTCCGGGAGCGCGCGTTCTGGATGTTCAGCACCGGCCACCGGCTGGGCGACCTGCGGCGCATGATGCGCCAGTACGCATTCCCCGCGGACAGCCTGTACCCCAGGGGCGGCTTCTTCAAGGGTGGGGCGTACGGTACCGCGCTGATGCTGCCGGTGCCGTCCGAGGAGCTCAACAATCCGAACTTCACGGGGTGCACCAACCTCAACCCGTGACGTGACGGACAAAACCCGACCGAAGGAGGTCTCGACGGCAGTAATTCAGGGACACCGGTTGGCGATTGCTGTATGTGTCGCTGCGCTGGCCTGCGCGCCGGCAACACGGACCGTGGGAACGGCGCCGTCGCGCCGCGTGCTGCTGGGGGATGAGATCCAGGCCGCGGCGGTCGCCACCGCCTACCAAGCGGTGGCCCGGTTGCGACCGGAGTGGCTGCAACGGCGCGGCCGGATCAGCGTGCGCGACCCCGGCGCCGGCGCGGTGATCGTGTATCTCAACGGGTTGCGCCAGGGCGGCGCGGGCGCGCTCGACGCCATCGCGGCGGATACGGTGCTCGAGATGGAGTACCTGAACGGCCAGGACGCGACGACGCGGTTTGGAACCGGACACGGGGGAGGAGTCATTCTCGTCAAGGTGCGGTGAGGTCGGGGTTGGTAAAAGAACAAGGGGGCGCGGAATGCTGCGCCCCCTTTTCTTTAGCCGTGCGACGCCTGCCCTTAGTCTACGATCGCGTCGGGCAGCACGTACTTGGCCGGGTCGGCCGGCTTGCCATTCACCCACACCTCGTAGTGGAGGTGGGGTCCGGTCGACAGCCCGGTCGAGCCAACCCATGCGATCGTCTGGCCGCGCTTCACGCGCTGGCCACGCGCCACCAGAATCTTGGAACAGTGCGCGTACCGCGTCACCAGGCCGTACCCATGGTCGAGCGTCAGCATGTTGCCGTAGCCTTCCACCCACTTCACCTCGGTCACCACGCCCGACGCCGGCGCCTCGATCTTTGCGTTCATCGGCGCCGACACGTCGATGCCCTCGTGCGGCCGTGCCAGGTGGAGGATCGGGTGCACGCGCTCGCGCGCGAACGCGCTGGTGAGCCACCCCTTGGTCGGCATGATGGAGGGCAGTGCCGCGAAGCGTGCCTGATGACTCGAAAGCGAGTCGTAGGCTTCGCCGATCGATCGCGTCAGGATGTTGGCGCGCCGCGTGAGCTGATCCATGTCGACGCGCGCAGCGAGCGCCTGCGCGCCGTTCGGCCCGGCCGCCGCCAGGCTATCCCGCTCCGACCATGCACCCGCCGGTCCGCCGATGCCCGCCTGCTGCACCCCGGCGTCCGTGGGCGCCAGGCCCGCGAGCAACCGCAGCCCCTGCTCCCGCTGGCTGAAGACGTTGAGGGTGTCGCGCAAGCCGACCAGCCGATCGCGCAGCCGCTGGATCTCGTCCGCGAGCAAACGATTCTCGCGCTCGAGTGCGCGGCTCCGCGTGACGCTCACACCGCGCGACAACGCGGCGCCGCCCATGACGAGAAGCAACAGCGCGACGACGCTGCCGATCCCCACCAGGGTCTTGACGACGGTCTGCGACAACTCGACGGCGCGGGACTTCCCCGAGCCGTGAGGGACCAGCATGACCGTCCAGCGGCGCTCTGCGTTCTTTCTCATAGGGGTTGCAAACGTACGCTCCACAATACGACTCCGTCAACCACGGCCCTGTGCGCCACATCACCGGGGGCCCGGCAACCCCCCTTCCCCCCCCCCCCTTCGGGCTTGGGGAATAGGGGTGGGGGCTTTACGACCCGCTGGCCCGCGACCGCGAGACCGGCCAGGTCGGCGAACCCCACGCCGCCGAGCGGCCGCGGGGCGGGGGCGCCCAAGGCACCCCAGATCGCCTCGGCCTTGCCCGGGAGGAAGGGGGCGGCCAAGACCGCCAGCCGCGCGACCGTGCGCACCAGGTTCGCCAGTACGGTATCGAGCTCGGCGTCCTTCCCTTCTTTAGCCAGCTTCCACGGCGCCGTCTCCTCGACGTAGCGATTCGCGCGCGAAGCGAGCTCGATCAGCTGCGCCGCGCCGTCCTGGAGCGCCAGCGCGTCCATCGCTTGCGCGTACGCGCGCAGCGCGTCCTGTGCCGCGCGCTCGAGCGGCGTGTCCCAACCGCTCGGGTCCGAGGGGACGGTGCCGCCCCGATACCGCTCCACCATCGAGAGAGCGCGCGACACGAGGTTGCCGAACGTGTCGGCGAGGTCGGCGGTGTAGCGAACGTCGAACCGCTCCCACGTGAAGTTGCCGTCGCCCTCGAAGCCGACTTCGCGCAACAGGAAATACCGCAGTGCGTCGGCGCCGTGCCGCTCGATGGCGGTGGCGAGGCTGACGGCAGTGCCGGCAGTCTTGCTCATCTTGGTGCCCTCCCACTGGACGTACCCGTGCGCCCAGACGAGGCGCGGCAGTGCGAGGTCGGCGGCGAGCAGCATCGCCGGCCAGATGATGCAGTGGAACCGCGTGATGCCCTTGCCGATCACGTGGAGATCGGCGGGCCACAGCCGGTCGTAGCCCGGATCGGGAAAGCCGGTCGCGGACAGGTAGTTGATGAGGGCATCGAACCAGACGTAGACCGTCTGTTCGGGATCGCCCGGAAAGGGGATCCCCCACGGGAGCCGCACGCGCGAAATGGAGATGTCCTGCAGGCCCTCCTCGAGGAGGCGCACGACCTCGTTGCGGCGGATCGCCGGCTCGACGCGGAAGGTGCCGGCGCCGATCAACTCGAGCAGCCGCTGACCGTAGGCGCTCAACCGGAAGAAGTGATTGCGCTCCTTGGTGGGGATCAGGTCGAGCGTGGGGTGTTCGACGCAGCGGCCGTTCACGATCTGCGCGCCCTGCTTGAACTCCTCGCAGCCCGTACAGTAGAGGCCCTCGTAATCGGCCACGAACAGGTCGTCGGGACGATGCTGCTGGATGCGCTCGAGCAAGGCGGCGACGCCGCGAGCATGGCGCGGCTCGGTGGTGCGAATCCAATCGTCGTGACTGCAACCGAGCCGGCGCCAGTAGTCGGCGAACGTCTGCGCCATCCGGTCCACCCAGGCCTGGGGCGCCACGCCCGCACGCGCGGCCGCCTGGATCACCGACTGGCTGTGCTCGTCCATCCCCATCAGGAAGTGCACGCGGTCGCCGCGCAGCCGCCGGTAGCGGGCGATGCAGTCGGCGCCGATCTTCTCGAGCGCGTGCCCGAGATGCGGGTCGCCGTTCGAATAGTCGATCGCCGTCGTGAGGTAGAACTTGCTCACCCCAGCTCAGCCTTGAGCTGCTCGAGCGACACGACGCGCGTGCTCCCGGCTTCGGAGCGGAGCGTCACGCGCTCGCGGAAAATGTCGATCGTGAGGACGCGCTCCAGACCCTCGGCGGTCCGGACCGGCTTCCCTTCCTTGGGGAACCGCTTGCGCTGCTCGACGTAGAAGTCGTGCTCGTAGTGCAGGCAGCAGAGCAGCCGCCCGCACGGCCCGGAGATCTGCGTGGGGTTGAGCGAGAGGCCCTGATCCTTCGCCAGCGACAGGCTCACCGGCCGGCCTTCCGGCAGCCAGCTCGCGATGCACAGCTGGCGCCCGCACCGTCCGATGCCATCCAGGCGCTTCGCTTCGTCCCGCGCGCCGATCTGCCGCAGCTCGATCCGCGTGCGAAACAGCCTCGCGAGATCGCGCACCAGGGCCCGGAAATCGACGCGCTGTTCGGCGGTAAAATAGACGGTGAGTTTGCGGCGGTCCCACTGCCATTCGGCATCCGACACCTTCATCGGAAGGCCGTGGTCGTGCACGCGGTCGCGCACCTTGCGGCGCACGTCGTCCTCCGTGCGACGCAGCTCACCCTCGATGCGGACGTCGCTCTCGGTGGCTCGCCGGACGATCGGCCGCTCGGCCTTCGCCGAGGGGTCCTCGCCGACGGCGCATCCGTGGCAGCGCCCGCACTTCTTGAGCGCGCCGTCGCCCAGGGCGGACACGCGGCCGAAATCCTGACCTCGCTCCACCTCCACGATCACGGGATCGTCGAGGCGCAGCGGGGCAGGGTCGGACGGCCAGATGTAATATCCCTTACGGTTCCCTTTGAACCGGACTTCGACGACGGATGTCAACTCATTTCTCGGTCAGCGCACCCATGGAAAGGTAATTCTC
>Ga0210382_10000049_pt1 | contig 48139 bp, 36 predicted proteins | sample PLMedo_FD_155452 | JGI IMG/M metagenome (GOLD analysis project Ga0210382, IMG submission 155452) | Groundwater sediment microbial communities from an aquifer in East River, Colorado, USA - PLM0_60_coex redo | ecosystem: Environmental > Terrestrial > Soil > Riparian zone | place: USA: East... | reverse complement strand
CGGTGTAGACCGCGCCGAACCCTTCGCCGGGGCACGCCCGCATGCTCGTCGACATGCGGATCTCGCGGATCTGCTCGACGAGTCCGGGATCGGGGGCGAACGACGGCGGCGGACGTTTCGGTCCGCACCCGACGGTGACGATCAGCGCGGCGACGACGGCCTGCCTCATGGGTTCTCCTCCCGCAGCAACCGGCTGGTTTCTATATCGAAAATGCGGATCCGCACCACGCTCCCCGCTCGACGCGAATCGACTTCGCGGATATGCACGACCTTCCTGTCCTCGGTCGGCCGGTAGATGATCCAGCTGCCGGCCGGCGCAACGGTGGCGATGCCGGGACAGGGCCGGGATTTGGGCTTCGGCTGGTGTCCCGGTGGCGTTCCCGGAATCCAGACCCGGCACTCGCCTGGGTTGGGCAGATGGCCAGGCGGGATGCCTAGGGTCGCCGCCGTGCTCGGGCCCCGATTCGCGTCGGCCGCACCAGCGCGCCGGACCTCAGGACTGAGCGGAGGCTCCAGGAGTATGGTCCGTGTGGTTCTGGTGCAGGCACCGGCAACCAGGAGACCGGCGAGCAGGGATATGGAAGCACGGCTGGCCGTGGGCCACTCCTCCGAAAAGGTCGGCCCAAATGTAGTATTTGACGTGATGCCGCGCGTAGGGGTGCCGGTCCAGATCGGGCTCATCGAAACCATGCGGGCCAGGGAAGGGCGGGTCCCGTGGCTCGAGCGTCACGTAGCCCGCCTGCGGGCGTCGCTGGCGGCGCTGGGGGGTGGGCCGGAGCCTCCAGCCGACCTCGCCGATCTGGTGCGCTTCGCGGTGGGTCACGGAGACCGCGTGGTGCGTCTCCAGCTGAAGGACGGCCATGCCGAGATCGCGACGCGTGAGGTGAACGCGGAACAGGGGATCAGCGTCGTGGTCGCGGACGAAGTGCATGAGCCCTACCCCCATAAAACGACGCGACGCGAACAATTCCACCGTGCCTATGCGAACGCACGCCGCAGCGGTGCCAGTGACGCCGTGCTCGTCACCGCGGACGGGTTGGTCGCCGAGGGGACGGCGTGGAATCTGTTCTGGTGGGACAACGGCACGCTGTGCACGCCGGCGGAGGACCTCGGCATCCTTCCGGGGCTGGGACGCAGACGCATCATGGAGCTGACCGACGTAAAGGAGGAGCGGGTTTCGGTTGCCGCGCTCGCCGGCCGCAGTCTGTTCGTCACGAACGCGGTGCGAGGTATCGTGGAGATTGCGACGCTCAACCGCGTTCGCGTTCCTCGTGATCTGAGGACGGCCGAGCTTTCTTCCGCATTCTGGCCCGATTAGGTTTGTCTCGACATGGTGGCTGTAGCTCAATTGGTTAGAGCGCCGGACTGTGGCTCCGGAGGTTGCGGGTTCAATCCCCGTCAGCCACCCTGAGGCAAGAAGCAAGTCTCTACTAAACCAAACGTGCACCTGGAGACTGATTTGACGAACACCTTCTCCACGCTCTTTGCAGAGCTGGTGACGGGTGCATCGGATACTGAGGCCTACGTTCTGAATCGCGGAGACCAAGGCCTCCTGCGGTCGCTCGATAAGCTCTACGCGTCCGATGCCTCCAGGAAGACGGCCACGGGCTCATCCATAGCCGCTCATGCGGATCATCTGCGCTACGGGTTGTCCTTGATGAATCGTTGGGCCGCGGGAGAGAACCCATGGCGTGACGCGGACTGGTCCGCGAGTTGGCGTAGAACCACTGTATCGGACGTGGAGTGGAAGAAGTTGCGCGAGCAATTACGAGATGAAGCAGCTCGGTGGCTCGACGCGTTGCGGACACCGCGCGCGGTTGCCGACATCGAGCTGAACGGCATGATCGGAAGTATTGTCCATCTTGCCTACCATCTCGGCGCGATTCGCCAAATCAACAGCAGCGTACGCGGTCCGGCGGAGCGGCAATAATAGAGTCTTTGCGTTACGGCACAGTCACGCCACGATCGGAGACTCCCGCAGCAAACGCGGCTTAGCTAGGTTCAGCAGTACCAATTCCTAGGTCCGTAGCTCAATTGGTAGAGCACCGGTCTCCAAAGTCGGCCCCGCTATGCGGGGCCGATGTTTTTTTGGCAATTCTGAGCACGAGAGGATGGCATTGGGACACACTGGCAACTTTGGACCGGCAAAGTAACGGCAAAGTCGGAACGAGAAACGTTTTTCGGCGGGTTTGATGCAACATCTGAAGACGGTGAGATTTGAACCCGCGATCCCTGAACCCCATTGCGATAACTACAGGATCAACGAACTCGTTGACCCGCAATGAAGTCGTTGCTGCTCCATTAATCTATCCCGCTTTCGCTCCCTGTAACTCCCTGGACCTTTCGCCCTGCACGGCCTGGACTTTCCGGCGCTCTCACGGGCTCTCGTATTGATCATCCATTTTGCTGCCGTGCGGTTCGTTGGGGCTCGACTCTTCCCGCGCTAGCCGTTCGCGTTCTGCGAACTTCTCCGCGCTGTGCTCTGCATCCAGCAATTCCCACAATCTGTTGAGTAGATCCGCGCTAACGCGCACCAAACATTCGCGGTAGGCGGGGTCACTCAAACGCATCTTCTCCCCAGCGGTGAGCCTTTGTAGCTGTGCGGCCTCTTTCGGAATCGGATAACGGCCGGTCCACCGGATCGCTTCGGTGAGAAACCGGAGTGCGCGTAACTCGGTGTCGTTGAGATCGACTTCACACATCTTGATGAGTCCAACCAGGTCATGGCCCGTCATCTTCTTGGCGAGCTCCCCACTCTTCACGTGGGACGGAGTTCGGCCTACCAAGATGCCTTTGGCCATGTTCTCGACGGCCATCCCGAGAAGCATGACTGCCACCCGCTCTAGCTCGGTGTCCTTTAGGAGTTCCCCCTCATCGGCGCTTAAGGGGCGCGGGTCCGGGACAAGGCGCCCTGGTTGAACCGCGAACACTTCGGCCTGAAAGCGACGCGCGGCTTCACTTCGTGAGTACAGTAGGTCGGCCGCACGGGATAGCGTAATGGCCGTGATGCCCCAGTTGAGTGGGACGCGTCCTTGAAGGTTGAACGCCCAGTTCACGACGTCGTCTGGGCTGTCGTCTGACTGCATTCTTGGCCTTCTTCCCTACATCGCAACAGTCACGGCAAACACCCTTCCCACTGATCACCATCCTCGGCATCTGGAAGGACAGGCATTATGTCGCGAAGGAACTCACTCATTTCAAGCCGCGCCCATTGTTGCCAATTTGCCTTTAGCGCTCCTAACCCAAGTCTCTTTGCGGCCCATGGTCGGATCCTTGTCGCGCGCGACAGAACGAGTGTTCCTCTGGCTCTCGTAATCGAAACATAGAACAGCCTGCGCTGTTCTCGGACGAACTCCAAGTCCGTTCCCGGATACTCTGGGCGTCTGCTCCCCGGCAAAGCCGGTTGGCAGAGACCCAGCACGTACACATGGTCCGCGGTAATTCCTTTCGCTCCCCAGAGTGTAGTGATCTGCAGATCGTGCTCTTCTGATGGTGCGAACGGCTCACGAGTTGCTATTTGGTGACGCAAGCTGCGGGCGAGGTTCTGTAGACGGACGTTAGGTGGCTCGGATTCTCCAATGTCTTCGAGTATTGCAAGTGACCGCGATCGCAGAAGGTCCATGTCCGTTTCAGCGGTGCCGAGTGTTCCACCAATCCATCTACTGGAATCGAAGATCGCTTCTATAATCGCATACGGCTCTTGATTCAATACAGGCCCAAACGCGGCGGTCAGCTCGACAAATCGCTTGGCACGTTCTCTAACAACTTTGCTACCGACGCCTCCCGGCTCCGTATTTGGACCTTGCGCAAGATGCTCAACCGCCTCGCGGCTGATGTTATCAGCCGTGCTGGTGAGGAATCGCAGATAGGCATCCGCGTTCCGCTTCGGAGCCAGGTAGTCGTCAGCATCTGGCCCAGGGGTCTTGTAGGAAAACCATGCCCGCCATGTGGGCGGATCGGGATCAACCAACGCGCAGAAGTAGATGAATGCTTCTCTGACTGCCCACGTTTCGAGCGAGCTTTCCGAAAACGTCAGATCCACGGATAACTCGGGTGCTATTTCAAGCATTTCCTCACGTAACCGATAGCCGAACTGTCGCCGAGTCACCATCACTAAGTGGTCGTTATCAGGGCATGCGCGGATGTTCTCCACGATGTGCCTCGCCATGCCTTTCGCTTCATCCTCGGGTTTGCTCCAGAACACGACGTGGATGTTCGCATCAGAAGCACTGCCTGCCTCAAGGGCCGGGGGATGGAGGGTCATCAGGCGATTCGCAGCTGTTACAAGGTCGGTTGGGCAACGCAAGCAGGCAGCTAGTGGGACGTTCGTGACCTCTGCATCGGGGTCAAGCGTCTCAAGTTTGCTGAGTCCTTCCGGATCGTTCCCCCGAAACCGATAAATGGACTGCTTCGGATCACCCAAGGCCACGAAGCTGCCTCCCTGTCGCCGCAGCTTCATGAAAAGCAGCTGTTCGCCAGGTGTGAGGTCTTGGAACTCATCTACAATGACGTGTTGATATCGCGCCCCTTCGTAGTCCCCTGCGTGCATCCGGTCCAACAGAAGACGTGGCAGATCACTGATCAGAATTGCTCGATGCCTGGTCAGCCACTCTCTAACGGCCTGCCACAAGGCCAGATTCTCTGCGATGCCAGCTTCGTGATCCGCCAAAGCTTGCTTCGCGTCGTCGTATCCGTCCGCTAAGTCAGGATGATCGTGGATCACGTCATAGATCATAGCATCGCGTTCATGGTCGAGAAGCAACCGAATTGGCTCACCCACCACCTGCAGACAAAGCGCATGGACTGTGCTTATGCGCGGCTGGTCCGCACCTGCGCCAAGGCGCTCTTCGATGTCTGTCCGGAGACGTTTGGCGATGACTCGATTGAACGCCACAATGAGAACGTCATTGGCTGGGACGTTCAGACCGTCAGCGGCAAGAATCCGCTGGACGCGTCGTGCAAGACCAAATGTCTTCCCCGTGCCAGGGCCGGCTTGCACGCGGATCGTGGTTGCTTCCGAGTTGATAAGGACGAGCGATTGCTCACCTTGCACCCCTTCATTCCATGGCGCAGTCATGCCAGCCAGAATACGCCCGCTGTGGAGCGAAGTGTTAGGGCGTTTTTGCGGCACCTAGAGGCGCAAATGCGGCATTAGTTGAAGGCGCGTCACTCTCTTTCTTGCCAGATGTGCTACTGCGCAGCAACCAGCCCCGGACTAGGTTATGTGGTGATTCGCTCAGTCGAGGTCCGATCATGAAGCACCGAATCATGTTGTTGGCGTTCGGGCTGCTAGTCGCGTGTGTGACGTACGTTCCTCCGCAAGTGAAGGAGCCAGAGCCTTTGCCCGCCGCCCCCGTTCGAGCCTCGTTCAACCGAACCTGGGCGACGGTGATTGACTTCTTCGCTGACCAGGCCATCCCGGTTAAGACCCTCGACCGCTCCTCGGGCTACATCGCAGCAGGAGAGACTGGGCGCCGGCAACAACCTCGACTGGGCCGACTGCGGGAAGATCGTGAACGCTCCCGCGCGCGACGGCGGTGGGCGCGTGATTCCTCAGCAAGCTGTGTTCAACGTGCGCGTTCGCGGCGACTCCGCCTCCTCGACAGTACAGGTGGTCGCGCGGTGGATGGCGGTCGCGACGGCCCAGGTCGCCTCAGGATTCGGCTCGCGCACGAAGGCGTACAACGAGACCGAGTGTGTGACGACGCATGTGTGGGAGACGGCAGCGATCCGCGAGATCACGCGGCGGGCTCAGGGACGGTAGCGGCACGCTGGAGGTGTCGTGGCCCCTTCATCATATGAGGAGCGCGTAACTGTCGCCGCGGATTCGGCGCACTCACACGACCCGGGGCGGGTTCTTCAGCCAATTCCGGAGGGCGACCTTCGTCCAGGTCGCTAGCTCGCGAACGAGCTCAAGTTCCCTAGACTCCACTGGGTCCCACCCAAAGGCCCGGACCTGATCGACCTGCATCAGCGTGCCGCCGTGTAGGATGCTGCCCCGGAGTTTGATCACCCGTTCGATAATCTCGTGAGGGACGCCGGGCGCATACTCACCAAAGAATGCGCGAAGCTTTTCAGTAGCGCCCGGGATGTCATGCGTCCCACTCCAGCCGCACACCGTGCACCGTGTTGGATGTCTGGTCCCTCGCTTGGTTAGCGCCTCAAGCGCAATGACCAGCGAGGCGAACGAGGCAGACATCGAAAACGTCCACTGCCGCGACATGCCGTCCAGCCAGAAGGTGGCGCGGTCGAACTTCTCGCGGTGCGCTGGTGGTAACTGCTGGTAAAGACAGATGGACCGGTCCAGATCCGCCGGAACGCGGAGGCCCTGCCCGTCGTGACCGCGGAGCGCGTAGTAGGCCGCTGACTCGACTTCGTCAAGCGGGCTCCCGACCGGGAGCGACAACTCGTCGATCACGACCTGACCGAGGCTCGCGCTGAAAAAGAATTCCTGAACCCACTTGATCTCGATGTTCCCCGGATGTTCCGCGTCGCGAGGAACGGCCGCCCAGAAGTGATCGGTCCGCAGAGGCTGAAGGCTCGTGCCTCCCCGGAGCAGGACGTTGAGCAGCAGCGTCAGTCGCCGGTGGTCGCGGATGCGACGGTAGTTCGTCAGCGACAAGACGTCGCTCCCCTGTATAGGGAACTCAAGGATGAAGGGGTGGTCGGCTATTTCGACTGGTGCCACGGGTGTGTTTGCCGGTGGCGGCAGAATCTGCACGCCGGACTGGGCGCCGCGCCACCAGCCGAGCACCCGGTGGCCATTGAAGCTAAAATCGCGACCTAGCGTCTGCGGCCCTCTAACGAGGGAGTTCTCGAGCTCCTCGTTCAGACGCTCCCACTCCTCGACACTGAGGGCCGGGCCGCGCTCGACTCCGATGATCTCGGCACCGTCGTAGGTGAGCACGACCTGACAGGAATCGCCCCACAGCGGGAGATAGAAGTTATTCGGATCGTCCGAGGCACCACCATATTGGCCGGTCTGGCCCACGCGCTCGCCCAGAACAACCCTAAGCTCCTGTGACGGCACTCTGCCAAGAAGATTCGCCAGCATCGGAGAAATCTAAGTGACCGCAAAAAAGGGCGGCCGTTTAACGGGCCGCCCTAGGCGAGCAAAAACATTATCAGATCATTACCAGCGGGTGGGACCGACCGCTAACTCCAGTCGGGACCAACGTTACGGCAACCATCGTTCGACCTCGCAAGTCACATCCTTGAGCACGGTCTCCAAGGGCGGTGAGCTGCGGATCACGCTGGGTCCCGAGCCCTCCGAATCACAGTGGACGGCGCCGGGAACACTCCGCCGAACAAAGCGCCCCAGTGCGCTACCTCGGTTTCCTCCCATCGACTCCGCTCGATGTCCTCGAGCCGGTCGAGTGCAGCGTCGATCTTCTCACTGAATCCATCTGCGCTTCCCTCGTCCCAGCCCTCTGCTACGTTGACATCAGGGAGGGCGGGATCTGCAACCATCGGGTGGTCGTCCCAACGCGGCCACCTGCTTCGTCCGAAGTCCCACGAGCGCAGTTGATGCAGCAGCGTCGCGAAGGACTCTTCGATCTCACGCACAAAGTCGTTGGGGCGCATCGACAGCAGGTGGTACGCAGCGCACTCCAGTACGAACGACCGCGGACGGTCGGCGGCGGCTACTCGCGCCCGTGCCCAGGCTTTGAGCAGCCGGACGAGTCGGGAGTAATTCCATTTCGTCGCGCCAGCGAGCGACCTGATTAGCTGTAGCTGTCGCTTTGGGTGCGTTACTATCCACTGTTCTACCTCTCGATCCGGGATCCGGAGCGGCTGTTCCAGACCATCACGGGCAACCGCTAGAACCACATCCAGCTGAATGTCACTGAGCGTGATCCTCACCGCGCGTCGCCGCCGCCGAGATCGCCGGCTGTCGTAACGCTGCGACAGCTTACTGCGAAGTGACTCCATGGCAAGCTCCGGTTCACTCTCAAGCCAATCCGGGCCAACGACAACGATGATATCGACGTCCTTGATTGGTTGCACTGTAGTTCCGCGAGCGTACGATCCGTTCAAGAATGAGTCGAGTACGCGCTTACCAAAGTAGGGATCGTTTCCCAGAAACTCTCGAAGAGCCTTGTTACTGCGCTCCGCCGCCTCAATCTGCGTCTCGGGCGGGGAGATCTTCCGCAGAAAGACCGTGAAGGCGTCGCGGACAAGAGACATTAGCGATCCTAGTGCCGCTGATCTGCCGCGGCGGCGACCCGCGCTGCCGGTACAGCCGCCTCGATGTAGGCGGGCCAGTCGATCGCGACGATGGTCCCGATCGCTTGAAGGCGATGCACAAGCCGGAGAAAGAACGTGACGAGCGCTGCCTCGGGTGGCGCGATCACCAAAGTATCCTGTCCATCCTCGTGTCTGAGCTCGAAAGCGCCAGCGCCAAGAGCACATCCGAGGTCCAGGTGCGCGTCCTCACCGAGGTCACCAAGTGCTGTTTTGAAGCCATCACTCAGCCCATCCTTCCATCCGGCGGCGAGGGCGACGACTCCGGCCAGGATCTCTGTGTGTGTGCGCGCGGGTTTCCTTTCTCCCCGATCGAGGATCGGCGCCGTGGTCCGAAACAGCCGCCGAACTGACGCTGCTTTCGCACCAGCCGCTTTCACGTACTCCGCATCAAGCTCCTGCTTCGCCTCGAAGACTGCATAAACGCTCTCGGCTGGAACAAAGCACGTCCCACCGTCCTGCAGAAACAATGGGCAGTAATGGGCGTCGTGAATGATGACGTCGATTTGCTCACTGATTCCGCCGCGGCTGTCGACAACCTGACCTCGGCACACGCGATAACGCTTGGGCAGATGACGGGTCAGCATGTCACGCCAGCGGTCCTCCGACGCGTCACCCTTAAGCCCCGGATGGTCAATGACCCCGCGCGCCCGTTCGAGCTCGGAACGGAGTGTAGTCTGGTGTGCCAGAAAGAGTCGTTCCAAGAGCGGCTGCCCTGCGGGCTTAGTCACGCTGCCTCCTTCTTAGTGCCGGGACGGTGCGGCGAGGCGGGGCCGAGCCACTCGCCGGTCTGGCACCACAACTCGTAGTAGTACAGCCAGAACGCCGTCCACGGGACAATCGTCTCGGCCAAGGACTCGCGTGGGCTCCACCGCCACTGTTTCGGCCAGTAGAGGCAAAGGGACCCGTCCGGGTATCGATGCCAGGCATCTTTCCCAATCGAAGGCCTTTCCACATGCACGACCGGGAAACGATCCGGTTCGTGGATGACGACGACCTCGTATGCTGGCGAGTCCGCGGTCGGCTGCAACGTGCCCTTCCACTCCACTCCACCAGCGCGCGTCACGCGCCAACGGAATTGTGGAAATGCCGCTCTCATGGCGATCCTCTGGCCAAGAGGGTTTTCCCGCTGCCGAGGAGCATGATGACTACGAGTCACGCGCCGTGGAAACGCGTGGGCCGCGTCGCGATGACCGCGGGACCGCCGATGATGCGTCCAGACTGCGCGATCTTCGCTGTGCCCGGCTGGTGGGCTGCCGCCTCCTGGTGGATAGCGAGCCTCACCTCGTCGTCCGAAGGCCACCGGCTGCCGAAGACGCTCTTCCATTCCTCGCTGGCGGCGTCGTCGTCCGGCGCCGCGAGTGCGCGTTTAGCTGCCTTGCGCGCCTCCCGTGCACGGCGCATGAAAGTCTCGAAATGCGATCGCTCCCACCCCCGGGTGATGTAGTGCCCAGACACCTGAGGGTCCGGAATGCGCGGGGCCTCGGTGCCATTGTCCATGAGGTCAGCGTACTTCTCGGTTATGTACGCGAAGGCGTCGTGGGCATTTTCGGCGACGGAACGATCGCACAACGCGATGGCCCCGTCCTCGACTGCGTACGACAGCATCACCTCCAGCACGTAACTCTTCGGCCGACGTCGCTCCATCTGCTCGTCGCGCCATGCCTTCACGAGTTTGATCAGGGGCACCACCTTGTCCCCGTTCGCTTGGTTCAGCTTCGTGAGGCGCGCCGCATAGCCGACTGGATCAGACAGGATCCACTCCTGTTGCTGGCGATCAGGGACCCTGAGCGCGTGGTCGAGCTCGTTCTTCGCGACGGCCGGCACAATGTCCAAGCACAGATCGTCAGTTGGGAATTCGAGCCGTACTGAGCGCCGCTGACCCTCGGTGTTAATCACCGCTGAGGGATAGTCCTGCAGCACCGAGTTCACCTCGAGCAGGACGGCATTGGGGGTCCGTTCCAGTTGATCGTCCGGGACGAATAGTAGGACGTCGACGTCTGGGATCATCTCGATGGCGGTGTGGCGGCTGTAAGACCCCGACAGCTGCGTGTGGGGCGCCTGGGTTGCAAACTCATGCTCCCGGAGCCAGTCGCGGACTTTGTCGACACGCCCGGAGACGAGTGTCACTCGATCGGGGGGCGGATTGATCTTGCTCAACAGTGCCTGAAAGTGGTGACGCATGCTCGGCATCGTGTTCTCCTTCGGCCTCCGGCCGTAGCGCAACGGCCGGGTGCAAGGGGACACACGAGCCGACGTGATGCGACTGCGCTTCGTGCGCAGCCGCGGAGGTTGTGGGGCCCACCCACAATCGGCGGGCTTGTGAATCATAACGGGGGTTAATTCTCAGTTGCAAGTGTGGCGCCTAGCGCTGAAGACTTCAAGTCCGAGTTGACAATCGGAAGTCCCGTGTTACGTTTGGCCCATGGCAAGGGCCCGATCCACCTCGCGCACACCGGAAATGGCGCGTCAAGTCGCCCGCGAGGTCGGTCGACGCTTGAAAACTGCTCGTCGCGAGCGCCGGATCGCCCAAGATGCTTTTGCCGAAGCCATGGGGGTTTCCCGAACAACCGCCAGCAATATTGAGTGTGGTCATCAACGCCTATTCCTAGATCAGATCTACCGCGCCGCTGAAATCTTGGGCATCCCGATCGAGAAGCTGCTACCGACCCAGCAATATTCAGAACAACGGCCGGTAGTACATGCTGCCGCGGATGACCCGCTGTCGCGAGACGATGCGCGTCAGGTCGCGGACGTTGCTCGGGAGCTTGTGGCCGGCCAGTCCAAAAAACGGCGAATGACAAGAAAGGTTTGACAGCCAACATGCGAGGAGTTGCAGAGGCTTGGAAAGCTGCGGAGAAAATCCTGAAAGATCAGGGGGTTCGACGAGGTCCTATCAATGTGGCAAAGATCGCGTCGAAACACGCTCTTGTAGTCAAGAGAGCCCTCGAGGACGACATCTCCGGTGCTCTGATACCACTAGGTGAGAACAAGTGGGCCATTCTCGTCAACGCACAACACCACCCAAATAGACAACGATTCACAATCGCCCACGAGTTGGGGCACCTCCTTCTCCATGGTTACAGGACCCCGCACGCGGATAAGCAGTTCAGGTTTCGCGATGCAAGATCCTCCGAGGGCAGCGTTCTCGAGGAAATCCAAGCCAATCAGTTTGCAGCCGAGTTGTTAATGCCACGTGCAATGATCATGAAGGCTGTCGATCGCAATAGTTTCCAGCATGCGCCCGCCGATAAGTCGGAAGAGAAACAGTTCGAAGCGTTGGTAACCAAACTCGCTACGGATTTTCGGGTTAGCCGCCAAGCGATGACTGTGCGCCTTTCCTCCCTTGTCGCCTGAGCACCAACAAGGTCCAGTCGATCATCGGAAGATTGCGTCCAGACCGTAACTCAAGCGACGAGCTCCAATGCTCCCCGCACGGACGAAAGTATCCAGGATCTCGATCAGCGCGCGTCGAGCTGCCTCATCCTCTTGGAAGATCTCCCGATGCTCGGCTAAGTACTCCTCCACAATGCGGACAAGCGCGTCCTCAGCCATTCTGTCATACTGATAACCGCCTTTAGTCCCGCCACGAACTGCTGCGCCAACCCGCATGAACACGCCTTGAGGGTCCAAGGGGATAAGAACCTCTAACGTTTCAAGTAGGTGGTGAGTAAGACTCGGTAGTCCGACATCCGCCAACGTGTCGATTATCTGTCCAGCTTCTCGCAATAAGCGGGACTGTACCTTGTCGTCTGGACGAGCAGTTTCATCGTCCGCATGGGCTCCTGACACGAAGTACAGGTTAAAGCCCACGGTGTCCAACAGATGCGCCAGCGTCTCCGTCGTCTTCTCGTCGCGGTCACCGGCCTCAGTAGCGAGGGCAACCGCTCGACCGAACGCTGCGGCCGCCTCACGAGTCAGGCGCGTTAGCAAGTCGATTGCGCGACCTCGCGCCTGCTCGGCGTCAGGTTTCGAACCGTCCGGTGGGCCATCTGTTAGTATCTCACGGAACATCCCAGCTACCTGCTTAGCCTGCTCCAAGTGCCCGACCGGGTTGTCGGCTAGGTCCAATACGATTTTGGTGGCTCGTTCGTCTTTACCCCCTATGAAGAGGTCAACGAGCACCGTAACACAGTCGTTGCGGAGCTCGTCAGCGTCGGGCCAGGTTGCGGTGCGTTCCAGAATCCCAATCACGAGAGACGCGACCCGGGCCGAGTTGGCAAATTCGAGCGGGCGTAGGGTGCCTTCCAGAAGACCCCGAAGCACCCCGCGGCTTGGGTCAGCAGAAGCCATTCTTTGGATAAGCATCCAGCAAACCTCGTGGGAATGCCGATAAAGAGTCCGTAGCCTCACGGCAAGTTGGTAACGAACACTTGGCACTGGATCAGTCGAGAGGCGTTCAATAGCGTCCAAAACTTCGCGGTCTGCACAAGATGAATTGAACGCGAGCGTTATGATGCCGGCAGCACCATCAATTCGCGCAGCAGGTTTGCTCCAGTGGGGACGATCGAACTTCGCATCTAGATCTTGGTCCGGACTCGGGATCTCGTGTCGACTCGCTTGTAACAATATCTCGCGAACGAATTGCCCCGTGGCATCTGCGCAAGACAGGTTCTTCATCTTCGCTACTGCCGAACATGCTTCGGCTAGGTGCCCCCAGGCGTAATTCGCTTGCTGCACGTGAACTCCGTCAGTTGGCGCTGATTGGAGGGCCTCTAGAAGAGCACGCATATGGGGCATAATCTCGGTGACTGCAGTTTCATCGGGCGTGTTGTTGAGAAACGCAGTCGCAAATTCCTTCACTGGTAGCCCAAGTTCACGAATTCGCCTGTTGGGCTCTTCGTCAACTGGCACGCCAGCTTCCGCCAGATGCTCGGCTTCGCCCCACGTCCTATTGCTCGCCCCAAAGAAGAGTCGTTCTTCGTTTTTCGTCTCGGCGCCCGTTCGATGCAACATTTCTACGTGCCGTCGCGCCTCTTCGGTCACCAATCCATCCTCGGGAAGACAACTGAGCAGACGATCTCGCGTCGCTTCCGCGCTTCTGGGCTGCTCTTGGGACGACAAGTCCGGGATCGAAAGAATCGCACGCTCGACCCGTTCGCGATCTGCCGCATCTAGTTGGCCGGCAATTGCTCGTATCATTTCCCCTGCTGGTACAGTCGTATCGTCGCAGGTGAGTATCGGAATCGACCATGCTAGTTCCCGAAGTTCACGGCCGATGGTCTCGGGATTACGGGCTCCCGCATTCAGGAGAGCTCTCCAGACCACGGCGAGCTGGTTTGCGTCGATGACGGCAGCGAGCAGACGGTTGAGTCTTGATGACCCCGTCTCCTCTTTACTCACTGTGACCAAATAGTCGATCAGATAGTCAAGGAGTTTGATCTCCTCATCAGGATGGCCACTCAACTCATGCCAAATGTGACTGTAGTCGGCCCGGAGTTGGGCCTCGCGGCCAAGGATGGAAAAGGCCATCGGCGGCTCGCGCTCGAGTTTATGCTCGCGGGCGTTGTGCGACTTCAGGGCTTCGCTGAGCGCCGAGATTGCCTGCTCCGGCGCCGCCTTCAAGAAGTCCGGGAATCCTTGCCCAAGCTCATATAGGCCCCCGTCGTAATCCTGCCTTCGGTTGGACACCATGCGGAGGATTATGCCACCCATCGGCGTTGGTGCGTTGGACGTCTCGCGGTACGAGAAAGCGGCAACATAGATGTCCCGAACCAGTGTCGGATCAGCTGAAACAAATGCTCTAGCAGCTTGAGCGATCCACAGAAGCTCCTCGCTCCCGTGCATCGCGAGATGAGCCGGTTCAATGGCTCGACGAAATAGCGCCCCCGATGCGACTGGATCAGTCCCGAATGTCTTGGCCACGTATTGAACAGAGTGTATTACGAGCCCCCGGTCGCGGGGCGCACGCCGCCACGCGTACTCAAGCAGGCGTCGACCCGTCTGGCCAATTCGCCCTTGGTCTATGTGGTCGAACTCATCCAAGCGTTCTGTGAAGACGGCAAGCAATGCACGGACGCCATAGGCAGTCCCGTCGTGCAGCGAGCGACTCACGTGTTCGAGCAGCGTGCTCCACAGGGTGGGTCTAGACCGAGGAGAATCGGTCGTGCCGAGAACCGAGCGCACGAGGTGGTTGAAAGCATTCTCGGCATCTGTGCGCACACTCTCGTTGGTCGCCACAAGAGCTATGATTAGAGGAGCGAACTCTTCAAACTGCGTGACCATTTGAGCTGCAACCCCAGGTCCAACGAGTTTGCCGATTTCCGGAATGGCAGGCTCGCCGGCGACTGTCAGGACACATTCCCAGAACAACGCCTTTGGAGATTCTGGTGAATCGAACGTCCAGAGGTAGTGATAGTGAATCTCGAGACTAGGGCGGGCTAGAAGCACGAACGTTGGATCCGACACAAGAAACTCGACGAGCCTTTTCGTATGTCGCCGCAGAAGGAGTCGGGCGACGGCGTAGTCGAACAGGACGTGGTGCGAGAGCGTGAGCCCGCCGCCCCGCGATGGCCGACCGGCCCCGGAAGACCACTCGACAAGAATGTGGGCGGAAAGGAGATCCGCGAGCGCCGTCGACGCTGCCGGATCGTCGATCTGATCGCGGTCGATCCGGAGACTACGCTCTTTGACCATGATTCCTACTGCCGAACGAACGACAGCCTCTCGTGCGCCCTGCTCACGCGTCTCTCCAGCCTGCAAGACACGAGTATTCCAGTAGAGGTCCAATAGCTCGACCTGGGCTTGGAGCTGTCCGATCTCGTGTGGACTCGTCCCGGATTCCAGCAGTTCGCTCGCGAGCCGCAAGTTGAATGGATTTCGAAGCAGTTCGCGGAGAGCCGGCGGCGCCGAACGGACCAACTCGTGCAGACCTGGCGCGCTTTCTCCGAGCTGTTCCAATTCAGCCTCGGTGAGGCGCCCAACCACGACGTGCCGCACTTGGTCGAAATCGCGTCCCAGCAGGCGGTTCACAGAAGCCGACGCGCCCCTGAAGAGCTGCTTGACGTCCCTTCCGTATCGAAGGTCGTACTCCCGAATTGACGCAATCACTCGCCAGCGCCGTGCATGCTTCGTCACCTCCGACATCAGATTTCTAAGCGCCCGTGCTGTGACGTCCGTCCTCGCCGCGTCCAAAGCGTCCACCAGAAGAAATGCAGGTTGCGGCCCCGCCCAATTTGCAAGCACGTCCGTGATCTCATGGTCCAGTTGAAGCTCCTGACGCAATTCTCCCAGGCTCGCGAAAGGCGGATCCTGTGCTGTCAGCAGTACGACGTCTCGGCCCTCGCTGTTCAAAACGTGAGTGAGGGCATGCATGGCTCCTGACTTTCCCGCCCCGGGTTCTCCGACCACCAAGAGGTTCCCGTCCTCCGTCAGACCGCGTATTTCGTTGACGTACGGGCGAGCGATTTCAACGCGCGTACCACCTAGCGAGATCGAGGAATTGTCAGCGAGACGCTCAGCAATCATTGCTGAATGCCTGCGCAACCTCTCCACATCCTCGCGATAACCGCGTGGCGTCCGCACTCGGATGCCGGCAGAGATGAACTCTGTGGTGAGGGCGGCACGGCTGGTGGTCGATCGCGTACTAATGAGCCGATGGCCGATGTTCACCAACAAGAGCCAGGCTTGCGCCACTTGGTTTGGCTCTTCAAGCACACTTGTGCGGAGCAGCTGTTTGACTGCCTGCTCCGCTGATTCATCTGCTTCTACCTCGATCGTCTGCACACGAACAAATCGAAGGAAATCGTGAATCTGCTGGTCAGTCGCAACGTCCCCGGTAACTTCGCGCCAGGACGCCCTCGAAAGGTGAGAAGCAATCTCCAGAGCACCTTTCTCGTCGTTGTTGAGCGTCGAGCCTTGCAGTGGGAGGTCTTTCGGCTGTAGACGCAGCCTGTCCAAGACGCCTTTTAAAGTCTTCCGAATTGAGGAGGGAGCTCGAGAAGACACTGCGAGCACGAGACGATCATGTGCCTCTTCGAGGCCCTGTTCCGCACCGGCTTTCGACTCCTGCGCTCGAGCTAGGAACTGTCTGACAAACTGGTCGATCGCGGAAGCGAGAGGCAAAAGCCGGCCGTCCGCGTTACGCCGCTTGCCAGATAGGGGAAGACGTGTTTTTGCTTGGACGTAGCCGGTATGCCCTGCGATGGTTCGTAGGACTAGGTCATCCACGGGCTCGGTGCCTTCGCATCCAACCGAAGCGATCGGCGAACCGAGATCAAACGGGGGTTGTGAATCCGTTTCCGCCAGGGCATGCGCAGCAGCCCAAGCAGCGACGCGTGCCTGGAATTCCGCACCCGCGCCCATTGCGGCTCCGCCCGACGAGCCTCGTTTAGCTGACACGTGCAGAGGTTGGAAAGCCGATCGTCATGATATGACCGATTGATTCGAAATGATTTTCGCCATCTCAATTGCCTTCGGAGCCACCAACTGAAACTAGGAAATTCTTGCCGGGCGTGGTAATGCTCATTTATGGGAGTCAACTAGTGGGAGCTGGACAAGGACAACGCTCGACAATTCTAACTGCTTTAAAGGATTCCTCATGAAATGGGAGCTGGAACCACTGGCCTCGCGGTCCCAGACCAAGTTTTGGCTCCGGGGGTCCTGGCATGCCCTGTAATGCCGCATTATCACCCGCCAATGCCGCAAAAACGCCCTAAACTCTCTCGGTTTGGAGGGACAGATTGTCCCCTGTGCAATAGCTCCCGTCTAGCGCGCGCCGCCGCCGCCTGCAAGCTTAGCGTGGCCTCGAGGCAATGCCCAGCATCCGCATTGCCAGCCATGACTAACCGGTGTCTCCCACGGACCAACGCACAAAAATGAACGTTTTCGAGCTGCGCGACCGCCTCACGGGGGACTACTCGGACTTCGTCCGGAGCTTCATTCATATCCGGGACGACCGCATCCGGGAGGCTGTTCAGGCTGAACTCCAGGGCGGCCTGCTCTGGCCGGACCCGCTGATTCAGCTCAACCCGTCATTCGAGCCAGGCGAATGGGTTGAGGAGTTGGTCGCTCAGGGAGTTCTGCACGATGAATGCAAGCGAATCTTCCGAATCAAGCCCGAGCCGGGGAGTCTGGGACAGCCGCTGCGGCTGCATCGCCATCAATCCGAGGCCGTCCGCGCCGCCCGGGCGGGCAACAATTACGTCCTGACGACCGGAACGGGTTCCGGCAAGAGCCTCGCCTACATCATCCCTATCGTTGATCACGTGCTCCGCACGGGGACTGGGCGCGGCATACAGGCAATCATCGTATACCCGATGAACGCGCTGGCGAACAGCCAGCGCGGGGAGCTAACAAAGTTCCTGGCGCATGGCTACCCGCAGGGGCACACACCGGTAACGTTCGCGCGATACACAGGTCAGGAGTCGCAAGCGGATCGGGAGCAAATCTGGCATAACCCGCCGGACATCCTGCTCACGAACTTCGTGATGCTCGAGTTGATCCTGACCAGGCCGTTCGATGTGCCGCTGGTGCGCGCGGCGAAAGGCCTGCGGTTTCTCGTGCTCGACGAGTTGCATACCTACCGCGGCCGGCAGGGTGCGGATGTGGCGATGCTGGTCAGGCGCACCCGCGAAGTGATGGCGGCCGAGAGTCTGCAGTGCGTGGGAACGTCCGCGACCATCGCCGCCTCTGGGACTTTTGAAGAACAACGGGCGCAGGTCGCGTCCGTCGCCTCTCGTCTTTTCGGCGCACAGGTCAAGCCAGAGAGCGTCGTAGGCGAGACCCTCCGGCGCATCACCACTGACACCGCCTTGGACTCTCCCGCGTTCGTGGCCACGCTCAAGCGACGTCTCGAAAGCGACGCGCCGGCTCCCACAGTCTACAAGCCATATATCGACGACCCGCTGTCGATCTGGATTGAAACAGTGCTTGGTCCCACGACGGAGCCGGGAACCGGTCGGCTCGTTCGTTCGAAGCCTCGCGGTGTTACGGGGCCCAACGGTGCGGCGCTGGAGTTGAGCAGATTGTCGGGTGTCTCGGAGGACCTTTGCATTAACGCGATCCGCCGTCAGCTGCTTGGCAGTTACGCGGGCGAGAAGCATCCGGAAACAGGTTTTCCCGTTTTCGCGTTCCGGCTCCATCAGTTCATTAGCCGCGGCGATACCGTCTACGCGACGGCCGAGCCAGAATCGGAACGCTACATCACGTTGCACGGCCAGCAATTTGTCCCGGGTGACCGGGGACGATCACTATTACCGCTGGTGTTCTGCCGTGAGTGCGGGCAGGAGTACTACTGCGTTCGGCTCGAGCGAGCGGCGGATGACGGTACGACGCAGTTCGTCCCGCGCCAGCTCTCGGATAGGTTATCAGAAGATGGAAAGAGCCCGGGTTTTCTGTACCTCAACACCAGACAACCTTGGCCCGATAACCCGACCGAACAGTACACCAAGCTCCCTGACACGTGGCTTGAGGAGACATCGCGTGGCATCCGCGTCCGACCGGACCGCCAGAAGGATCTGCCCCGTCGGCTAACGCTCGAGCCGAGTGGGACCGAGGGCCAGGAGGGAACGTCGTGCTACTTCGTGCCTGCCCCCTTTCGGTTTTGCCTGACGTGCGGAGTCGCGTACGACATGCGCCAGTCGTCGGACTTCGGGAAACTCACGTCACTCGGCACCGAGGGGCGGAGCACGGCCACAACAGTCCTCAGCCTGTCCGCAATCCGATACCTTCGGGCCGACGAACTCTTAGCACCCCGCGCCAGAAAGCTCTTGAGCTTCACAGACAACCGACAGGATGCCGCACTTCAGGCCGGTCACTTCAACGATTTCGTAGAGATCGGACTGCTTCGCTCCGCGCTTTATCGCGCGGTTGAGGCAGCCGGGTCAGGCGGCATCCGTCACGAGGAGCTTGCGGCGCGAGTGTTCGATGCACTGGCGCTCCCACTTGAGCTGTTCGCCGCGGACCCGCAAGTGAGGTACCAAGCGCTCGATGAAACGACACGTGCGCTTCGGATGATCCTGAGCTACCGCATCTATCGTGACTTGAAGCGAGGTTGGCGCGTGACCTCGCCGAACCTGGAACAGTGTGGCTTGCTGGAAATCCAATACGCCAGCCTCACGGAGCTTTGCTCGACCGAGGCAGACTGGGCAACGGGTCACCAGTCGTTGGCTTCGGCTTCTCCGGCAACGCGTGCATCGGTATCTCGCGCTTTGCTTGACATCATGCGGCAAGAGCTTGCGATCAAGGTGGACGTGCTGCAGGAGGAGGCTCAGGACCGCATGCGCCAGCTGAGTTTCCAGCGTCTCACCGATCCTTGGGCGATCGACGAAAACGAACTATTGGAAAAAGCGGCGGTGCTCTACCCGCGGTCACGAGGGCAGAGGGACTACCGGGGTGACTATTACTTGTCCCCACGGGGGCGCTTCGGGCAGTACCTGCGGAAGGCCACCACCTTCCCCGATTGGGACGGCCGTCTCAACGTCGCGGACACGGAACTGGTCTGTCGCCAGCTGCTGGAGACGCTGAGAATGGCAGGCCTTGTCGAGCGAGTGGTCGAGCCGACTGGTGACGAGGCTCCAGGTTATCAGGTCGTCGCGTCCGCCATGCTATGGAAAGCGGGTGACGGCTCCCGTGCGTTTCACGACCCGATTCGCATCCCCGGCCTCCCGGACGCTGGTCTGCGAACAAACCCGTTCTTCGTCGGCTACTACAGTGACATTGCGCGTGATGGGGCGGGACTCGAAGCGCGTGAGCATACGGCCCAAGTACAGGCAGCGGTTCGCGAGGAGCGGGAGCAGCGCTTCCGGGATGGGCGCTTGCCTGTGCTGTACTGCTCGCCAACGATGGAGCTTGGGGTAGACATCGCGGAACTGAACACCGTCAACATGCGCAACGTGCCGCCAACACCGGCCAACTACGCCCAGCGGTCGGGTCGCGCAGGCCGAAGCGGGCAGCCCGCACTGGTGTTCACGTATTGCTCCGGATACAGCCCGCACGACCAGTACTTCTTCCGGCGGCCGGACCGGATGGTCGGGGGCAGCGTCACGCCGCCGCGCCTAGAACTCGCGAACCAGGACCTCGTGCGCGCGCACGTGCACGCGCTCTGGCTGGCAGCGTCGGGCTTGCACCTGGGCAACTCCCTAATCGACATCCTAGAAGTCGGGGGTGCCGAGTCTTCGCTGATTCTCAAGCCCGCCGCTCGGGAAGCGGTCGAACGGGAGGAACCCAGGCGGCTCGCGAAGCGGCAGGCCCTGAACGTCTTATCGTCGATCAAGGCTGACCTAAGCAGTGCCGACTGGTACTCGGACGGGTGGTTGGACGAAGTCCTGAACCAAGTTGCGCTCAGCTTCGACAGAGCGTGTGACCGGTGGCGGGACCTCTACCGTGCGGCGGCCGGCCAACAAGTACTACAAAACCGAATTACGCTGGACAACTCGAGACCAATCGCTGATCGCGACAAAGCGAAGCGCTTGAGGGCGGAGGCGGAAGCTCAAATCCGCCTGCTGGAAGGCTCCGAGAAGTCTTTCGAGTCGGACTTCTACAGTTATCGCTACTTCGCGAGCGAAGGCTTCCTTCCTGGGTACAACTTCCCGCGACTGCCTCTGTCGGCCTTCATTCCGGGCCGGCGCGGTGCGGCCGGCCGCGACGAATACCTGTCGCGTCCGCGCTTTCTGGCGATCTCGGAATTCGGCCCCCGTGCAATCGTGTACCACGAAGGAGTACGCTACCGCATTAACCGCGTGATCCTGCCGGTCGATCAGATGAACGAGGAAGGCGGCCGGCTCGCCATGGGACGCGCCAAGCAATGCGTGTCTTGCGGCTACTTGCACCCGTGTGGTCCCGACAACGATCCCGACCTGTGTGAGCGGTGTGGCGAGCTGCTGCCGGCACCGATGACACCGCTGTTCCGACTCCAGAACGTCTCGACGCGAAGGACCGACCGCATCAACTCGGATGAGGAGGAGCGCCTGCGGTTAGGCTACGAACTGAAGACGGGGATTCGGTTCGTGGAGCGCGGTGGCCGGCGGTCAGTTCGGACGGCGAAGGCTACCGTAAAAGGAGAGCAAGTTGCGGCGCTCGACTACGGGGACGCGGCGGACATCTGGCGCATCAACCTCGGCTGGACGCGGCGCGCCAACAAGAACCAACTCGGTTTCGTGCTCGACCTGGAGCGTGGGTACTGGCAGAACAACCAGCTGGATGAGAACGACCCGGATGACCCGATGACCGAAAGGCGCGAGCGGGTTATCCCGTACGTGCAGGATCACCGGAACTGTCTGCTGTTCGCCGTTGATGGCCGGCCGGGAGAATCGGTCATGGCCTCCCTTCAAGCCGCGCTCAAGAATGCTTTGCAGGTCGAGTTCCAGGTCGAGGACCAGGAGCTGGCCGCAGAGCCGCTTCCTTCACGCGGTGATCGGCGTGTCATTCTCTTCTACGAAGCGTCAGAGGGCGGAGCGGGCGTCCTAAGGCGACTAGTGGACGATGCGGATGCGCTGAGGCGGATCGCGCGCCAGGCGCTCTCACTCTGCCACTTCGATCCTGAAGACGGGCGCGACCTTGATCGGGCCCCCGGGGCACGCGAGCGATGCGAGGCCGCCTGCTATGACTGCTTGATGAGCTACTCGAATCAACCGGACCATCGCGTACTGGACCGGCAGGCCATACGGGACCTCCTCCTTCAATTGGCGCACGCCGAGGTGCACCCGTCGCCGAGCGAAGCTCCGCGTGCGCACCACCTGCAACTGCTCTTGAATGCCACGGGATCGGATCTCGAGCGGCGCTGGCTACGCTTTCTCGATGAGCGCGGCCTCCGCCTGCCCACAGCCGCACAACACCTTATCCCGGTCTGCCGAACACGGCCCGACTTCGTGTACGGCGAGCATCGCACGGCCGTGTACGTCGATGGGTCGCCACACGAGTTTGTCGATCGCCAGGAGCGGGACAAGCAGCAGAGCGACTGCCTCGAGGATGCCGGCTGGATGGTGGTTCGATTCCGCGGGCAGGACGATTGGGTGAAGGTTGTCGCGGCGCATCCCAATGTGTTCGGCGTGCGGGCGCAAGCGTGAGCGGGGTGGCGTTCGCGCCGGGCTCGTTAGTTAGGGCTCGTGGCCGTGAATGGGTGGTCTTGCCCGAATCGGAGCCCGATTTCCTACTTCTGCGACCGTTGGCCGGCTCCGACGACGAGATCGCCGGGATCGCCACAGCCCTTGAGACGATCGAGTCGGCGCACTTCGCTCCGCCCGACCCGACGCGACCGGGCGACCACCGCTCGAGCCGTCTGCTACGCGATGCGGTGCGTCTCTCTTCGAGGGCTGCTGCAGGTCCCTTTCGGTCCTTCGCGCGAATCGCGGTCGAGCCACGCCCCTACCAGCTGGTGCCACTGCTGATGGCTCTGAGACAGGACCCGGTACGGCTCCTAATCGCTGACGACGTTGGGATTGGCAAGACTGTAGAGGCCTGCCTTATCGCCCGTGAGCTACTCGACCGCGCGGAGATTCAACGGGTCGCCGTGTTGTGTCCACCGCACCTTGCGCGCTGGTGGCAGAAGACACTGGTCGAGCAGTTCCACATCGACGCCGAACTCGTTCTCCCGAGCACGGTCAATAGGCTGGAGCGGCGGCTGGGTCTGGGTGTCCACGAATCGCTGTTCGAGCGAGTTCGTTTTGCGGTTGTGTCGCTGGACTACATCAAGAGCGACCGTCGACGAGAGGACTTCGCGCGGGCCTGCCCGGAGTTTGTGATCGTGGACGAAGCACACACCTGCGCCACGGGCTATGAGCGCGGTGCACGGCAGCAACGCCACCAACTCGTAAAGCGAATCGCTGAGGACGAGCAAAGGCATGTCGTCTTGGTCACGGCCACCCCCCACAGTGGCAATGAAGCGGCATTCCGCTCCCTACTCGAGGTCCTGCATCCGCCGTTGGGTGAGCTCCCGGCAGACCTCACCGGCCCCAACAACGACCGTCACCGCCGTGAGCTAGCCCGGTTCCTGGTGCAGCGCCGACGCGGAGACATCAAGCACTACCTCGACTCAGAAACCGTGTTTCCTGATCGCGACGAAGCCGAGCGCAGCTACCAGCTTTCTCCGGCCTATCGTAAGCTCTTCAAGCGAGTGATCGACTACGCCCGCGAGTCAATCCGGGATACCGGCAGCGGTGCACACCGCCAGCGGGTGCGGTGGTGGTCAGTCCTTGCGTTGCTGCGTGCCCTGGCCTCGAGCCCGCGCGCAGCCGCGGCGACGTTGCGCACTCGTGCCGCAGCGGCGGGGACGGCCGACGCCGAGGAAGCGGATGAGGTTGGCCGCCTTACTGTGCTGGATCTCGAGAGCGACGAACTAGCCGAGACTCTAGACGCTGCTCCTGGGGCGGACTCAAATGCGGACGCCGACAGCGACGCGGCTGATCGTCGTCGGCTCCAAGCCATGGCCCGCGAAGCGGACGCGCTCGCCGGCAAGGACGACCTGAAGCTCGAGAAGGGTATCGAGCTGGTTCGCAGTCTGCTCGATGATGGATTCAACCCCATTGTGTTCTGCCGTTTCATCCCGACCGCGGGCTACGTGGCAGAACAATTGAGGGAGCACCTTCCGCAGAGCGTGACAGTAGCCGCTGTCACAGGCGAGCTCGCACCCGACGATCGGGAGGAAAGGGTACGGCACCTTGGCGAAGCACCGCACCGAGTGCTCGTTTGCACCGACTGCCTGAGTGAGGGGATCAACCTTCAGGAGTGGTTCGACGCCGTCGTTCATTACGACTTGTCATGGAACCCCACACGCCACGAGCAGCGTGCAGGCCGCGTCGATCGGTTTGGCCAACAGCGCCCAAAGGTCCGTGTGCTGACGTATTACGGCACGGACAATGGCATCGACGGGATCGTGCTGGACGTGTTGCTGCGGAAACATAAGCGCATCCGTGATAGGCTTGGTGTCGCGGTGCCCGTGCCGAGCGACCCGAACGCAGTGATGGAGGCTGTACTCGAGGGTCTGCTGCTGCGCGACCCGCAAGGTGGCGCTCAGGAGGTGCTGCCGGGATTCGAGGACGTGATCCGGCCTGTGGCCCAACGCGTCGAGAGGGACTGGGACGCGGCGGCAGACCGTGAGGAGCGGTCGCGCTCGATCTTCGCCCAAGTCTCTCTGAAGGTGGACGACGTCTCATTGGAGTTGAAGGACGCACGGGAAGCGGTGGGCGATGCGCAAGACGTCGAATGGTTCCTTCTCCAGGCGATGGAGGCCTGCGGTGCGGTGGTCACGAAGGTGGGGCGCGGAATAGCCGTGGACGCTCGCGAGGCGGCCCATGGCCTCGTCGACCGGTTGCCCACGGCCGAGTTCCGCGTTGCATTCACGTATCCGCCGCCAAAGGGCGTCACGCATGTGGGTCGCACGCACCCGATTGTCGAGGCGGTGGCGGCGCATGTGGTCGATGGCGCGATAGATCCACTTGTCGATGGACCGGCTCGGCGCTGCGGAGCCATACGCACCCGCGCCGTTAGCGTCCGCACGACTCTTCTGGTGGTCCGACACCGGTTCGAGATCATCGAGCGCCGGCGAGACCGTGTCCGAGCCGAGATCGCCGAGGAATGCCGGTTGCTTGCCTTCCGGGGCGCTCCGGAGCACGCGGCGTGGTTGGATGACGCGGGCGCTAAGGCGCTGCTCGACGTATCGCCCGACGCTAACATCGCGCCGGAGCAGGCTACGGAGTTTGTACGAAAGGTGGTTGGAAGCCTCGATCGCCTCACGGACCACCTTGTCGCCGATGCGCAGGCGCGCGCCGCAAAACTGCTCGAGTCCCACCAGCGCGTGCGGGCTGCGGCACGGATCGTCGGTCATACGTGCACGGTCCAGCCGCATCTGCCCGTAGACGTCCTGGGCACCTACGTGCTCCTACCGGAGGCCGGCTGAGCCTCCGGCCGCTGGAGGGATTCTTGGCGGTGCGGTCCGAGGGTGGCCTTCTTCCAGCGGACTTGCTCCAACGAATCGTCGGCGGGGGTCGGGAAGTCGATGGGCTCGATCCGCAGCGCGACTATCATCTCGCGGGTGGCGAGCGGCTGAACGAGGCGGTGAGCCGATCGTGGCAGCGTCTGCTCGGCGCATGGCAGAACTTCCGCGCGGCCGCTTCCTTCTTGGAGTCGGGAGACCCCGCCACGACGCTGACCCGCGAGCGCTGGCTGCTGGTCCTCTTCCAGGAGCTGGGCTACGGACGCCTCTCTACGTCCAAGGCGATCTCCATCGAGGGTCGCGAATACCCGATCTCGCATATGTGGCAACGCGTGCCAGTCCACCTCGTGGGGTGCCAGGTGGAAATCGACAAGCGCACTCCAGGGGTCGCCGGAGCGGCACACACGACGCCTCACGGGCTTGTGCAGGACTTCCTCAACCGCAGTCCAGGGCACCTGTGGGGCTTCGTGAGCAATGGTTTACGGCTCCGGATTCTACGCGACAACGCGCGCCTGACACGCCAGGCGTATGTCGAGTTCGATGTTGAGACAATCTTCGATAACGAGCTCTATGCGGACTTCGGTCTGCTTTGGCTTTTGTCTCACCAAAGCCGCGTGGAGCAGGACGCCCCCGAGGCTTACTGGCTCGAGCGTTGGCGGGAGTCTGCGGCCAAACAGGGAGCTCGTGCGCTCGACACGCTACGCGACGGTGTCGAGTCGGCGCTCTTGGCCCTTGGCCGTGGCTTCCTCGCGCATCCCGCCAACGCATCGCTCAAGGCGGCTCTGCGGGCTGGTTCATTGTCTACACAGGACTACTATCGAGAACTCCTGCGACTCGTGTATCGGCTCATGTTCCTGTTCGTCGCCGAGGACAGGGACGTTCTTCATCCGCGCGACGCCTCGGTGACGGCCCGGCAGCGATATCTGTCCCATTACTCGAGCCGTCGCCTTCGGGAGCTAGCCCCACGACTCCGCGGCACCGGGCACGCGGACCTATTCAGGGTGTTCAAGGTGGTGGTGGCTGGTCTGTCGGGAGCTGAGGGATGCGCGCTGCTCGAGCTACCAGCGCTAGGCGGCTTGCTCTGGTCGGACAAGGCCGCTCTGCACTTGGATGCCGCGGAGCTCGCCAACCAGGACTGGCTCGACGCTGTCCGGGCGCTGGCATACACCAAGCAAGACGGGGTCCTGAGGCCGGTTGATTGGCGGAACCTTGGCTCGACCGAGCTGGGGTCGGTCTATGAGTCTCTGCTTGAGCTACACCCCGACGTTAACTCGGATGCCGCGACCTTCTTACTCTCCTCGGGTGCCGGAAACGAGCGTAAGACTTCCGGCAGCTACTACACGCCAGACAGCCTAGTACAATGCCTGCTCGACAGCGCCCTCGATCCAGTTCTGGCCGATGCTGCAGCGAAGCCCGATTCAGAACGCGCGATTCTTGCCCTCAAGGTGTGCGACCCGGCGTGCGGCAGTGGGCATTTCTTGATCGCGGCGGCACACCGCATGGCGCGACGACTGGCTCAGGTGAGGACGGGAGACGACGAGCCGGCCCCGGAGGCAATCCGCACCGCTCTTCGCGATGTCATAGGCCGCTGCTTATGCGGCGTGGACTCGAACCCGATGGCGGCTGAGTTGTGCAAGGTCAATTTGTGGCTCGAAGGAATGGAGCCGGGGCGACCGCTCTCATTCCTTGACCATCATATCCGGGTTGGCAATAGTCTGCTCGGCACAACACCCGATCTCATCGCGGGAGGCATCCCTGACAGCGCGTTCGAGCCGATCGAAGGCGACGACAAGAAGACGTGCTCGTCTCTGAAGAAACGAAATCGGTTCGAGCGCGAGGGCCAGCAGGATATGCTATACCTGATGGTAGCCGAACCGCGCGCCGAGTACGTGGAACTCGCGACTCAGGCGGGTGCTCTCGACGGCATTGATGACACCAGTGTCGAAGGGGTGCTGGAGAAAGAAGCGCGGTTCCAACGGCTCGTCGAGTCAGAGAAATACCGGCACGCGCAACTTGTGGCCGACGCCTGGTGTGCTGTGTTTGTCTGGGAGAAGGCGTCCGATGGGAAGGGGCCGGGATGCATCACTACCGACTCTTTTCGGCGATTCAAGGCAGATGCCTCGGCATTTAACAAGGCCGAGGAGGGCGAAGTGCAGCGCCTAGCGGTCGGTTACCGCTTCTTGCATTGGCACCTCGCATTCCCGGAGGTTTTCGCCCGCGGCGGCTTCGATGTCGTCCTCGGCAACCCACCGTGGGAGCGGGTCAAGCTGCAGGAAAAAGAATGGTTCGCCGAGCGCAGCCCAGAGATCGCCAGTGCGCCCAACGCCGCCGCTCGCAAGCGGCTGATCGCCGCGCTTAAGGCCGGCGATCCTTCGCTCCATCGCGCCTTCCTAGAGGACTCACGCAAGGCAGAAGGCGAGAGCCACTTCATGCGCAACAGCGGGCGCTACCCATTGTGCGGCCGGGGGGACATCAACCTGTATTCCGTCTTTGCCGAAGGTATGCGCCGCCAGCTCAACGACGCCGGACGCGTCGGCTGCGTGCTCCCGAGCGGCATCGCAACTGACGACACAACAAAGTTCTTCTTTCAAGATGTGGTGGACCGCAAGTCCCTCGTGAGCTTGTTCGATTTCGAGAATAAGGGGCTCTTTCCAGGCGTGCACAGTAGCTACAAGTTTTGCCTCTTCACAAGCGGTCGCGGTGCCCGACCGACGGCTGAGCGGGCGGAGTTCGTCTTCTTCGCCCACAACGTTAACGACCTGCACGACCCGGATCGGCGGTTCACCCTCAGCGCCGACGATATCGCGCAACTCAACCCAAATACGCGAACCTGTCCGATCTTCCGATCGCGCCTAGACGCGGAACTCACCAAGGCTATCTACTCCCGAGTTCCAGTATTCGCTTCTGAGAGCGCTGCTCAGCTGCCCACACCGTCAGTAGACCGTTGGGACACCAAACTCTTTACGATGCTCCATTCTTCGGGAGCAGCGCACCTATTTCTCGACGCCCAGGCGCTCAGCGTCTTCGCCGCAAGAGAAGGCAACACGTGGCAATCTCCCGAGTCGATGTTCTTGCCTCTTTACGAGGGCAAGATGTTCCACCATTACGATCATCGATTCGCTGGCGTTGTGATGACCGATAATGTTGCGCGGCCCGCTCAGCCAGTTGAAGCGACGATTGCTCAGCATGAAGATGCCGATTGGCTACCCACCTCGAGGGCTTGGGTTGACGATGGAGAAATCGACTCACATTGCCCAGAAGGTGTCTGCACCAAGTGGTTCCTCGGCTACAAGGATATTGGCTCAAGCACGAACGAAAGGACGTTGCTCGCATGCATTCTGCCGCGCGCGGGGATTGTAGACTCCGTGAACCTCGTTGGATTGGCGTTGGCCTTCGAGATGCGGCTCACCGGTTGCCTGTTGGCGAATTTCAATAGTCTTGTTCTCGACTACGTAGTGCGCCAAAAAATGGGCGGCTTGCACATCAAGTTCTACTTGCTTCACCAGGTACCTGTGTTGCCGCCATCGTATTTTCGCGCGCCTTGCGTGTGGACCGGTGAGATCCAATTGCAGGACTGGATATTGGCGCGCGTGTTGGAACTGACCTGCACCGCGTGGGACCTTACGTCGTTCGCGCAAGATTGCGGGTGGCTCGGCCCGCCATTTCGTTGGGACGAGGAGCGCCGGTTCCTGCTCCGCTGCGAGTTGGATGCAGCCTTCTTCCACCTTTACCTCGGCCCCGAGAAAGAGTGGCGTCGGCAGCCTGAGGTCCTGACCAAGGACTATCCAACTCCGCGCCACGCGGTGGACTACATCATGGAGACGTTTCCGATCGTGAAGCGGCGAGACGAGGAGAACCACGGGGAGTATCGCACCAAGCGCCTTATCCTAGCGATCTACGACGAAATGCAGCAGGCCGCGGATACAGGCCGGTCATACCAGACTCGGCTGGACCCGCCGCCGGCTGATCCGCGAGTAGCCCACAGTCCTCGGGCGGTCGCCGCTCCACGCGTTGAGGGCGCCAAGGTCCTCCCGTTCAGGCGCTTGGGTCGAGCGCCGAAGCGCGAAGAGCGCTACGAGATAGCTGTGCCACTACTCACTTTAAAGGCTGCAGCCGGTGCCTTCGGAGAGGCACAGGACATCGAGTTTGACGAATGGGTGGAGCTTCCGAACCCGCCGCAGCTCCAGAAGGGAATGTTCTTGGCTCAGGTTACCGGCCGCTCGATGGAGCCCGAGATCCCTGAAGGCTCCTACTGTCTCTTCCGCTACGTACGGGCCGGATCCCGCGAAGGGAAGGTGGTACTGGTGCAGCTTCACGGGCACTCAGACCCGGAGAGTGGCGGCAGCTACACCGTAAAGCGATACCACAGCGAGAAGGAGAGGGATGAAGACGGAGCATGGCGGCACGCGCGGATCATTCTCACGCCGGCCAATCCGGAGTACGAGCCAATCGTGCTTGGGCCTGAGGACGAGGGGGAAGTGAAGGTGGTGGCGGAGCTCGTGAAGGTGCTTTGACGCCGACGCTTCGCTCTCAGTGAACCGAAAGTCCAACAGAATGAATCTGTCTTACCTCGGCGATGCCCTGGATCATTGGAAAGGCTCTCTATTCGAGTTTCTTCAGGCTCGGCAGCTCCTTCACGACTTCGCTGTCGATCCAATGGCCAGCGACCTGCGGTCCTGGCGCGACGCCGACTATGCGCTCTTCGCCGATCTCTTGCGGGTTCCTCGAGATCGGATCCTTAGCCATTCGGTCACGCTGACAAGCCACAATCGGTACTTCGCGGAAATCCATCACAAGGGCGACCTGTTCCTAGACCCCGATACCGGCATCGCTACCGGGAGGGTCGCGTATCCGGAGCAGTATGTTCAGCCTCGCGACATTTGGTCGCTCCTTTTCAACGGGCTGAACCGGCTTGTTGTCGTCTATCAGCATGTGCGAGCGAGGAAGACTGCCGAGAGGATTGACGAGGTGGTAGCGTGCGTTGCCGGATCGATCAACCTTACTTGGTGCTCCTACGAGTCCGGCACCGTCGCGATGCTGTTCCTCTCTCTTGCAGAGCACCGGACTCAGGACATTGCGACTGCGCTGACAGAGAAACTGGGTCGCCACGCGGCGAAGCGCATTCGGCAAGGTGTTATGAATCGGTAGATTCGATTGGGCGATTGGCCGAGATTGGCAGGTGCTGCGGATTCCCGATACTCGGTACATCCCTACCTGAAGATGCGTCGGTCTTTTCCGAGCTGTTTTGCCAGATTGTTTGCCGGACCGCTCATTGTTGGCGCCTGTCCGGGCGGTCACGTCTGTCCGGTTCAATCCTGACGTGGGCGAACCCCAACCGGCTAAGGGCTGCGCGGATGGCCTCTAACTTTGGTGCCGCGGGGTCCGCAACTTCCACGGTCCATAGGACCGGGCTTCGTCTGCCCTTGCCCCTTACGAACAAGTTCCCGAGTAGTGGAAATCCAGCTTCCGCTAACGCTCGGGTTACAGCGTGCGTTTCCTCTGTGTATAGAGCGATCAGATACCGCATGGACGCCAAAAGTCTTGGCCTCGCGCGCGCAGCCATAGGTCTCCCGGGGCGTTCGCTTTGAGTGGCGTAGCGATCCCCGTGTCAAGCGCCAGCATGAAGTGCTTCGAATAGCGCTGCCTCAGCGAGGGCATTGCTCCTCTATTAGAGTGGTCGGCGCCCCGGCGATGGAGGTTGGCGGCTAAACGCGGGAAAGTAAAGGTGACGAGCGGTATCAATTGCCCCGACTGCCCTGGCGTTTCAGTTTTCCGATGCCTTGCCGGGATAAATCAAGATGCCATCCTCGTAGCCCACCGTGGCGCGTTGCGGCAGGGAATTGATACAAAAAAATTCTAGAAATCGGGGGGCACGTTCGGATAGAAGGGGGTGGGGTTGGGGGGGGTGTTCCGCTGCCTATGGCCCAGGCCATTTCCACCGACCCGCCATTTTTGAAGTCGGGGGGGGGGATGATCCACGTCGTATGAGTGCAAGTGCGATGCGGAGCGGCAAAGCTGCGGCAAGGCAAAGCGCGATCCGCTGCTGGAGGAGCGAGTTACAACCAGACACCGGTCTTCAAGTCCTGTGTCCTAGGCTAACTCTTCGCCTCAAGAGGAAGAGGGTGCGGTAGGCTCACTGGGCGCGTGGAAAATAATCTCTTCGCCAGAGCCAGCGGGCAGAGCGGGGAGACTTGGTCGTTTGACGCGGTGACCGGCCTTCAGTTTTGCCCAGTAGCCCCGAGGTGGCACGGGAATCTGGACGCGCCGGCAGACTTTCTTCAGGCCAGTGCCCGTTATTCCCCACTCCTCAGCAAGCTTGGCCACGGGTGCCGACCACACACGTTCGAACAGTTCGGCGCGCGCCATCTTGATTTCCCGCCCATTCGGCTGCCAATGACCGACCCATACGGATTGAGGAGGTGGAAGCGGCGGAGGTTTCGGTGTCTCGATTCCAAACTTCTTCAGCACCTCCCGTGAGCGAGTCGGCCGCATCTGATCGAAGCGCCTCCGCTGATCATGAGATGGCGGCATGAAACCCACCTTCTTCATGCGGTCGCGCATCGATCCCGCGCGCGCTACCTCACTGAGAATCTGCGGAGAGCAGAAGTCTGCGGTTGCCATGAGCTTCATGAATTCGACAAAGAGAGAATCAGATGCCTTGAGGAGCGATCGACGAACATTCCCTATCTCGCCCGGAGAGCTTTGCGTCCAGCGCACTCCAAGCTCGAAAAGACGTCGTAGCGCGTCCGTCGCTGTCCAATATCCGCGTTCTGTGAACGTCGCCCACCACAAGTGATGTAGAATTACAGGCCCTACGTCTTGTGGAAGGGCCTTTTCGGCAAGCACATCAATCACAGCTCGATTCGTGGCCGTTTCGTACAGATCCTGGAAATCATCTCGTGCCGGATCGGGTCGAAGGCGCTTGAGGATCTCGGCGTTACCCCGTGAGCACGCCTCATGAACAGCACTGACCCGGTAGTCGTCCTCATCACCGTCTTCGTTGTTCCCCAACCGAACGCGAGAAGCGGAGAGAGATAGTGGGAGCATGCGGATCGGCTCCGGCCCAAAGGCAGAGCTGGACCCCTTTCTCGTTTCCTTCGGCAGCGTGATGCGCAAGCGCGATGTTGAGTTCCGTCTGCATACGCGGGTTGGTGCCACGATGGTTCTTCGCGAAGCCAAACAGCGGTCGGTTGCTCGTGTGATAGGCGAGGGCTTTGGCGAGTGCGTGTCCCTTCGTCAGTTCGATACCGAAGTCCTGAAATCGCTGGAATAAGTCCGTTTTGTAGGTACCGAATAGAGTACCGAGATCAACGCTCTTGGGATCGGCACCCCACGCGAGCAAGAGGTCTGCGAGACCGAAGGCTCGAGCCTCGAGCGCCTCGTCCAGAACCGAACCCCGATCGATCGGCTCGAGCCCGAGGATGTAGCCATTGCACAGGAGCAGGAGGACGAGATCCCTGTGCTTGGTACGAACGGCCGCGCGAAGCGGGCTTTCGAGCGCTCCCCTTTTTGGGACCTTGTAGTTGAGCGCCTGGATCGGTCGCCCCTGCTGAATCCAACGCTCGGCCTCGTACACACTGCCGCTCGCGCAGAAGTGGACGAGTTCGCGCAGCTCGTCACCGTGCGCCGCAGGCTCACGGGAGACGTGCGACGGTGGCTGAGGATTTGAACGCGGGTCAACGAATTCGATCATTCGGCCGGAAGTGTAGCACTCACTCTAGGCCGGGGGGGCCGCCGTTTCCGTGACCGCGCTCCAGCAGCTCGCGAATCGCATTGCCGTGTCCCTCAGTCACGAGGAGCCCCACCATCGTCCATCTGTCTTATCAATGCTTCATTCATCGCATGTCTACCCTGCCGGCCGTACAGAATCGCGAGGTTGACCAGAGTGACTTCGGTCCATGGAGTCGCTCTCCATTCGCCGGATTGCTGAAGCGCGAGGGACCGGAGATACAGACCCTCCGCATCGGCGTCATTGCCTTGTAACTGACACGCCAGCCCGACGCGATCCAAGGCGTACGCCACCAGCGGGGAGGGTCCGGGAATCGCCGTCACTAGCCGCTCCAGCGCCTCATGAAACAACTGCTCCGCAACCTTGGCGCGGGACGTGATCGCATTGGACGTCAACGCCGCCATTCCCCGCCGCAGCAGTTCTTCCGCAGCTCGGATCTCGGGCCGCGCCATGAGCCCGTACCAGCCGCTGTGTTTCGGACTCGGGAGCTGAGTCGTGACCCCAAGAACGTCTCGAAAAACGGGAGCGATGATGAGCTCCGGAATGTCGGTTGCGCCGGCCCTTGCGCCTCGCTGCGACCGTTTCGTGACTTCGATCGGGTCTCTCATCAGAACTCCTGGGAGATGAACAGGCGAGCCGGCACTCCGACAAACCGCGCCGCCCGCGTCACGATGGCCAGTCGCATGAGGAGCCGCCTGCTGCCAGAGCCTCGGGGCGTGACCACCGCCCAGGACCGTGCCGCTCCTCGCGTCGCGTACCTCGAGTATCGGCTGTCGAGCGTGACCCTGCGGCAATGGCCCCGCCCTTTGAGCTGCCACTGAGTTCCCAAAACGCGCTCCGCCTCCGCGAACGCCCGCTCGACCTCTTCGAACCGAATCCCGTGTCTACTGACGCCCTTTCGCCGCCAGGCGCCGGGACGCCGCGCACGCCCCTGCTTGTTGCCTTGCGGCGATGGGGACTCAACTTTGCCTTCCTCTTTAGGGACCGGACGTTCCGTCTGCACCGGTGCAACCGCCGCATCTGGCCATCGAGCCACCACTTCGCGCCACGCTGCCTCGATCTCAGCCTCGGACCCGTTCCATACCCCACCGGTCCCCTCACATACGGGGCACAGACCCCGCGCGCGTGCGACGACAGCATTTCCAATCAACTGTCGGTAGCGCCAGCGGTTCGTGGCTGCGCTCGCAGTGCAAGCCGGGTGGACACGTTTCCCGAGGGCTGCAACGACAATCAGCTGAGCGGAGAGTCATCGGCGCGGAGCCCGCGAATCAGCGCCGCAGAAGCCACGCGCGCGAGACCTGGAGGGGAGCGGGCTCAAACGACCTTGAGCGCACCGGTTTGGTCCTCCGGTGGCCCGCTGTAACACGTTGATCCCGCTGTGCCGCAGTGCGCAGCGGCCTACCATAAGAGTGTGCGGCGTCTGCAGCAAGTAATTGTTAGGCCGCACTGGGGCACGCGCAACGTCCCATTGCAGCGAAAGCAGCGAGGCCGATGACTCAGAATCCTTGCCAGCGCCAGTTGTAGATGACGCCTTTAGCGTCCACCCAGAACATCCGGGTTGCGACGTAGCCAGTCGCCTGCGGCGCCGTGTAGGAGATCGACCCATCGAGGTTGCGGACGGCACGACCGGGGATCTGTCCAGTGTTGCGATCGTATTCGTATATGAGGATTGTCCCGCCGGCGCCGTCACTCGTTGACCTTGTCGGTGGCCCCCAAGAGAGGATGAGCTGCGACTGTTGCGACCCCACCCAAGATTGCATGGTCTTGGACGGAGTGAGGGAGGCGCAACCGAGATTAAGAACGAGTGCAAGAGGCACCCACTTCGCCCTGATCATCGTGACCTCCTTTCCCTAGAGACTCGGGCCGAAACTTGTTAGCGCCAACGATGCGAGTGCTGATAGCTCGCAGAGACCTCGACGTTCCGTAACGCCTCGGATGCAACGGAAGCTAGACTTCGCCAAGGCCGGGTGCTCAGCCAAGCTCAATCTTCGTAGGGCGTGACGCCGCCCCGAAAAACGAACGGGACCCGTGGCTTGAGCAGCCGCGGGTCCCGTCGCCGCGACTTAGATGGTGGCTGATGACCAGCCGCTGCACGCGCGGTCCATCAAGTCGGAAGAAATCACCGCGCAGGTGAAACATACTTTGCCAGTGCTGCCATGTAAAGACTGTCTATGTATACGCTGTAGAGCTAAAGACTTGGCGCGGTGCACCGTTGCAGGCTATGAGCGCTCTACGGGCCAAGCTGGGGCGGGCAGTCCGGCGATTGCGGAGGGCTGCCGGGTACTCGCAGGAGTCGTTCGCGGACAAGTGCAAGCTTCACCGCACCTACATGGGATCGGTCGAGCGGGGCGAAACGAACATTTCCCTCGACAACCTCGAGCGAATCGCGAGAGCCCTGAACCTGAGCGCCGGGCAGCTTCTGGTAGAGGCCGAAAGGGAGCGTTGAGCTGGTGTTGGAGTTGGCAAACATCATGACACCTGGTTCCGGCCACGGCAGCAGCAACGCCCGGTTAGGTGGCGCCCGCACGGAAACGCGCTCGCTGATTTGTCGTCGGTCGCGTCAACGTAGTGACGGTAGTCGTATCGATCGGGCTACTGTTTCGCGGCGGGATTCTTGGTCGCAGAATGATCGTTTGGTGCTGGCCCCGTGGTTGGTTCGATAGCAGCGGCAAGTGCCTTCGCAAGCGCTCGCAGTGCAGGAGCCACAAGAGGGGAGAGTGAAGGGGCTACGGCAAAGAGCGCGTCAACCACGTTCTGGGACTTCAGCTCGTGTGGAAGCTTCGCGAAAGCGTTATTGAGCTCTTTCGTCGCTTTGCGATAGTAGACAAAGGCAATCAACCACCCGACAAGCCCGCCGAGAAAGAAAAGGACAACCGCGATTATGTCGGATTGCGAGAGCTCGGGAGTGGGCATAACGCTCCTTGTTGACCGTCCACCTAATGCTGATTAGAAAGCCTAGCATTCTCCCACCGACCTCGCAATCGAGCTGCGCTCGGCGGCAACTTTGGCAGGCTACGTCAGTCTCTCCATCTGCGATCGTGCGCGATAGGGTGCACCGCTCGCTCCTACGCGAAGTCGGTCGCCCGATACACGCGCTCGCGGGACTTCGTGGCCGGTGCACATCAGGATGTGGGTGAGCGATAATGTGCGAAGCGTTGAGCGTCGGGTAGGCGAAGAGCTCGTCACGGCGACGGCGGACAGAGCGCCTCCGTCCCGAACCTTCATGCGTGAGGGCCTCCCATGCGCAGCAACAGCGACAGAGGCGACGCATTGTCATGCACAGGCGATAGATCGGCGCTGTGTGTAGTCGCACGCGCGCGTAAGCGTCGCTGGGTGTGTGGAAGCGGTGGCCCTTGACGTCACTCGTGCCTTACTCATTGGGGAGGGGCGAGTAGTTCGTTAAGCGCCTCTTGACGTCGCTGTTAACTTTAAGATGAGAGGGTATGTTGCACCGCTCTCTCAGAAACTAGGTCCACGCCCCACGCGTGGACCGGTGGGCATGACGCCAGAGGCGCGGCCCACGCACCTGCGCTAGATCGTGCGCAGGCCAGGGGAGCCACTCGGCCGGGCCCGCGCCCGTGACCACAGTCGGCACGTCGGCACGCTAGCCACCCTTGCAACGCGGTAGGACGTAGTAATTGCGTTGCGGGGATTTTTTATGCCGACGCCCAACCTATCGTCATCCGTTTCTCCATCCGTCGAGCCGCTGTGGGACGCGCGTGAGCTGGCGCAGCGGCTGGGCATCCATCGCACCCGTCTCTATCTCCTAGTCCGCACGGGCCGGATTCCTCACCTGCGAATCGGGCGCGGCGTCCGCTTCGACCCGGCGGCCATCCGGGCCTGGGAGCAAAGTGGCGGGTGGGCAAGCCCGAATCTGAAGCCGAGGGGGCGTAAAGCGGCCGGGCTGGATACTGAAGCCAAGGGGGCACAGTGAGCGGCCGCCCCGACGGGACCAAGACGCAAGACGTCGCCGCGTTCGTTCGGGCCTTGATCGCCGCGGCGGACCTCGGTGAACACGGAAGCCCGATGTTAGACGTCGCGCTCGCCCTGGTGAACGCGGGGTGGTCCGTGTTTCCGTGCGGGCAGGACAAGGCGCCACTCATCCCTGGCGGCTTTAAAGCTCGAAGCGCTGACCCCGAGCAAATCAAGCGGTGGTGGTTGACGCACCCCGACGCATTACCGGCGATTCTGCCCGGGGACGGCGATCTCGCGGCGCTCGATGTGGACTCGACGGCAGCGGCGACGATCGTAGGCGCCGCCGGATACCTCAACGAGAGCGGCGGCTTCGTCGTCCTGACGGGAGGCACCTCCGCACCGTTCAGTTATCGTGACCGGCTCTGGGACCCGATGCACGTCTACATTCGCGCGACCGAGCAGCCGAAGCTGCCGGGCGTCATCGTGCGGTTCCGGTCGGGGTATGTCATTGCACCCGGCGCTCGGCGCGGCGAGCGCGTGTACCGCGTGGCGTCGCGGGACGAACCAGCGGCGTGGACGGGTGACAACACGACGACCGCAGTCCAGACGACACCCGTTATACAATCATCGCAACAGGCCCCCGATATCGAACGAGTTCGGCAGGCCGTCGCGTGCATCCCGAATGAAAAGTTTGGCCGCGAGGCGTACGTGGGGATCGCCCACATGATTTGTGGCGCCGTCGGCGAGGCCGGTAGGGACATCTTCCTAGGGTGGGCCGACCGTCGGAGTGACGGTCCAGTGGACCCCGCTGAGGATGAGCGAGTGTGGGATACGCTCCCGTCATCGCGGCTGGGATGGGGCGAGCTGTGGCGAGTCGCGGCGAAGCATGGGTTCGATGCAACGCCAGAGACTCAGGCTGACGCACAGAATGACTTCGAGGCAATGGCGGACGCACCCGCACCGCGCCTGCGTATGTCTCCGAGTTTGTCGGTCCGCTCATTCGCAGAGGTGATACCGACACGTATCGAGTGGTTGCTCCCCGGACGCGTCGCTCGGCAGCAGATCACGATGATCAACGGCTGGCCGGGCGAGGGGAAGACGAGTGTCGTCATCGATATCGCGGCCCGCATGACGCGGGCCGAGCAACTCCCCGATGGCACCCAACCGCCGCAGCCCCTTCGCGTGCTGTTCCTTTCGACGGAGGACAGCCAGAGCATCCTCCACCTGCGGCTGCGCGGTGCCGGGGCCAAGATGGACCGCGTACTCACAATCCCGGACACCGAGCTACAACACCTGACGCTGCCTTCTCACAAGGGGATCTGGGTGCCCCTTCTTCGGGAGCGTCAGATCGATGTAGTCGTCGTGGATCCGATGAAGGCGTTCCTCGACGACGGCCTGAAGGACATCGCGGAGCAGGATGCCCGCAAGTTCATGCAGGCCCTCCGGCAGGTGTGCGAGGACACGAACGTGGCCGCGATCTGCATCCGACATCCAAACAAGGCCACGGCGTCCGGCCATTCGACGGCGGTCAGCGCCGCCTCGGGCTCGCTGGGGTTCACCGCCGCAGCGCGCATTGAGCTGCTGGTCGGGCGGATGCCAGACGACGAGGACACGCGCGCGCTCGCGCACGTTAAGAACAACCTCGCGAAGCCGCCTGGCGCCTTGCTGTACAGGATCGTGTCGAAGGAGGTGTCGTTCGATGACGGGAGCATGGCGACAGAAGATGTCGCCGGGATCGAGTGGTTAGGCGTGGACGACAAGGTCCTGGCCGAGGAACTGCTGGCCAAGCGAGAAGGGCGCGAGGAGCGGACGAAGCTCGAGGACGCGAGGGAATTCCTCAAGAAGTTTCTAGCAGCTCACCCGATGGAGCATACGAGTGTGCGTAGCGCCGCGAACCGCCACGGGATCAAGCCCCGCACGCTGGAGCGGGCGCGCAGCCACGTGGCATGGTCTCGCATTGTCGGAAACCTCAACGCGGGTGGGAAGACGATTTGGGGCCTCGAAGGTCAGACCGAGGTGGATTTCGTGAGTGCCAATCGCACGGCGACTGAAGAGCGGTTGGAGCCAGCGGACCTTTCCGATGTCGAAGCTTCCGCAGCTCAAGGCGTGCCACAGCCCACGAGCGAGCGCCCGTCCGGGAAGGGGTCCACTGGCCCCGTCCGTGGCGAAGTGAAGCGGGTTTCGCGGAAGACCAAACAAAGGAAGCAACTGTCAGTTCGCCAAATGGCGAAGTGACGAAGTGGAAGAGGGACAATGGATTCTCCCCCCACCCCCCCCTCTCTCTACGGTATATGGTGTCGTGGCGAGACGGGTGCAGGGGGCGCCGAGTTTCCCAGTTCGCCTAGGATGGCGAAGTGACGCTGGACTGCTCGGGAGCGGCGAGGGCCCTCCCGTGAGGATGGCAACGAGACCCTTGTGTCAATTTGCCCAGGCTGTCGGGGAGGGTCGTGGGCGGGATCGATCCCGGCGGAAGAGGAGCAGCCTCCGTCCGGTTGTAGTTCCGTGAGACCGCCTCGCGAACCGACCCCACCTTCCCGCTAGCGAGCTAGGAGGATGGCATGCTGAGCTTGTGGCACCCTGGGGCAGGGTCACAGTGCCATCCTCAGATTCGCACGTGGTCCCGGAGGATGAGGATCGCCGTAACAAGTCTTTAAACCAGTATGGCCAGTTGTCCGCGACGGGAGCGTCGCACGAGCGAGTTGTGGCCGCAGCTGAGATCTCACAGAAGGAGCGCGACCAGGCGCTCTGTACAATCCTGACGCGCGAGCAGGTCGCGAAGTGGCTCCAGGTAAAGCCCCGCCAGCTCGACCGGATGGGCGTTCCCTACTTGGACCTTGGGCACAAGACGAAGCGGTACTTGGCTACGGATGTCGAAGGGTGGCTCGAGAGCCAGCGAAGAGCCAATTAGGGCACTGGTTGAACGCGTCTTACGACCTCTTCCGAGGTCGAAGCAGCAAGTCTGGGTGCGCTACCCAGATCGCCAGCAAACGTGCTGCGGGCTCAGCGATCCGCCGGTCGCCCGCGATCCATTGGCGCACCGTTCGAGGCGCGACGCCGAGCGCATGAGCGGCGGAGATCTGTGTCAAACCCAGGCGGCTCAATGCGTGGCGTAACTGCTTGGGGGTCATGGGCATCGCGGCCATAGCTTAGGCTCATTGCGCCATCCTAACAAGATAGGCGCAATGAGCCTATATTGAGGCAGCACCACAAGGATCCGCATCTCAATCAAGGGGAGGTTCCATGAGAGGGCAGGGAAGAGTCTTTCGACCGACGTATGGCGGTGCAGAGTCACGAGTGTGGTGGCTCGACTACTCCGTGCGCGGCAAGCGCCACCGGGAGTCGAGCGAAACAACGAACAAGACCATCGCTCAGCGCATTCTGCGCGAACGCATCGGCAACCGAGAGGCCGGGAAGCTCGTGGGGCGGCCGGAACGGGTGATGCTCGCGGTATACGAGACGGGGGTTGATGGGAAGAAGAAGCTGGCCGGCGGTCTGCGGGCGCTGCCCGAAAAGCAGTACGATCTTGATGGTTTGCGTTCCAAGGACCGGTTGCTGCAGCTCTGGGACCACATTGAGAAGTTCTTCGGAGCCGAAGCGCGGGCCGTTGATATCACGAGCCTACGTATGGACGATTATGTAACCGCGCGGCTCGCCGAGAAGGCAGCGCGCCAAACCGTGAATAACGAGCTGTCGGCACTGCGACGTGGCTTCAGGTTGGCAATCGAGAAAGGGCTACTTGCTGTCATGCCTGTGTTCAATCTTCCCAAGGTGCAGAATGCACGTTCGGGGTTCTTCGAGGACGGGGAGTTCGCCGCCTTGCTGTTGGAGCTCCCTGCCGACGTTCGGGACATGGTCGAGTTCCTGCGCGCAACTGGTTGGCGCAGGGACGAAGCACGGCTCCTCACTTGCGCTGCCGTAGATATGGAAGGGGGCATTATTCGGCTCGAGGATGCACGCTCCAAGAGCGGCAAACCACGCATCTTCCCGTTCGGGTTGGCTCCATCGCTGAAGACGTTATTGCAAAAGCGGTGGGCCGAGAGGGATGGGCTGTACGTATTCCATCGCGAGGGTAAGCCGCTCGGCGTGGGCGCGCTTCGCTCAGCTTGGAAGCGGGCGTGCAAACGAGCCGGTCTCGTCGGACGTCTCGTGCACGATCTTCGCCGTAGCGCTGCGCGCGACTTCCGTCGTGCTGGCGTGTCGGAGGGCGAGATCATGCGGCTCTGCGGTTGGGAGACTCGCTCCATGTTCGACCGGTACAACATCATCGACGAAGCTGACCTCGCTTCCGCCGTGGCCAAGCGATTTAATGGCAAAGTAACGGCAAAGTCTGAGGGTTTTGCAGAACAAGCGTCCTAGCTAACTTCAGCAGCACCAAACCTTAGGTCCGTAGCTCAATTGGTAGAGCACCGGTCTCCAAAACCGGGGGTTGCAGGTTCGATTCCTGCCGGGCCTGCTTGCAGTTCGCTTCGCTCACTGCCGTGCAGTCACCGCTGGTGCCTCGAGTGCGGGTGGAGCGGTGTGGTGCGGCGCGTGCGGCGCGCCCGTCAGTGGCGCGGCCACAAAACGCCGCGGGTCGGCCGGAACTCCGACAGGGAGATGCTCCTCGGAAACAACGGCGTACCGCTCACGCCGAGCACGTCGCCCCGGGCATTCACCGCGATCGCGATGCTGGCGCCGCCGCCCTGGGGCCCGAGCCCCAGGTCCGTCATCGTGCCGTCGCTCCAGATGAACGCATGTCGCTCGCCCGCCGCCGTGAGGCTCGAGCCGACGACGTCGCCGCGCTGGTTCATGGCCGTGACGACCGTGCCACCCCCGCCCAGCGACGGCAGCAGCTGCGTCGCGCCGTCGTCCCACACCCAACCCTGGCCGCCTTCGAATTGAACCGGCCGGGGACCTCCATAGCCCGCCACCTGTCCCCGGTCGTTGATGGCCACCGCGAAGGCATTCTCTCCGGGGAGGACACCGAGATCCTGGAGCTGGCCGTCGTGCCACAAGAACGGGTGAGCGATGTTGTTCGTATCGGTGCTGGTGCCGACGACATCGCCGCGATCATTGATGTCGGTGGCCCGGCCGTCGCTGCAGTAGGGGTACGGGTGGTCGCTGCAGTACGCGACGTCGCCGGTGCGGCCGAACACGCCCAAGTCCTGGATTGCGCCGTTGTCCCACCGCACGGGATGTCGGTAAGGATCTCCCTGATAGGAGTACGCATTGCGCGCGAACCCGACCACCTGCTCGCGGCTGTTCATCGCGGTCGCTTCGTACCGGTCATCCCAGGTTTGCAAGGGCGCGAGGCGCAGCGCGACGCCGCCTTGCCACAGCACGGGATAGGTGGTGGGTGGCGGGCCGTTGTGGATGACGATCGTGGCGAGCACGTCGCCGTCATCGGTCAGCCGGATAACGCGCGCCGAACGGGCGATCGGATCGTACGGCGCCGTGGGCGCCGCGAGATCGTGGACACCGGTGCTGTCCCACAGCACCATGCGCGCGTCGTAGCGGTTGTAGCTCAGCCCCGCGATCAGACCGGTGTTGCTGATCGCCTGGGCATCGCCGCCGATCTCGGGGAACGGAATTCCCGGCCGCGTGCCCGGGAGGAGGGGCAGCTCGCGCATCGTACCGGCTTCCCACACGAAGGGGTGCGCCTGCCCGTCGGCAGCCACGCTCGTGCCCACGACCTGACCGGCGTTGTTCAGGGCGCGGGGCGTGGTGGAGTTTCCACCCAGCGTGCCGAGGTCGATGGCGTCGGCCGGGTTCCGTGCGGATACGGCTTGCGCGCTGGGACGGCGTGCCGACACCGCGGACGGATCGGTGCAGGCGGCCAGCGATGCGAGCACGGCAGCGAGCAGGACGAGTCGGTTCATGGGACTGCTCCGAGAGGGAGTCGGGTGTCCGTCATCGGCGGGCAAGTTACGTGCCCGCCATTGTGACTCCACGTGCGAGGGATGGGCCTCGAGAGGGGCGACGGCGCGGTCCGGCCGCAGAACCAACGCGATGCGTGTGGCCGCGTCGGCACATATCAGTATCAGTTCATTGACGTGATCAGCCGGGCTGCGCGCGAGCCACGAGGGCAGCGCCGCGCTCGCTGTCGCAGCGGACGGCGATCCCGTTGGCGTCGCGAGCGCGGGCGAAGAGCCGCCGCACCTCGCGCGGGTCGCTCGTCGCGTCGTGGAAAGGCTGTGTGGGCCGTGATTCTTGACGGCAGTTATACGGCTTCAGAAGGTCCGTGACTTGCTGTGGTCGGTTTTCGCGGGGAAGACGGTGAATCTCGAAAGGGACATCTACCCGTTGATCGACGCCTCTCCTTATCTCCACACCCACGCGAACCAAGTGAAGGAAGACGTAAAGGCGGGACGGATTATCAACCCGAGTCCGCGGCCGCAAGTCCTGCCAGCATGAGGGCGTACACGCCCATGCCAAGGGTGCCCTTGACGGTGTTGTGTGGGTGCTACACACTCTCCCCGGCGACCCGTGCCAGGGGGGTGCAAATGGCTCGACAAGCGGAACTCCGTACGCAACGGAGCATGGTCGGGAGGGGTGTGAAATCGCGCGGCTCGCTGGAGGCCGACATCATCATCGCGAACGCCCCGGACCCGGTGTTCGTCTCCGACCTCGAAGGCAAGATCCTGCAGGCCAATGACGCGGTTTCCCAGCTGCTCGGGTTCCGCCAGGACGAGGTACTCGAGCAGTCGCTCTCACGCTTCATCAGCCCCGAAGAGACACGCGAGTTCACGGCGGCGCTGCGCGAAGTGGTCGAACGGGGCGTCATGCGGAACGTGGTGCTGAACCCTCGCAGTGCGAGCGGCGAGGTCATCCCCACGAGCTTGAACGCCTCCGCCCTGCGCGACCCCGACGGTCGGGCGATCGGCGTGATCGGCATCCTGCGCGACATGCGGGAGCTGGACAAGGCCCGCGCCTACGCCGAGAGCTTGATCAAGAACGCGCCCGACCCGGTGTTCGTGTCCGACCTCGAGGGGAAGATTCTGCAGGCCAACGACGCAGTGTCCCAGCTGCTCGGGTTCCGCCAAGACGAGCTCCTCGAGCAGTCGCTGTCACGCTTCATCAGCCCCGAGGAGACACGCGAGTTCACGGCGGCGCTGCGCGAGGTCGTGGCGCGGGGCGTCACCCGCAACGCCCGGCTCAACCCGCGGAGCGCGAGCGGTGAGGTGATCCCCACGACGCTCAACGCCTCAGCCCTGCGCGACCCGGACGGTAAGGTAATCGGCGCCATCGGGATTTTGCGCGACATGCGGGAGTACGAGCAGGTGGTGCGCGACCTGGAGAAGTCCAAGCGCGAGCTGCAGGAGAAGATCCTGGATCTCGAGAAGTTCGAGGAAGTGGTCGTCGGCCGCGAGCTGAAGATGATCGCCCTCGAGAAGGAGCTGGAGAACGTCCAGAAACACGTTGGGGGGTTGAGGCCCCGGAGTGTTTGATGGCGATGCTCGGCACCATGATAGCGGATGCCAGCGCGGGCGCCGAGAGCCGACTCCGCGCGCAAATAGCGACGCTGGAACGCCGGCTGCGCAAGCGCGATGAGCAGCGCCGCGCGATGCTCCACATCATGGGCGACCTGAACGAGTCCAACAAGCGCCTCGCCAACCAGCGGAAGGCCATGCTGCATATCCTAGCCGACTACGAGCAGGACCGCCGCCGACTGGCCCGGCAGACGGAGCGGCTCGACAACTCGCGGCGGGCCGTGCTGCACATCCTGCAGGACTCGCACAAGGACAAGTCGCGTCTCGAGGCCAGCCGCAAGGCCATGATCCACATCATGGGGGACCTGCGGGAGACGACGGGCGAGATGCAGCGGCGCGAACAGGAGCTGCGCGACAAACAGGAGCAGCTCGTGCAGGCGGGAAAGCTCGCCACGCTCGGCGAGCTCACCACCGGCGTGGCCCATGAGCTCAACAATCCTCTCAACAACATCGGCTTGTTCGTGGGCAATGCCGTCGACTTGATCGAGCTCGCGGTGACGGAGAAGGGGCAGATCGTCGGCGAGCTGCGCCACGCCATGCAGCAGGTCAGCAAGGCCACGGAGATTATCTCGCACCTGCGCACCTTCGGACGGGCGGCCCCTGTCAACCGCGAGGCGATCTCCCTGCGCGAGGTGATCGCGCGGGCGCTCTCGCTTATGCGGGAGCAGCTCCGGCTGCGCGAGATCGAGGTCACGGTCGATCTGGGTCCGGAGGAGCCGCTGGTCGTGGGGAACGAGATTCAGCTGGAACAGGTCTTCATCAACCTGTTGACCAACGCGCGTGACGCGGTGGCCGAGTCCCCACGCAAGCAGATTCGCATTGCGGCTGCGGCCGGCTCCGGGGTTGTGGAGGTCACCGTGGCCGATAGCGGGCACGGGATTCCGCCCGGGCTGGAGCGGCGGATCTTCGATCCGTTCTTCACCACCAAGCAGGTGGGCAAGGGCACGGGTCTGGGCCTCTCCATCACCTACGGGATCATCAACGAGCACGGCGGCACGATCTCGGTCGTGAGCCCGCCCGGCGACGGAGCTACGTTCCTCATCCACCTGCCCCTCGCTCCCGCCGGTACGAAGAGGGCTTCCCCGTGATGACGCCGTTGAGCGTCCTCATCGTCGACGACGACCCGGCGCTGCTGCAGGCGCTGCCCCAGGCCCTGCGGCTGCGGATGGGCGGGGTGACGGTGGAGACGGCTGACTCCGCGACGGCGGCGCTCGAGCGGATCGCCGCCCAGGACTACGACGCGATCGTCACCGACATCAAGATGCCGGGAATGGACGGTCTCGCGCTCTTGGCCGAGATCCGGACGCGCCGGCCCGAGACGCCCACCCTGATAATCACCGGCCATGGCGAGAACGAGCTGGCAGTTCACGCGCTCCGCGGCGGGGCCTGCGACTTCATTCAGAAGCCGATCGATCGGGATTACTTCGTGGCGGCGTTATACCGCGCGATTCGAGCGCACGTGCTGAATCGCCGGGTGAAGGACCGGCAGCAGGCGCTCGCGTGCTGCGCCGAGGAGCTGGAGCGGGTCGTGCAGAAGCTGGAGCGCGAAAACTCATGAGCCAGGGCGGTGTGCTCATCGTCGATGACGACCTCGCCGTGCTGCAGGCGCTGCCCGAGGCTTTGCGCATGCGGATGGGCGGCGTGACCGTGGAGACGGCCGCGTGCGCGACCGCGGCGCTCGACCGGATCGCCGCGCGGGATTACGACGCGATCGTCGCCGACATCAAGATGCCGGGGATGGACGGCCTGGAGCTGCTGGCCGAGATCCGGACGCGCCGGCCCGAGACGCCCACCCTGATAATCACCGGCCATGGCGAGAACGACCTGATCGTTCGCGCGCTCCGCGGCGGGGCCTGCGACTTCATCTCGAAGCCGATCGACCGGGATTACTTCATCGCCGCGTTGCACCGGGCGATGGAGACGCGCGAGGCACGTCGCCGGGTCAAGGAAAGGCAGCTCGCGCTGGAGCGCCACCTCAGCGAGCTCGAGGCCGTCGTTGAGCAGCGCACGCGCGAACGCCGGCCGACAACCAAGGTCAGCGAGAGCCCTTTGAGCTTGTTGCAGGGCTCGAGTCGACAAATGGAGCAGGTCGTCCAGCAAATCAAGCGGGTGGCCGACTCCCCGCTTACGGTCCTCGTCCAGGGCGAGACCGGCACCGGCAAGGAGCTCGTGGCTCGGGCGATCCATCAGCTGAGTGCCCGACGCGAGAAGCCATTTGTCGCGGTCGACTGTGGCGCAATCCCGGACACCTTGATCGAGTCAGAGCTGTTCGGCTACGAGAAAGGCGCGTTTACGGGAGCGCATGAACGGAAGGAGGGGCAGTTCCAGCTTGCCGGTGGCGGCACGCTCTTTCTCGATGAGATCGTCAATCTTCCTCTCGCCACGCAGGCGAAACTGTTGCGCGCGTTGCAGCAACGACAGGTGCAGCCGCTCGGCAGCAAGCGGGCCGTCCCGGTTGCCGTGCGGATCACGGCCGCTTCCAATGTTCCTCTCGAGCAGGAGGTACGGCTAGGCCGGTTCCGCGCCGACGTCTATTATCGCCTCAACGAGTTCGTCATCACGCTGCCGCCCCTGCGCGAGCGAGACAACATCCTGCAGTTGGCCAATGGGTTTCTCGCGGAAGCCGGCACGGAGCTCGACCGCCCTTGCTGCAGAATTTCAGAAGCGGCGGCTCAGGTCCTGCTGCGCTACGACTGGCCCGGGAACGTGCGGGAGCTGCGCAACGTCATTCGGCGGGCCAGCCTCCTCGCGTCGGACGTCATCGAGCCCGAGCACCTCGCCGTCCTCCCGATCGATCCCCGCCTGGCGACTGACCACCCGCAAGAGCCAGCGCCGGCCGGCTCGTCGCTCAAGGAGCTCGCCCAGGCGGCTACGGTGGACGCCGAGGGACGGGCGATCCGTTCGGCCCTGCAAGCCACGCGCGGGAACAAGAGCGAAGCGGCTCGACTGCTCCGCGTGGACTACAAGACGCTGCACCTCAAGATGAAGCAGTACGGCATCTCCGCAGGGCAGTTCCGGCAGTCCTGACGCTCGTCAGTCGCCCGCAGTGGTCCGCGAATTGCGCGGATTGATCCGCGCAATGGTGAGATCGAGCGAGCGGTCACAAGAAGAGGTGCGCTTCTCCCTGCGCGAGATCGCTGGCCGCGCGGCCGCAGAAGCGGAGCGGCAGGCGATCCGCCTGGCCCTGCGCGCCACGCGAGGAAACAAGAGTGAGGCGGCGCGGTTGCTGCGGGTGGACTACAAGACCCTGCACGTGAAGATCAAGCAGTTCGGCATTTCCGCAAAACAGTTCCGGCAGTCCTAACCGTCGCGACTCGCCCGTCGACCCTCTGGTGGCGGCGCCATGGTGTGCGCGCCATAGGTCTTGCCTCCGCACCAGACTCTCTGGTCCTGAGGGCTGCGCCCTCTGCTCGCGTTGAGCCGTCGCGACGGCACGTGCTTTGCCTTGGTTCGGAGTGCCGTCCCCCGTCGGTGGCATTGCGCGTTGTGCTTCAAGGAGGAGACCGATGCAAACGCTCCGAAGGACCGTTGCAATCCTGACCTTCCCTGCGATCGCGTACCTGGGAGCCGCCTGCGAGCGGACGGACGCGCCTATGGAGGCACCGGCCCTGGTAGCAGTAGTGGCCCAGGCGTTTCCGGCAGGGGTCAATCTGGTGGTAGATAAGGATGGACGTGCCAGCACCACCGACTGCGACGACCTCTTCACTGTGGCCTACACGACGATCGGCGCCGCGGTGACGGACGCCGCGCCCGGCGACACAATCGGCGTCTGTCCAGCGACGTACACCGAGAACGTCGATGTCAACGTCATGAACCTGACGCTGGTCGGCGCGCAGGCGGGGCAGCCCGTCCTGACGCGCGTATTCGGTGGCCCCTTCGAATCGACTGTGATCGGCATCTCAACCATGGGTG
>Ga0210382_10000047_pt1 | contig 49363 bp, 44 predicted proteins | sample PLMedo_FD_155452 | JGI IMG/M metagenome (GOLD analysis project Ga0210382, IMG submission 155452) | Groundwater sediment microbial communities from an aquifer in East River, Colorado, USA - PLM0_60_coex redo | ecosystem: Environmental > Terrestrial > Soil > Riparian zone | place: USA: East... | reverse complement strand
AGCAGTCGATCCTCACGTTCGAGGAGATCGCCCGCCTGGTGGGCATTTTCACGTCACTCGGGGTCGAGAAGATTCGGCTGACCGGAGGCGAGCCCTTGCTCCGGCACGATCTGTCGACGCTCACCGGCATACTCGCCAGGAACCCAGGCGTCCGCGATCTCGCCCTGACCACCAACGGTGTGCTGCTCGCCAAACACGCGGCGTCGCTCAAACAGGCTGGTTTGGGCCGAGTCACGGTCAGCCTCGACACGTTACGGCCGGACCGGATGAGCGAGCTGGCGCGCACGGACCGGCACGCCGACGTGCTCGAGGGCATCGCGGCGGCCCGGGCGGCTGGTTTTCCGCTGAAGCTCAATACGGTGGTCATGCGGGGCGTCAACGATGACGAGCTGGTCGACTTGATTGAGTTCGCGCGCACTCACCAGGCGGAAGTCCGCTTCATCGAGTACATGGACGTCGGCGGCGCCACGGGATGGTCTGCGGAACAAGTCCTGTCGCAGCGGGAGATGCTCGAGGTGCTGTCGCGTCGGTACGGCACCATCACTCCGGCCAGCACGGACGCGAGTGCACCGGCAGAGCGCTTCCGCCTTGCTGATGGCACCACATTCGGCATCGTCGCGTCCACGACCGCACCATTCTGCCGCGCCTGCGACCGCAGCCGGCTCACCGCCGATGGGACCTGGTTCCTCTGTCTCTATGCGGAGCGGGGCACCGATCTCCGCGAGCCATTACGGAACGGTGTCAGCGACGCGGAGCTCTCTGATCTGATCGCGTCCACGTGGCGTGGACGGAGCGATCGCGGTGCCGAGGCTCGGCTTGGCCTCGTGAATCGCACAGCTTTGTTTCAGGTAGAGGGTTTACGCGCAGATCCACATAAGGAAATGCACACTAGAGGAGGATGAAGGCGGCCATTAACTTCCGCCCACCATGCTCACCAAAATCACCGTCGTCGGAGCCGGCAATGTCGGCGCCACCACCGCCCAGCGGCTGGCCGAGAAGGAGCTGGCGCGCACCATCGTCCTCGTGGACGTCATCGAGGGCGTTCCTCAGGGCAAGGCGTTGGATCAGTATGAGTCCGCACCCATCGAAGGGTTCGACACCCGCATCATCGGTTCCAACGACTACGGTCCCGCCGCGGGATCGGAGCTGGTAGTCGTCACTGCGGGCATCGCCCGCAAGCCGGGGATGAGCCGCGACGACCTCGTGCGGACGAACGCGGACATCGTGAAGCAGGTCTCACAGCAGATCAAACAGCATTGCCCCAAAGCCATCGTCGTGGTGGTCTCCAATCCCCTCGACGTCATGTGCTGGGTCACGAAGCAGGTCACCGGGTTCCCGCGTGAGCGGGTCATCGGCATGGCGGGAGTGCTCGATACCGCGCGGTACCGCGCATTTCTCGCCGAAGCGCTCGATCTCTCCGTGCGGGACATCCAGGCGATGGTGTTGGGCGGCCATGGCGACACGATGGTGCCGCTCGTCTCCTACACGACCGTCTCCGGTATCCCCGTCACCCAGCTGCTCGACAAAGCGAAGCTCGACACGATCGTCGATCGCACCCGCAAAGGCGGCGCCGAGATCGTCGCGTTCCTGAAGACGGGATCGGCCTACTACGCGCCGTCCGCGGCGACGGCGCAGATGGTGCAATCGATCGTACTCGATCAGAAGCGGCTGCTGCCGTGCGCCGCCTGGCTCGAGGGCGAGTACGGACTGTCAGGGATGTACTGCGGGGTGCCTTGCAAGTTGGGCAAGAATGGCCTGGAGAAGATCGTCGAGGTCGAGCTGACCGCGGATGAGAAAACCGCGCTCAAGAAATCAGCCGAAGCGGTGAAACAGACCATGGCGGCGGTGACGCTATGACGACATCCGTTCGCGACCTGCAGGAACGAGGGCTGGGCGCGACGCTGCGGCGCGACGCCTGGTGGATCGCCCCCGCCCTCACGGCCCTGGTCCTCGGCAGCTTCGGTATCTACGCAACGTGGGCGGCATGGGTCGGCACGAACTACGAGTGGGGCCCGTACCTGTCGCCGTTCTACTCGCCGCTGATCCAGACCTCGTGGTGGCCGCTGTCACCGGCGTTCCTGATTCTGATTTTCCCGGGCGGATTCCGCGCCACCTGCTACTACTACCGCAAAGCGTACTACCGGGCGTTTTTTCTCGATCCCGTGGCCTGCGGGGTCGGCGAGCCGCGACACGATTACAAGGGTGAGACCAGATTCCCCTTCATTGTCCAGAACGTGCATCGCTATTTCATGTACGCCGCGGTGATCTTCATCTTCATTCTCTCCTACGACGTCTACCTCGCCACCCGGTGGCCGGTGAACGGCGTGCTGGCCGATGGCGCCATGGCTCCGGGGCCACGCGAGTTTGGCCTCGGCATCGGCGCGCTCGTCATGCTGACCAACGTGATTCTGCTCGCGAGCTACACATTCGGCTGTCACTCGCTGCGGCACCTGATCGGCGGCCAGGTCGATTGCTTCTCCTGCGTGCGCGGCGGCCAGACGCGCTTCCGGCTGTGGCGCGGCGTCAGCGCGCTCAACCGCCATCACATGCTGTGGGCCTGGTGCTCGCTCTTCTCGGTGGCACTGACTGACGTCTACATCCGGCTCTGCGCGATGGGCGTCATCCACGACGTGCGGATCTTTTGAGGATGCTCAGAACCGTTTTTGTCCGTGCCCTAAAGGGCCGGATACTCGAAACTCGGGCAACCGCCTCATGACTGATATCCGTAGTCTGGATTACGACGTCGTCGTCATCGGCGCCGGCGGCGCGGGTCTGCGAGCCGCCATCGAAGCGAGCGCACAGAAGGCCAAAGTCGCGCTCGTCTGCAAATCGCTGCTCGGCAAGGCCCACACCGTAATGGCGGAGGGCGGCGCCGCCGCGGCGCTCGGCAACGTCTTTCCGGAAGACAACTGGCGCGTGCATTTCCGCGACACGATGCGCGGCGGCAAGATGCACAACAACTGGCGCATGGCGCAGATCCATGCTCAGGAATCGCCCGACCGGATCAACGAGCTGGAAGCGTGGGGCGCGCTGTTCGATCGCACGCCCGACGGCCGCATCAACCAGCGGCCGTTCGGCGGCCATACCTACAGCCGCCTGGCGCACGTCGGCGACCGCACCGGCCTCGAGATGATCCGTGTGCTCCAGGACAAGGGTGTGCATTCCGGTATCGACGTGCACATGGAGTGCACGATCGTCCGCCTGTTTGTGGCCGGTGGGAAAATCGCCGGCGCGCTGGGCTACTTCCGCGAGACCGGCCGCTTCGTGCTATTCAAGACCGGCGCGATCGTGCTGGCCACCGGCGGCATCGGTAAGGCGTGGCAGATCACGAGCAATTCGTGGGAGTACACGGGCGACGGGCACGCCCTCGCGTATGAGGCCGGCGCCGAGCTGATCGACATGGAGTTCGTGCAGTTCCATCCCACCGGCATGGTCTGGCCGCCCAGCGTGCGCGGGATTCTGGTGACTGAAGGGGTGCGCGGCGAAGGCGGCGTGCTGAAGAACACGGCGGGTGAGCGGTTCATGTTCCGCTACATGCCCGAGATGTTCAAGGGCGACTACGCCGACACGGAGGCGGAGGCCGACGCGTGGGTGAAGGGCGATCGCAAGAAGAACCGCCGGCCGCCCGAGCTCCTGGTGCGGGATGTCGTCGCCCGGGCGATCACGAAGGAAATCGCCGAAGGGCGTGGCACGCCGCACGGCGGTGTGTTGCTCGACATCGCCTCAAAGCAAAGCCCCGACTTCATCAAGCAGAAGTTGCCGAGCATGTATCACCAGTTCAAAGAGCTGGCGCACGTCGATATCACCAAAGACCCGATGGAAATCGGCCCGACGACGCACTACGTGATGGGCGGGGTCAAGGTCGACGCCGAGACGCAGGAGTCGACTGTCCCTGGCCTCTACGCCGCCGGGGAAGTCGGAGGCGGCATGCACGGTGCCAACCGCCTCGGCGGTAACTCGCTGAGCGACTTGCTCGTCTTTGGGCGCCGAGCCGGTCAATACGCGGTCGGCAAGCGCGGCGCGCGGCCTGCGATTCCGGACGCCGAGGTCGAGCAGGCGATGCGGGAAGCGCTCGAGCCCTTCGAGCAGGGCGGCGAGAACCCCTTCGCGGTGCAGGCGGCGCTACAGGCCGTTATGCAGCGCAACGCAGGGATTATCCGCGACAAGAGGGGCTTGGAGACCGCGCTCGCCGACCTCGAGAAGCTCAAGGCGCGGGCGCGGACGGTGGGAGTTACCGGGAGCCGCGAATACAATCCCGGGTGGCACACGGCGATCGACCTCCACTCGTTGCTCATCGTCTCCGAGGCGACCGCGCGCGCCGCACTCGAGCGAACCGAGAGCCGTGGCGGCCACACGCGCAGCGACTTTCCCGACTCCGACGAAAGTCAGGCGCGCGTGCTGATCGTGATTAAGAAAGAAGGGGACCGCATGGCTGTGCGGCGCGAGACGCAGTCGCCGATCCCGCCGGATCTCATGGCACTCATTAAGGAAGGGAAATAACCGTGGCTGAGCAGCGCCGGCTTCGCCTGTTCCGCGGCACGCGGGAGCGTGGCGAGCTGAAGGAATACCAGGTCGCCGCGGTGGAGGGGATGGTGGTGCTCGACGCCGTGCACGTTATCCAGGCCGAGCAGGCGCCCGATCTGGCGGTGCGCTGGAACTGCAAGGCGGGGAAGTGCGGCTCGTGCTCCGCCGAGATCAACGGCAAGCCGCGCCTGATGTGCATGACGCGGATGTCCGACTATGCGCCGGACGAGACCATCACCGTTACGCCGATGCGCGCGTTTCCGGTGATCAAGGATCTCGTGACGGACGTATCGTGGAATTACGAAGTCAACAAGCGCATCCCGGAATTCAAGCCACGCAAGCCCGACGCGCCCGACGGCACGTGGCGGATGTATCAGTACGAAGTCGAGCGGCCGCAGGAGTTCCGCAAATGCATCGAGTGCTTCCTGTGCCAGGACGTCTGCCACGTTCTGCGCACGCATGAGAAGCACGAGCAATTCATGGGCCCCGCGATGCTGGTGCGGGCCGCGGTCTACGAGATGCATCCGCTGGACGAGGTGGATCGCCGCGATCACCTGCGTCATGAAGGCGGGATCGGCTTCTGCAACATCACGAAGTGCTGCACCGAGGTCTGTCCCGAGTCCATTACGATCACTGATAACGCGATCATTCCGCTGAAAGAACGCGTCGTGGATGCGAACTACGATCCGCTGGCCGCGTTGTGGCGCAAGCTGACAAAGTAGTCGTCGTCGTCGGCGCGGGGTTCGGCGGTCTGCGGGCCGCCCGGGCGTTGCGTCGCGCACCCGTGCAGGTCGTGCTGCTCGACCGCAACAACTACCACCTGTTCCAGCCGCTGCTCTATCAAGTGGCGACCGCCGGCCTCGAGCCCGAGGAGATCGCGAAACCGGCGCGCGCGATTTTGCGCGGCCAGAAGAATTGTGACTTTCGGATGGTGGACGTGACGCGCGTCGATCTCGCGGCCAAGCGGCTCGAGACCAGTGCCGGTCCGATGAGCTTCGATTTTCTGGTTCTCGCCCCAGGAGGTGAGACGAACTTCTTCGGGCTTGAATCGATGGAGCGGCATGGTCTGGGGCTCAAGGACATCCCCGACGCCGTCGAGATTCGCAATCACGTGCTGACGTGCTTCGAGCAGGCGATGCTCGAACCCGATGCCGAGCGGCGGCGCGCCCTGCTCACGTTCATCGTGGTCGGTGGCGGACCAACCGGCGTCGAGATGGCGGGCGCGCTGTCCGAGTTGATCCGGCTGGTCCTCGTCAAAGACTATCCGCGGCTCAACATCAAGGACGTCCGCATCCTGCTGCTCGAGGCGACAGACAAGCTCCTCGCCGCGATGCCGGAGCGGCTGCGCGAGGCGGCGGCCAAGACGCTGTGGCGCAAATACGTCGAAGTGCGGTTCGGTGCCAGCGTGGCGGATTTTGATGGAGAGCGGCTCCGCCTCAAGAGCGGCGAGGTCATCCCCGCGCAGACGGTGATCTGGGCGGCCGGCGTGCGCGCGTCGTCCCTCAACGCCACGCTCGGCCTCCCGGCGGCCCGACAGGGCCGTATCCCCGTCGAGCCGACACTGCAGGTGACGGGACATCCGGAAGTCTTCATCATCGGCGATGCGGCCTACCGCGAGCAGGACGGTGAGCCCCTGCCGATGGTTGCGCCCGTCGCGATTCAGATGGGGCAGTCGGTCGCGCGCAACATCGCGCGCCAACTGCGCGCGCAACCGCTCCGGCCGTTCCGCTATCGCGATCAGGGCACACTCGCCACGATCGGCCGCAATGCGGCCGTGGCGAACGTCTTTGGGGTCAAGTTGAGCGGATTCCCGGCGTGGGTGATATGGCTCGTGATCCACATCATTCAGTTGATCGGGTTTCGCAACAAACTGTTCGTGCTGATCAACTGGGCGTGGGACTATTTCTTCTACGAGCGGGCCGCGCGGTTGATCACCAGGGATTGACCGGGTAGGTCATCTAAAGCAGATCCTTCGCTACGCGCGCGTGCCGCGCGCGCCTGAGCCTCAGCTGCGCCACGAATTATGACGTTTGGTGCGCCTTTTCTTGACTTTTCCGGTATATCCCGTATCTGCCAATAGTGATGCGTGTCGTCCGGTGGGTGCCAATCGCGCTCGCGATCATGCTCGCGAGCGGCTGCAGTGACTCAAGCGGCCCGCCTCCTCCACCGCCTCCTCCTCCGCCACCACCGCCAACGCATCTGCCGATTCAGCCCACGGTCTCGAGCGGGTCGGCACACACGTGCGTGTTGAAGAGCACGGGTGCGGCTTTCTGCGCGGGCGACAACTCTACCGGCGAGCTCGGTAACGGATCCACAGTCAACAGCGACACTCTGGTTCCCGTTTCGGGCGCGACCGTATTTGCGACTATCGCCGCGGGATCCTCTTTCACATGCGGACTGAATACAGACTCCAGCGCGTATTGCTGGGGCGCTGGTTTCGGGGGTCAGCTCGGAAACGGCGGCAGCAGCAACAGCCCCGTGCCGGTGCCCGTCAGCGGAGGCAGGCGCTTCGTCAGCATCGTCACCGGAGGGGGACACGCGTGCGCTCGTACGGCGCTCGGGGCCGCGTACTGCTGGGGCGCGAATTTCGATGGCCAGCTAGGCACAGGTGATACGGCACGAAGTCGGGTGCCGATTGCGGTTTCCGGTAACCTGACATTCCAATCGCTGACGGCCGGTAGCGGTCACACCTGCGGGCTCACGACAACTGGCGCCGCGTACTGTTGGGGCCTGGCCGGGTCGGGACAGCTCGGTAATGGATCGAGCGGCGGCGGTCCGAGCCTCTCTCCTGTTCCGGTCTCAGGTGGACTCACCTTCCAGGCCATTGCCGCGGGCGACTCCCATACGTGCGCGGTGGCTGCCTCGGGATCGATGTACTGCTGGGGCTCGAATGGGTCCGGCGAAGCCGGCAATCTCAATACGCTTGGGTATTCCACCCCCACGCACGTGCTGGGTATCGTGACGTTCAAGTCGGTCACAGCAGGGGGCTCGCACTCGTGCGGGCTCAATCTGGCGGGCTCCGCGTACTGCTGGGGATCCAACGGCGAAGGCGCGGTCGGAAACGGCACAACGCAAAACCAAAACTCTCCCTCGGCCGTCAGCGGCGGGCTAGTCTTTGAGAACGTGTCCGCCGGCGCTGGGCACACGTGCGCGCGAACGGGCGCTGGAGCAGCGTACTGCTGGGGCAGCAACAGTTTCGGGCAGCTGGGCCATCCCCCCGAGCAGAGTCTCACGCCCGCGGCCGTCACCGGACTGACTGGTGCGACGGCGCTCGCCATCGGATCAACAAGCTTCCACACGTGCGCGTTGACGGGATCAGGCAAGGCTCTTTGCTGGGGCCGCGACGCGGAAGAGGAGCTGGGAAACGGTATCTACGGACCGAGCGCGGTGCCTGACTCGGTGACTGGTGGGCTCGTCTTCAGCTCCATCAGCCCCGGAACGCTGCACACGTGCGGCGTGGCGAGCGGAGGAACAGCATACTGCTGGGGAAGCGCGAGTCAGGGACAGCTAGGGTTTTTTAGCGGCACTAGCGTTGTCGACCATCCAACGGCAGTCCCCGACGGAAGGACCTACACCGCGATCGCGGCAGGGCTGTGGCATACGTGCGGTCTCGCGGACTCCGGTTCGGCATACTGCTGGGGATCGAATTTCTACGGCGAGCTCGGCGACAGCACGCCAAACACTTCCTATACGCCGATCGCCGTGATCGGCGGGCACCTCTTCGCAAGCATCGCCGCGGGCGTGTTCGACTCGTGTGCATTGACCGCGGCTGGCGCGGCGTTCTGTTGGGGCTCAAATACCAGCGGCCAGCTCGGGGACAGCTCGACTGTGTTCTCCAGTCCCGTTCCGAGAGCGGTAGCCGGCGGCTTGACGTTCAACACGCTGACGATTGGCGCCGAGCACGTGTGCGGGTTGGCGACGTCCGGAGCCACCTATTGTTGGGGCAGCAATACGTCTGGCCAGCTCGGCAACGGCTCGAACACCAAGAGCAACGTGCCCGTACCGGTCAGCGGATCGCTGACTTTCTCGAGCATTGCCGCAGGTTCGCATCACACATGCGCGCTCACGACCGCCGGAAAGGCGTATTGCTGGGGGTTCAATGGTGCAGGTGGGCTGGGGAACGGGACGACGGATTCGACGAATGCACCGGTCGCCGTTTCTGGTGGCCTAACCTTTAGCGCCATTTTCGCTGGGAACCTCCACACATGCGGACTCAGCTCGGGCGGATCGGCGTCCTGCTGGGGAGATGACTACTACGGACAACTTGGGCGAGGGGTTGTCGGCTACTCGACGGTGCCAGTAGTCGTTCCGCAATAGTCGGCGGATGTCCGCGTGATCGCGTACGTCGGCTCGAACCGTCCCCACACTCCGTGCCGTCCGACGAACAGTGGGAACCCCAGCACGACTGTGTCCTCGACACCCATGACCGGAAGCCCACCGATACCCCACGGTGACGCCGCCCGCGGTAGTGCGGTAACGTCCGCATTCTCGGGCCATTGATGACGGTGGGTAGCGCGCATTCAAGCCGTTGTGTGATGACTTCATTCTCGCGCCCAATGGGGCGTTTGTTGGAGAGTAGTCGCGGGATGCCTTAACAAGCGCTTGAAGCTGACGGCGCGCGTAGATTACGGCATGAATCGTTCTTCAGCGCGCCGCAGCTTAAGCGCGATTCGTTAGGCGCCTGCCGTACTGGAGCTAGTGTGCATCGGTTTCTCTTTCTCCTTCCTATCGTCGCCCTGGACCTTGCATCGGACGGCGCGGCCCAAAGCCCGCAGCCCCCTCGCTGCTCACCGAAGCCCATCGTCGGGGAGACTCGCTTCGACACAAGTCGAGTACGTGACTTGGCCGGTGAGTACGACGTCGTGTTCGTTCTCACGACTGGCGCCGCGTGGGGAACCTCGGACCATCGGGGACGATTAGTGCTCTGGGTGCAGGACAGTGTACGAAGTGAGCGGGGACCATTGGGCCGTCTGCCGGGTGGGCGTAAGCGAATTCTTGCCGGCAGTTTCACAGTTCAGCCCCCGGACACCAGCTTCTGGTGGCGCCGAATGGCGTCCGCCGACCTAGATCACCCAGGCGCGATATGGGAATGGGATCGCCTACGTCTGGGTGATCATGACGTCTTCGATGGTACCGGAGAGAACCTCACTGTGACCCATTACGGTCCCACAGGCTTCCGCGGGCGCTGGGAGCAAGACAATGGCATCGCTATGATGATTGACTCGGCCACGCACCAGCGGGTACCGGATCCTGCCGGCTATTTCTGTGCGCATCGCCTCGCGCCTGGCCGATAGAGTATTTCGGCAGGCGTCTGATATCAATTTTGAAGTGCAACACTGAGCGCTTGAAGCTGGCGGCGCGCGTAACCCCACCCCGCCGCTAGCTTTCCATCATGCCCCGCGTCGTCCCTGAGCTCCTCGCCCCTGCCGGAAGCCTCGACGCCGTTCGTGCCGCGCTCGGCAACGGCGCCGATGCCATCTACCTCGGCGTGGAGAGGTTCAATGCCCGGGACGAGGGGGCGCAGCTGACCCTGGATGACCTGGAACAGTCCTGCCGCCTGGCGCACGCATACGGCGCCAGGATCTATCTGACGTTCAACATCCTCTTCAAGCCGGCCGAGCTGAACGACGCGCTGCAGCATCTCGGGCGTTGCATCGACCGTGGAATCGACGCCGCCATCGTGCAGGACCTCGGCGCGGTGCGGCTCATCAACCAGGTGTATCCGGATCTGGAAATTCACGGCTCGACCCAGATGACCGTGCACGACGAGCACGCTGCCCGTGTGCTGCGCGACCTGGGATGTGACCGCGTGGTGCTCGCGCGCGAGAATACCCTGGACGACATCCGCACCATCCGCCGCGCGGTCCCGGAGCTGGTGCTCGAGAGCTTCGTCCACGGCGCGCTCTGCATCGCGTACTCCGGACAGTGCTACATGTCCGGCATGATTTCGGAACGCAGCGCCAACCGGGGATCCTGCGCCCAGTCGTGCCGCAAGGACTACGTCCTGGCGGATGCCGCGACCGGCTTGGAGCTGGACCGCGGCTACCTGATCTCCGCCCGGGACCTCGGCGCGTGGGAGCATCTCGCCGACATCGCCGACGCCGGCATCCATACGCTCAAGGTCGAAGGCCGCAAGAAGAAACCCGAATACGTCGCGACGGTGACGCACGGCTACCGCGAGTTTCTCGACCGGCTAGCCGCGGGCGACTCACGTCCGCCCACACCCGCCGAAGTCCAGCCGCTGGTGCAGATCTTTTCGCGCGGCTTCACCGGCGGGATGTACGGCGGCCGTGCGGGGCGGGACTACGTGACCCGCACCCAGCCCGACAACCGTGGCGCGGTCCTGGGGGAAATAATCGGGCGGGAAAAGGACGAGCTGATCGTTTCGGTCTCGCAGCCGATCCAGCGCGGCGACGGACTCGGCTTCGAGCATCCCGAAGGCCCAGACAAAGGCAACCGCGGCTTCGGCGTCCGCAGCGTCCGGACGATCGGCCGTGAGCACGGGAAAGTCCGTCAGGCCATCCAGCCGGCGGAGGATATTCCCGCCGGCTGGACCGTGGTGCGCTCCGCCGACGCTGCTCTGCTCACCCGCGCACGTGAGAGCTATGCCGCTGTTCCCTCCACGGGAAAGCCCGAGCGCACTCGCGTGGATGTCACCGCACTGGGTGCCGCCGGCGAGCCACTCACGCTCATCTGCCGCACCGGCGCGGACGAGGTGACAGTGAAGAGCACGACCGCACTCACGCCTGCTACCCGCCACGGGCTCGACGAACTGCGCCTGCGTGCCCAGCTCGGCCGCCTCGGCGACACCGCCTTCACCATGGGCGACCTCGATGTTTCCGGCCTCGCGCAGGATCTCTTCGTTCCGGTCAGCGTCCTCAACGATCTGCGGCGGCAGGCAGTGCGGATCCTGAGCGGGCATCTGGAACGGGACAATCGTGTCCGCCGCGAGGCCCGCGATCGCGCGATCGTCGAAGCGATCGCCAGCGTGGCAACGGACCGTCACGACGTCCTCGCGCCGCGGCTCGTCGCCGAAGTCTGGCGTCTCGAGGATGCGCTTACCGCGGCAGAAGCAGGTGCCGAGGAGATCTCGCTCGACTTATTCCTCCGTCATCCGATGCCTCCGGTCGCGCGCGTCAGGCATCTCGCCACTGAGTTGTCGGAGCGGGGAATCACACTCCGACTTCGCACGCCCACTATCGTCCGGCCCGCCGACCGGAAGCTCGTCGAGAAGTGGCTGGCGCTCGGCACACCGCTGGTCAGCGGGCACCTGGGAATGGTCGCCGAGCTGGCGGCCGAGGGACGCGACGTGGTCGCGGATTACGCGGTCAACGTCTTCAACCAGCACAGCGCGGCCGAGGTGTTCCGGCTGGGCGCGCGTCGCATCGTGCTGTCGGTCGAGCTGACGGGCGATGAGATGGCGCAGGTGGCGGCGCCATGGGAGGCCAAAGGCTTCGAGGTGTTCGCTTACGGTCGTCCCGAAGGAATGACGATCGAGCACTGCGTGCTGTCGGCGGCGTTCGACCGCGAGGTCGCCACCTGCCGCGACCTCTGCGTGCAGAAACATCCCAATGTCGAGCTCACCGATCCCGCGGGTTACGTCTTCCCGGTGGCCACCGATTACGCCTGCCGCAACCGCCTGTTGCATTCCCGTCCGGTGGACGGCTCCGCGTACCTGCCGGAGCTGTGGCGGGCCGGTTTTCGCACGTACCGGCTGGTGTTCAACGTCCCGGGCGATCCCGTTGCGCGGGTGACGGCCGCGTATCGCGCGTCGCTCGATGCACTGGCCGAAGGTCGCGCGCCCGATCCCGGAGAAGTGCGGGCGGTGACGGGTCGGGAGTATACGCGGGGCCATTTCGCCCGCGCAGTGTGATGCCGTCCCGAGGGATGGCGAGTTCTACGAGCGGGCCGCGCGCCTGATCACCCGTGACTGAGCCTGCCGCACAATCCCGCTCCAACCACAATCGAGGCACCAGCGGTGCTCGACGGCGGGGATGAGCACCCGCAACAGCGAATGGTGGATGAGCGCGAGTTGTGCGCCGCAGCGGGGACAGGCGCGCTTCGCAGGCAGCATGAGATAGACGAACGTCGTCACGATGGCGGCGCGCAGCAGCACGGTCGCAAACAGTACGACCACGACCAGCATTTACGCCGCCTTCTCCTGCACAAAGGCGGCGATGCGCCGCTCCAGCTCGGCAAGCTCGACCGGCTTGACCAGCACGCGGTCGCGCGGCACTTCCGCGAGGCCGCGGCTGGCCAGATGCGTGATATCGCCTGACAAAAAGATCACCCGCTCGGCGAGCGCGGGGTGGTCCTTTTGGAGGCGTTCGTACAACTCCGCGCCGTCCATCCTGGGCATTCTGAGGTCAGCAAGAATTACGTGAGGATCGTAGCCTTCTTGGAGGCGCGTGAGCGCCGACTCGCCATCCCCCGCCTCACGGATTTCTGCGCCCCGCTTGGTGAGGAAGCGTCCCATCGGGCGGCGAATCAGCTCTTCATCATCCACTAGCAACACTCGAATCCCCGCGAGACTCGCCTTCGGGGCCGCCGGCGGGGACGGTGCCTGCGGAGCAACCGCTGGCGCCGTAGGAACAGCATGACGGGCGCTCGGCAACCAGACGAGAAAGCGAGCCCCGGGCTCGTCTTGCTTCACCACGTCGAGCTCACCTTCCGCTTCGCGGACCAATTGGCGCGAGATGTACAGGCCAAGCCCGGTGCCGCGGATGCCCTTGGTGCTCGCGAACGGCCGGAACAGCCGCTGGGCGATCTCGGGGGCCACACCGGGACCGTTGTCGGTCACCGTGACGCAGACGCGGCTGCCGGAATCGTCGCTGAAGCTGTCGACGGTGAGGCGCCGCGGCGGTTTGACGCTGCGCAGCGCGTCGAGGGCATTGCTGAGCAGATTGACGATGACTTGTTCCAGGCGATTGGCGTCGCCCACCACCGTCGGCAGGTCGGGATCGAGCCGTCCTTCGATGGAGATTTCGTCGATGGTGAAGCGATAGGACACGAGGTCGATGGCGCTGCGGACCACGTCGTTCATGTTCACGGCCGCGGCACGCTTTTCCCCCGCGCGCACGAACCGCAACAGGCCGCGCAACAGCTTCGCGGCCCGCTGCGCCTGCCGCAGGATGCTCTGCATCTCGTTGCGCTGTTCTGCCGGCAGGTTGCCGTCCGCCAGCCGCAGCTCGGCGTGGCTGGCGATCGCCATCAGCGGGTTATTGACCTCGTGCGCGACTCCGCCCAGCAGCTCGCCCGCGGCTGCGAACCGGCCCTGCTCCTCGGCGCGGTCGCGCAGCACGCGCGTCATATGATTGAAATGGGTGCCGACGGTCCCCAGCTCATCGTCCCGGGTGACGGGGACCTGGGTGCTCAAGTCGCCTTCCGAAACGCGCCGGATGGCCCACTCGATCTCGGTGAGCGGCGTCCAGATGCGCCGTCGCACGATGAACAACGCGACGGGAAGCAGCACGGCGCCGACGATCAGCACGACGATCGCCATCGCCGAACCAAGATTCCCCGTCAGCGCGAGTGTCACCGCGGCGCCGTAGACCATCGCCGCGACGACGACACCCACGATCAACACACGGAGACTACTAGACGGATTGCGTGACACGGCCTAATCTCCCCGTTCCCAACTCGCACCAAGGTACAATCAATGCGTTGTTTGAGCATCCTCCTGACATTCGGCGTCCTCGGTGTGCTCGCGTGCTCCCATGGCCCCGCACCAGCCCGGCAGGTGACGCCGGCCCAGACCCACCAGGATACGTCGCGAGGCGCGTCCGGACGCCAGCAGGCACCTGACGCCGCCGCCCTGAAACCATACAACCAGGTCATCACAGCCGGAGCGGTCACCGACTCCGGCGTGTTCATCGTGCATCGCATCGGCGAGAAGCTCTTCTACGAAATCCCCACCGCGATCTTCGGCAGGCAGTTTCTGATGGTCGCGGATCAGCGCGGGACGATCCGCGGCGTCCGCTACGCCGGAGAAGAGATCAGTAACCGCATCGTCGTGTGGGAGCGCATGGGCAACAAGGTGTTCCTGCGTATCGTCTCGTACGCGATGCGCGCCGACAGCACCCAGCCCGTCGCGCGCGCGGTCCGGCTGTCCAACATCGCGCCGATCATCATGAGCTTCGACGTCGCGTCGTGGCACACGCCCGACAGCGCCGCCGTCATCGAAACGACGAAGCTCTTCACGACCGACGTGGCGGAGCTGAACCTGCGTCAGTTGGGCATGCGGGTTCGCCGGATGGATCCGGCGCGCTCCGTGGTCGATCGCGCGCGGTCGTTCCCGCGCAACGTCGAAGTGAGCGCGCTGCAGACCTTCGAGGTCGATTCGGTACCGGGCGCGGCCGGCGGCCCGCCCAACCGGTCGCTGAATTCGATTACGATGCTCATGAACTACTCGATGGTGTTGCTGCCCGACCGTCCGATGATGGCGCGGCTGTGCGACGACCGGGTGGGCTACTTCAGTCTCTCGTTTGAGAACTACGACGACGATCGCGTCTCCGGCGCGCGGCGGTGCTTCATCCAGCGCTATCGCCTCGAGCCCAAGGACCCGAACGCCGCCGTCTCCGATCCGATTCAGCCGATCGTCTGGTACATCGATCCGGCGACGCCCGCCAAATGGGTGCCCTGGCTGATCAAGGGCGTCGAGCTGTGGGAGCCGGTGTTCCGTGCGGCCGGATTCAGCAACGCGATCACGGCCAAGGTGGCACCGACCGACGATCCCAATTTCGATCTCGACGACTCCCGCAACTCGACGATTCGCTGGCTGCCGTCTACGATCGAGAACGCCTACGGCCCACGCCTCAGCGATCCGCGCTCGGGTGAGATCATGAACGCCAACATCGGCTTCTACCACAACATCACGAGCCTGGTGGAGGCGTGGTATTGGACGCAAGCAGGCGCCGCCGATCCGCGTGCGCGCACCCTGCCGTTCCCCGACTCGCTGATGGGCTTGATGGTGGCGTACGTCGCCACCCACGAAGTCGGCCACAGCCTCGGCCTGCGCCACAACATGGTAGCCTCGACGTACTTCCCGGTGGACTCGCTGCGCAGCAAGTCGTTCACCTGCCGGATGAAGGGCACGAGCCCGTCGATCATGGATTACGCGCGCTACAATTACGTGGCGCAGCCGGGCGACAGCGCCTGCCTGATGCAGGGCATCGGGCCGTACGACTACTTCGCGATCGACTGGGGCTATCGCCGCATTGCGACGGCGCCGTCACCGGATGCCGAGCGCCCGATTCTCGACTCGCTCGCCCGGCTCCAGGATGCGCAGCCGTGGGATCGCTGGATCGGCGACGGCGACCCCGTCGATCCCCGCATTATCACCGAAGCGCTGGGCGATGATCCGGTCAAGGCGAGCGGCTACGGCGTTCGCAACATCAAGCGCCTCGTGCCGATGCTGATCCCCGCGACCACCGGCGATCGGCTCGACAACTATGACCGGCTCGACGACATGTACACCGAGCTGCTCTCCCAATGGGCGCGCGAGATGAACCATGTCGCGGTCGTGGTGGGCGGCGTGTACCAGTTCACCAAATACGCGGGCCAGACGGGCCGCGTCTATCAACCGGTGCCGCGCGCCAAGCAGGCGGAAGCGGTGCAGTTCCTGAACGACAATGTGTTCACCACGCCGTCGTTCTTCTTCGATCCGGAAATTTTGCGGCGTATCGAGCCCACGGGGTTCGTGGAGCGGGTGCGGGCCCGGCAGACCGCAATTCTGAACCTCCTATTCCAGGACGCGCGGCTGTCGCGCCTGGCGGAGCAGGCGGCTACGCAGCCGGGGTCATACACGATCACGGATCTGTTCGGCGACGTGCGGCGCGGCGCGTTCTCGGAGTACGCCGGCCGACCGCTGCAGGTCGATAATTATCGCCGCAATCTGCAGCGCGCCTTTGTCGATCAGATGGAGCGGCTCATCAGCACACCGCTGGCGACGCCGCTGCCGCCCGGCTTCACGCCGTTCCCGGGCTTTACCCCGCCGGCACCGCGCCCCGCCGACGCGCGCGCCCAGGCTCGGCTCGAACTGGTCGACCTGCAGGGAACGCTGCGGGCCGCGCTGCCGCGGGCAGGGGACCGCACCACGCGGGCGCATATCGTCGATCTGCTTGCCAGAATCGACCAAATCCTGAATCCTCGGTGAAACAGCTATCGGCTATCGGCTATTGGCTATTGGGGAACACCCAATCGGGGTGCTTTTACCCGATAGCCGATAGCCAGTAGCCAACAGCCATGATCTCTACGTCCACCACCCATATCCGCGCGCGATTCCGCGAGCATCGGTTGCTCCAGATGCTCTTGGGGGCGTACGCCCTCGTGTGGGCCATCACCGCGATCGCTCCACTGGACCGTCACGATTGGTGGCTCGAGAACCTGCTCGTCTTCGCCGTCCTGGCGCTGTTGATCGGCACGTATCGGATGTTTCCGTTGTCAGATCTGTCGTACTTGCTGATCGCGGCGTTCCTGACGTTGCATGCGATCGGCGCGCACTACACCTATTCCGACGTGCCGTTCGGGTTCTGGATCCAGCGCACCTTTGGATTTGCACGTAATCCGTTCGACCGGATCGTGCATTTCTCGTTCGGACTGTTGATGGCGTATCCGATCCGTGAGATGTTCCTGCGGGTCGCGAACGCCAGAGGGTTCTGGGCCTACTATCTGCCGCTCGACGTCACGCTCGCCTTCAGTGCCGTCTATGAGATCATGGAAATGGTCATCGCCACGATGGTCGCGCCGGGCACGGGTGACGCCTGGCTCGGCACACAGGGGGATGTCTGGGATTCACAGAAGGATATGGGGCTCGCGGCGCTGGGCGCGTTACTCTGCATGTGCCTGACTGCTCTTGTAAGACGGGCTCGGGCACCTCGACCGGTACTGTTGGCGGGGAGGGAAGCATGAATCGACGGAATGATCGACGGAATGATGGAACGACGGAATGTTGGAAGGTGCGTCATGCGCCATGGCCCATAATGGTCGTTCTTTCCATCATTCCAACATTCCATCTTGTCGCTCAGACGTTCGAGCAACGGTTGCTCGCCATTCCCGATACCGCCAGCGTGCGCCAGATGTCGCGCGATCTCTCCGCGGTGCCGCACATGGCCGGGACGCCCGCGCAGGCCGCAACGCGCGACTACGTGCTCGACCGCATGAAGTCGTGGGGAATCGACGCGTGGAGCAAGGAGTACACGATATACCTGCCGCAGCCGGATACAGTAGCCGCGTGGATTATCACGGGCCGGCGGGCGGTGCCGCTCGCTCTCGCCGAGCCCGGTATAGGTCCGCAGATCCCGCCGTTCAACGGCTACACCGGAGACGGTGACGCGACGGCCGACGTCATCTACGTGAACTACGGGCTGATCGAGGACTACAAGACCCTCGATTCACTCGGGCTCAGCGTGAAAGGCAAGATCGTGATCGCGCGCTACGGCCGCTCCTTCCGCGGCATCAAGGCGCGCGAGGCGCAGAAGCGCGGCGCGGTCGGTTTGATCGTGTACTCCGATCCGCAGGAGGACGGCTACTTCCGGGGCGATGTGTATCCCAAGGGGCCAATGCGCAACGCGGACGGGATCCAGCGCGGCAGCATGATGAACGGCAACGGCGATCCCACCACGCCGAGCTGGTCGTCCGTCGAAGGGGCGCGCCGCGTGCCCGAGGATTCGCTCGACATTCCCAAGATTCCCATCATCCCGATGAGTTACGGGAACGCGCGGCGTTTCCTCGAGCCGATGGCCGGTCCGTCAGTGCCCCAGAGCTGGCAGGGGGGACTCCCGTTCCACTATCACGTCGGACCGGGGCCCGCGCGCGCCCGGTTGCACGTCAAGACGGAGCGCGGCGCTCGCGCCTTCCATAAGATCTGGAACACCGTCGGCATGATCCGCGGCAGTCGCTGGCCGGATGAGTGGGTCGTGGTCGGCGGTCACCGCGATGCCTGGGGACCGGGCGCGCGCGACAATGTGAGCGGCACCGTATCGGTGCTCGAGACCGCCCGCGCCTTTGCGGCGCTCGCGCGTGACGGGCAGAAGCCCGCGCGCACCGTCGTTTTCGCCACCTGGGACGCGGAGGAGTGGGGCCTCATCGGCTCGACGGAATGGGTCGAGGAGCTCGAGGACACGCTGCGCGCCCACGTCGTCGCCTACATCAATGAAGACGGCACGTTCTCCGGTCCGAGTTTCGGCGGCGCCGGCTCTCCGTCGCTGAAGCCGCTGCTGCGCGCGGCGTCACGCGCCGTGCCCGACCCGGTCGGCCCGGGAACTGTGTACGACGTCTGGCTCAAGGCACACAACGGCGATACGACCGCCCTGACCATGGGGAACCTGGGCGGCGGATCGGACTTCTCCGGTTTCTATCATCATCTGGGGATTCCGTCGGGTGGTATCGGATTCGATGGCCCGGACGGCATCTACCACTCGATGTACGACTCCTATGACTGGATGACGCGCTTCGGCGATCCGGGATACAAGGCGCATCGCGCCGGCGCGCAGCTCGTGGCGGTAATCGTGGGCCGGCTGGCCAACAGCGATCTGTTGCCGCTCGATTACGTCGCGTTCGGCACGGAGATGGACGGTCTCGTCGCGCAGCTCGATTCCGGCATCGTCAAGAAGCAGTGGACGCAGGCCGTCAGCACCCAGCCGCTGAAGGACGCGCTGGATCGCTTCACCGCCGTGGCCCGCGCGTTCGGAACGGCGCGCGACAACGCGATGGTGGACTCCGCCCGCGCCCAGCGGGTGAATCAGGCGCTCATGCTCGTCGAGCGCCGGCTCACGCGGCCCGACGGCCTGGTCAGCAGGCCCTGGTTCAAGAGCCTGCAGTTCGCGGCAGACGTCGACAACGGCTACGCCACGATGGCATTCCCGACGGTCAATGAGGCAATTCGCTATGCCGACGCCGCCGCGGCCAACAAGGAGCTTGCTGATCTCGTGAATCGGATCGACCAGGCGCGCGCCGCGCTCGTGGAAGCGGCGGCGGCACTTCGCTAGATTGGAGGGATAATGGAAAACAGCGATCGTACGCGCGTCGTCATTTACTACTCGATCTGGGCTACCATCTGCGCGGCGCTGGCGGGATTCGTCGTCGCGCTGATCCACACCTGGTTCTTCAGCTACAATCCCGGCCGCTCGGCCCTCATCGAAACGCTGTTCAGCGGCAGCGTCGCCGCGCTGGCGATCGCGGCCGCGCAGGGCGCTGTGGCGCTCGCGACGGGCAGCTTGCTGGCCCGGCTCGGACGCACGTTGCAGTACACGCTGCTCCTCGGTTTGCTGATCGGGCTGTTCGACTTCGCGATGTACTTCCTGCAAATGGCGGTGCCGCGCATTGAGCTGGGGTGGATCCCCGATTTGGCCATCATCGTCGCGGTGACGGTGGCGATCACAGCATCCGGTTCGCGCCGCGTGGCCCCCTTATAGCCTAGGCAGCGTTATTCCTTTTTGTGCTTGATACTTCCCCTTTTTGTCTTTGTAGCTCACCTCGCACTCGTCTCCTTCATCTGCTGTGAAAAACAGCACCTGCGCTATCCCCTCATTCGCATAAATCCTGGCCGGCAGCGGCGTCGTATTCGAGATTTCCAGCGTAACAAAGCCTTCCCACTCCGGCTCAAATGGCGTCACGTTCACGATAATTCCGCACCGGGCGTAGGTGCTCTTGCCGACGCAAACCGTCAGACAGTTGCGGGGGATGCGGAAGTACTCGACGGAGCGGGCCAGCGCAAAGGAATTGGGCGGCACGACGCACACGTCGCCCGCGAACTCGACGAACGATTTCGGATCGAATCGTTTCGGGTCGACGATCGCCGACAACGCGTTGGTGAAGATCTTGAATTCGGGCGCGACCCGCATGTCGTAGCCGTAGGATGAAACACCGTAGGAGATCACGCCCTCGCGGACCTGCCGGTCGGCGAACGGCTCGATCATCCCGTGCTGTTTCGACATCTTCGTAATCCAGCGATCCGATTTGATGGACATGGGGGCGCAATGTAATGGCCAACTTGACTTATGCGGAGCCTTAGTGAATTTTTTCACGAGCGTCATGCAGCCTTACATTCCGTTCCTCATGCTGCTGGGTCTGGCCATCGTCGCGGCGGCGACCATGATCGTGGGATCGCATTTCCTCGGACCACGGCGCCCGACCGAGATCAAGGAGCGGCCGTACGAAAGCGGCATGCCGCCACTCGGCAGCGCCCACGAGCGCTTCTCCGTCAAATTCTACCTCGTCGCGGTGCTGTTCATTCTCTTCGACATCGAAACGGTCTTTCTGATCCCCTGGGCGGTCATCTTCATGGGGAATGGCACCGCGCCCACGGGCTTTCTATTGGTAGAGATGCTCGTCTTCATTCTCGTGCTATTCGTGGGTTACATCTACGTCTGGAAGCGGGGCGCCTTCCAATGGGATTGACCACATGAAGCATGTCGCCGAAACCAAGGAAGTCAGCGGCCAGAGCCCGAATTACCTGGTCGCGAAGTTCCAGGACCTCGTGAACTGGGCGGTGAACTCCTCGCGCGCCAATTCGCTGTGGCCGATGCCGTTCGGCACCGCGTGCTGCGCCATCGAGTTCATGGCCACCGCCGCCAGCCGGTTCGACTTCGCGCGCTTCGGGATGGAGCGCCAGGCGTTCTCCCCACGCCAGGCGGACGTGCTGATCTGCGCCGGTCGGCTGCCGTTCAAGCTGGCTCCCGTGATCCGGCGCATCTATGACCAAATGCCGCAGCCCAAGTGGGTGATCTCGATGGGCGCGTGCGCATCCACGGGCGGCGTGTTCGACAATTACGCGATGGTGCAGGGCATCGACACCATCGTCCCTGTGGATGTGTATGTCCCCGGCTGCCCGCCGCGGCCGGAAGGCCTGCTATACGGGATCCTGCTGCTGCAGAAGAAGATCAAGGGCGAGTCGCTGTTCGACGCCGTCCGGCGCCGCGAGGAACAGCCGCTCGACGACAAAGGACTGCGGCTGCCGCCCGAAACGACCGACGAGATCTCCGAGCCGTTCGGCAACTCCGTCCACCAATTTCGTTCGTCGTGATGTCCCCGGTTCCTGGGGCTCTGCGCAGCGAAGTCGCACGCGACGGCGAGACGATTGTATTCGTCGCTCGGGATCGCCTGCTCGAGGCGATGACGTGGCTCAAGGAGACGCCGGGTCAGGAATTCGATTATCTGGTGGACGTGACGGCCGTCGAATTTCGCGATCGTGAGCGCCCGCTCGAAGTCGTGTACTTCCTTCGTTCCCTCACACGACTCGCCGATCTGCGGATCAAAGTCGAGCTGACCGCCTCCGCCCAGCTCGCCGTGGATTCGGTCTGGAGCCTGTGGCACGGCGCCGATTGGTTGGAGCGGGAAGTCTTCGACATGTTCGGCATCACGTTCCGGGGCCATCCCGACCTGCGGCGCATCCTGATGTGGGAGACCTACGCGGAGGGCTACCCGCTGCGGAAGAACTTCCCGCTGCGCGGCCGATTCTCCCGCGCCGAGCAGGTGCGCCAGGCGTTGAACATCAATCCGGAAGCGAACTACTCGCTGGAAGAGCTGTCGATCGCCGAGGCCGCCGGCGATCTGCCCGACGACGTGCGGGACCGGCTGCGACGCGGCGAGCGTGGCGTCGTCCCGGACCTGCCGAATCCATGAGTAAGCGCACCGTCGAGCTCGAGCTGGCTACGCCCGGCGTAGATGCCCAGGGGCGTCCGGTGCGGGTCCCGCTCACGGCGGCGGCTGAGCTCCCCCCCCCTGGTCTCGCCGAAGAGCATATGCTCGTCAACATCGGGCCGCAGCATCCCGCTACCCACGGTGTGTTGCGGCTGGTGGTCGAGCTCGATGGCGAGACCGTCGTGCGCTGCATCCCGCACCTCGGCTACCTGCACTCCGGCTTCGAGAAGCTCGGCGAATACCGGCACTACAACCAGATCATCCCCCTCACCGACCGCACCGACTATCTGTCGCCGATGTCGAACAACGTCGGCTTCGCGCTGGCCGCCGAGCGGTTGATGGGGATCGAGATCACGCCGCGTTGTACCGTGTTGCGCGTGATCGCCTGCGAGATGAGCCGCATCATCTCGCACATGGTGTGGCTGGGCACGACGTCCATCGATCTGGGCGCGTTCACGCCGTTCCTCTGGGCCTTCCAGGAGCGCGAGCGGATCTACGATCTCCAGGAGATGTGGACCGGCGCCCGCCTGACGACGAGCCTCACGCGCGTCGGCGGCCTCATGGCCGACATTCCCGACAACTTCGTCACCAAGCTGCGCGAGTTCACGAGGGACTTTCCCAAAACGCTCGCCGAAATCGATCGAGTGCTCACGCGCAATGCCGTGTGGGCGGGCCGCACGCAGGGCGTCGGCACGCTGACCGCGGCCGAGGCGATCAATCGTTCGCTCTCCGGCCCGATGCTGCGCGCGAGCGGTGTGGCGTACGACGTGCGCAAGGACAAGCCGTATCTGGGCTATGAGACGTACGATTTCGATGTCGTGGTCGGCGAACACGGCGACGTCTTCGACCGGTATCTGGTGCGGCTCGAGGAGTGTCACCAGTCGAACCGGATTCTGCAGCAGGCGCTCGACCGCCTGCCGGACGGCCCGATCAACGTCGACGATCCGCGCGTCATTCTCCCCTCCAAGACGCGCGCCATGAGCGACATGGAAGCGATGATCTTCCACTTCAAGCAGGTCATGGAAGGCGTGAAAGCGCCGGTGGGCGAAGCGTACGTCGGGATCGAGAATCCCAAAGGCGAGCTCGGCAACTACCTCGTGTCCGACGGGACGGCAAAGCCGGTGCGCTGGCGCATCCGGCCGCCCTCCTTCATCAATCTGTCCGCATTGCCCCGGATGGCCGAAGGCCATCTCTTGTCCGACTTGATCGCGATCAACGCGTCCGTGGACATCGTAATGGGTGAGGTCGATCGATGACGGTCACGGAAGACTACCAACCCGTTTTCACGGGGAAAGTCCTGGACGAGCTGCAGACGGTGCTGCAGCGCTATCCCAACAAGCAGGCGGCGCTGTTGCCCACGCTGTGGCTCGCGCAACGCGAGCTCGGCTGGATCTCCGATCGCATCATGGCCGAGGTCGCGGAACTGCTGGGACTGACCCCGGCGTACGTGAAGGGCGTCGTGACGTTCTACACGATGTATCACCAGCACCCCGTCGGGAAAAACTTCGTGCAGGTGTGCACGACGTCGCCCTGCAACATCTGCGGCGCCGAGGAGGTGCTGAAGGCGTTGCTGCAGCACAGCGGCGCGGGAGACGCGGGAGCGACCAGCCCCGACGGAAAGTGGACCATCGTCGAAGTGGAATGCCTCGGCGCCTGCGGCTTTCCGACACCGATACTCGTGAACGATGATTTTGTCGAAAACGTGACGCCGGAGAAGGTGCCGGATATCGTGAAGAAATACCGCTAATGGGCTTCCCGCATAAATCGCACCCCAAAGAAACCGTCGTGTTGTCGCAGTATTTCGGCGACGCGGACGCGCGCACCATCAAGGGATGGACAAAGCGGGGCGGGTACGAGGCGCTCGCGCAGGCACTCACGATGGACCCGGTCGCAGTTACCGACGTGGTGAAAGAATCGGGACTGCGGGGCAGGGGCGGGGCCGGCTTCCCCACCGGCCTGAAGTGGTCGTTCATGCCGAAGGAGAAAACACGTCCCCACTATCTGTGTGTCAATGCCGATGAATCAGAACCGGGGACGTTCAAGGACCGCGAGATCATGCGGTGGACGCCGCACGCCCTGCTCGAAGGCACCGCAATCGCGGCGCACGCGATCCGGGCCGAGATCGCCTACATCTACATTCGGGGCGAGTTCACCGAGCCCTGGACGATCATGGAGCGGGCCCTCGCTGACGGGAATGCCGCGGGCGTGTTCGGCAGCATCAAGATCCATCTCCATCGCGGCGCGGGCGCCTACATCTGCGGCGAAGAGACCGCGCTGATGAATTCGATCGAGGGCAAGCGCGGCAATCCGCGCATCAAACCGCCGTTCCCCGCGGCCGCCGGGTTGTTCGGTCTGCCGACGACGATCAACAACGTCGAGACGCTCGCCGCCGTGCCGCACATTCTCAAGCGCGGCGCAGCGTGGTACAAAGGGCTGAGCCTGTCGAATCCCAAGAGCACGGGCACCAAGCTGTTCTCCGTGTGTGGGCACGTGCAGCGGCCCGGCAACTACGAAGTCACGATGGGATTCCCGCTCAAGGATCTGTTGTACGACATGTGCGGCGGTCCGCCCGCAGGACGCACGCTCAAAGCCTGCATCCCCGGCGGCTCCTCGGTCCCGATCCTGACGCGCGAAGAGACGGAAGCGTGTCTGCTCGACTACGAGGGGGTCGTGGAGCGAGGCTCGATGCTGGGCTCGGGCGGGGTGATCGTGTTCGATGATTCGGCGGACATGGTCTATCAGATCATGCGCCTCGCGCGCTTCTACGCGCATGAGTCGTGCGCGCAGTGCACGCAGTGCCGCGAGGGCACGGCGTGGACGACCAAGATCATGGAACGGATTCTGGCGGGCCAGGGCAAGCCGAAGGACCTCGACTTACTCCTCGATCTCTCCGAGAACATGACGGGCAAGACGATTTGCGTGCTGTCGGACTCGTGCGCCGCTCCCATCGTGAGCGGTATCAAGAAATTCCGCGGCGAATTCGAAGCCTATCTGGCGGGCAAGCGCCAACCGGTGATGGTGGGCTGATGGCTGACGGCATGATCACCCTGACCATTGATGGAGCACCCGTCACGGTTCCCGCGGGCACGCTCGTCATCGAAGCCGCCAAGCAGGCCGGCGTCCTCGTCCCGCATTACTGCTACCATCCCGGGCTGGCCGTCGCCGGCGTGTGCCGCATGTGTCTGGTCGAGGTTGAAAAAGCCCCGAAACTCCAGATCGCATGTGCGACCACCGTAACCGAAGGCATGGTCGTCAAAACTCAGTCCGCTCAGGCTAAGGACGCGCGCCAAAGCGTGCTCGAGTTCCTGCTCATCAATCATCCGCTCGATTGCCCGATTTGCGATCAGGCGGGCGAGTGCGAGCTCCAGGATTTCGTTTTCCAGGAAGGCCAGGCGGGCACGCGCTTCGCGGAGTTCGCCAAGCGGTTCAATCCCGTCGAAGACTTTGGTCCCGACGTCCTGTACGTCCCCAATCGCTGCATCCTGTGCACGCGCTGCGTGCGTTTCATGGAGGATGTGGCGAAAGAGCCGGTGCTCAACGTGTCCGAGCGCGGCGACCGCGCCTTCATCGGCATTCATCCCGAGGCCCGGCTCGACCATCCCTGGGCCGGCAACGTCGTCGATCTCTGTCCCGTCGGCTCGCTGCTCTCCAAGGATTTCCTGCACAAGGCTCGCGCCTGGGAGCTCGACAAGACCGCGTCGATCTGCACCGGCTGTTCGCAGGGGTGCAGCATCACGCTCGACACGCGCGATGACGTCGTCGTGCGCGTGCGCCCCCGGCCCAATCTCGACGTCAACCGCTACTTCATCTGCGATCACGGTCGCATGCACTATCGGTGGATGAATCGCGGCGACCGCATCGAAGCTCCGCTGATTCGCCACGATGGGGAGTTGCGCGCGGTGGACTGGGATGAAGCGCTCGACCGGGTTGTCGGGATCCTGCGCGGAGCCTCGGGTAAGGCCGTGGCCCTGGTGTCGCCGGGAGCATCCAGTGAGGCGCTGGCGGCGGCCAAACGGCTCCTCTCCGGCTTCCACTGGACCGGCGCCTTCCAGGTGGTGATGGGCGAAGAAGCGCCGCTCGCCGGCGTGCCGAATCTCGCCCTCCGCAGCGAGCGCGCCCCCAATGCGAAGGGCGCCGAGCAGCTGGGCTACACGCGGGACTACGCGCCCGCACTCGCCGCCGCGAAGACTGCCGCCGTGGTGCTCGTGCTCGACGATCCCGACTGCACGGTCGAGACGAATGGGGCCCTCATTTATCTGGGCACCGTGCTGGGCGAGAACGCGCCCTGTCGCTCCGCCGACGTCGTGCTGCCGATCACGAACGTGGCGGAAGAGGAAGGCACATTCGTTAACCGCGACGGACGCGAGCAGCGCTACTTCCAGGCCAAACCCGCGCCGGCCATGGCGCAGTCGGCAGCATGGGTCCTGGGAGAGTTGGCCCAGGCCATAGGCCTGGCGGAAGTGTCATGAGCTTCTTCCTGATCGCCTCGGCCATCAAGGTGTTCGTGGTCTTCAACCTCATGATGGTTGGGGTCGCGCTGCTCACGCTGCTCGAGCGGCGCGTGTGCGCCTGGATGCAGGATCGCCTCGGCCCGAACCGCGTCGGCCCGCAGGGGCTCTTCCAGCCGGCCGCTGATGGGCTGAAGAACTTCCTCAAGGAAGAGACGTCGCCGGCGCTGGCGGATAAGGCGCTCTTCACGCTCGCGCCCATCGTGTCGTTCGTGCCGGCGTTGCTGACCTTCGGCGTGATTCCGTTCGCGGCGCCCCTGCCGACCAAGTGGGGCGTCGTCCCGATGGTCGTCGCCGATTTACCCGTCGGATTCCTCTACATCCTCGCGATCGGCTCGCTCGGCGTGTACGGGATCGTGCTGGCCGGGTGGGCGTCCAACAACAAGTATGCGCTCCTGGGCGGGCTGCGTGCGTCGGCCCAGATGATCTCGTACGAGATCGCGCTGGGGATGAGCACCGTGGCGGTCCTGCTGCTCGCGGGCAACGTCACGCTGTCGCAAGTGATCGCGCGGCAGCAGCAGGGACTGTGGTTCATCGTTCCGCTGACAATCGCGTTCGTCATCTTCTTCATCAGCGCCTTCGCCGAGACCAACCGGCTGCCGTTCGATCTACCCGAGGCCGAGGGCGAGCTGATCGCCGGCTATCACACGGAGTACAGCGCGATGAAGTTCTCCATGTTCTACATCGCCGAGTACTCGAACATGGTGACAGCCTCCGCGCTGATGGCGACGCTGTTTTTCGGCGGCTGGGACATCCCCTTCACGACCTGGGATTCGACCGGGGACCCGAGCGTTCTCAAGACGCTGCTCACGCTCGCCGCGTTCGGCGCGAAGACGTTCTTCTTCATCTTTACCTACATGTGGGTGCGCTGGACGCTGCCGCGATTCCGCTACGATCAGCTCATGGCGCTGGGATGGAAGGTGCTGCTGCCGCTCTCCCTGGTCTACATCACGCTGCTGGCAGTCGCCATCTGGTTTGTCCGGATCCGGCTCGGCTGGGACTACGGCCCGCGCATGGCCTTGGTCCTGGGGGGGCTCAATCTCGTGCTGCTGATCGCGCTGGTCTGGGGGCTCGACCGCGGCCGCATCGTGTCCGGCTCGGTCCAAGAGGAGGCAGCCTGATGGCCATCGGCGTGAAGGTCATGAAGCGCCCGACGCAGCAGACCTCCTACCTGCGCGCGACGCTGAAAGGGATGGCCCTGACCTTCAGCCATCTGCTGCGTCCCAAAGTCACGATGCAGTATCCGGAGGAGAAGTCCTCCAAGGACTGGACGCTGTCCTCCCGCTGGCGCGGCACGCATCGGATGCTCACTGACGAGCAGGGCAGGGCCAAATGCGTCGCGTGCGGTCTCTGCCCCCAGATCTGTCCCGCCAACTGCATCAAGCTCGTGCCAGGCGAAGATGAAGCGGGCAACCGCTACCCGCTGATCTACGAGATCGACGAGTTCCGCTGCATCTTCTGCGGCTACTGCCAGGAAGTGTGCCCCGAGGAAGCGATCCACGTCGGCGTGCACTACGAGAACTCCGAGTACTCCCGCGACCGGTTCGTCTACGACCTCGAGCGGCTCACGGCGCAGACGCACCCGGTTTCGACTCTTTGGGATCCTTCGGATCCCAAAGGCGAGTAGTGATCCTCACGTTCTTTTGGATCTTCGGCGTTATTGCCATGGGCAGCGCCCTGCTGTGCATCACGCGCAAGAACCCCGTGTCCAGCGCGCTGTGGCTGGTCGTGACGCTGTTCGCGCTGGCCGCGCTCTTCGTACTGCTCGACGCGCAATTCATCGCCGTGCTCCAGGTCCTGGTCTACGCGGGCGCGATCATGGTGCTGTTCCTGTTCGTGATCATGCTGCTGAATCTGGGCCGCCCCGGACCGACCGACATCCGGGGCCCGGTCGGGCTGCTGACCGCTACGGTCCTGGCGGGCGCGCTGCTGCTCCAACTGCGCGTGCTCAGTCAGTCGCCGCTGCCGTCGGGGATCCAGCTGCCGCCGGGCACGATCGCCGCGCTGCAGCAGCATCAGGGCATCGTCGGGTCCGTGGCCAATCCGTTGTTCGGCGAATATCTCATTCCCTTCGAGATCGCGAGCGTGCTGCTGCTCGCCGCGATCGTAGGCGCCGTCGTGCTGGCGAAGCGAAAGCTCTAGAATGCTCCTCAGTCCCGCGCTCGCGATCTCCGCCGTGCTGTTCACGCTGGGCGTCGCGGGGGTGCTGTTCCGGCGCAACGCGATCGTGATCTTCATGTGCGTCGAGCTCATGCTCAACGCCGTGAACCTGACGTTCGTGGCGCTGGCGCAGAGCCTGGGGATGGGCGGGCAAGTCTTCGTCTTCTTTGTGATGGCGGTGGCGGCCGCTGAAGCGGCGGTCGGCCTCGCCATCATCCTTGCCGTCTACCGCCACAAGCAATCGGTCAGCCTGCAGAACATGAATCTCCTCAAGGACGGATGACCGGCACCGCCGTCGACCTGATCTGGCTCGCGCCCGCCCTCGCGCTGCTCGGCTTTGTGCTGAACGGAACGCTGGCGCTGGCGCGTCCCAATTCGAAGACGCTCGTGTCGGTCATCGGCGCCGGCGTGTTGCTCGCCGCATTTGTCGTGTCCGTGGTCGTCTTCAGTGCCTTCGTGGGGCTCCATCCCGAAGAGCCGTTCGTGTTCCGGTATTGGTCGTGGATTCCGGTAGGCACGCTGCAGGTGGACGTTGCGTTGCAGGTCGATCAGCTCTCGCTGGTGATGCTGCTCGTCGTCACCGGCGTCGGGTCGCTGATCCACCTGTTCAGCATCGGCTACATGAAGGAGGATCCGGGCTACGCGCGTTACTTCGCGTACCTCAACCTCTTCGTCTTCTTCATGCTGGTGCTGGTCCTGGGGGCCAGCTTCCCCGTGATGTTCGTGGGGTGGGAGGGTGTCGGCCTCTGCAGCTATCTGCTGATCGGCTTCTGGTTCAGCGAAGCGGCGAACGCGAACGCCGGCCGCAAGGCGTTCATCATGAACCGCATCGGCGACTTCGGGTTCATGGTCGCGATGTTCCTGATCTTCTGGTCCACGGGCTCGCTCGACTTCGGCACCGTATTCACACATGCCCCGACCGCCCTGATGCCAGGTGGCCGCACCATCACGGCGATCACGCTCTTTCTGTTTCTGGGCTGTACCGGCAAATCGGCCCAGATCCCCCTGTATACCTGGTTGCCCGACGCGATGGCGGGGCCCACACCGGTCTCCGCGTTGATTCACGCGGCCACAATGGTGACCGCCGGCGTGTATCTCGTCGCACGCTGCAATCTGCTGTTCGCCATGGCCCCGGTGTCCAGCGCGGTGGTCGCGGGCGTCGGCGCGCTGACGGCGCTGTTCGCCGCGACGATCGCGCTCAAGCAGTGGGACATCAAGAAGGTGCTCGCGTACTCCACGATCTCCCAGCTCGGGTACATGTTCCTCGGGGTCGGGACGGGGGCGATCAGCGCCGGCATGTTTCACCTCATCACTCACGCGTTCTTCAAGGCGCTGCTGTTCCTGGGCTCGGGCAGTGTGATCTTCGCGTTGCATCGCGCCTACCATCACACGCATTCCCATGAAGACGCGCAGGACATGCGCAACATGGGCGGGCTCGCGCGCTATATGCCGTGGACGACGGCCTTGATGTGGATCGCGACGCTGGCGATCGCCGGCGTGCCGCCGCTCTCGGGCTTCTTCTCGAAGGACGAAATCCTCACGGCGGCGCAGGCTCGGGGCCATGCAGACCCCATCTGGCTCGTCTTCTGGGGCCTGGCACTCAGCGCCGCGCTGCTGACGGCCTTCTACATGACGCGGCTGATGCTGTACACCTTCCATGGCCCGAACCGTACCGGCGAGAAGGAGCAGCCACACCTGCACGAGGCTCCGTGGATCATGACTGGTCCGCTGCTCGTGCTTGGCGTGCTCTCCGCCGCGGGCGGCCTCAGCAACGTCCCCGAGCTCTATCACGGCAGCGCGTGGCTCCATCACTGGCTCGAGCCGATCACGCGACCGAGCGCCGCATTGCTGCCGGAAGTGCATCTGTCGACCTCGACCGAGTGGCTGCTCGTCGGCATTGCGGTCACGACGTCACTTATCGGCATTCTGGGCGCCTGGCGGCTGCTCAAGCCGGAGCGACTCGTGCCCGCCCGCAGCGCACCCGAGGAGCGCGGGTTTGCGCGCGTGCTCCGGAACAAGTGGTACGTCGACGAGATTTATGACGCGCTGATCGTCCGGCCCCTGGTGTGGCTGTCCCGGGAAGTTCTCTGGAAGCGCGTCGACCAGCGCGCCATCGACGGCGCGGGGGTGAATGGCGCCGCGCGAGGCGCCCGGGCGCTCGGCTGGGCGAATCGCTGGCTGCAGAACGGCCAGGTCGGGATTTACGTCGCGGTGTTCGTCCTGGGTGTGCTGCTGCTCCTCTGGCGGGCGACCAGCTGATGTACGCCCGCTGGGTGCTCACTGCGCTGCTCGCCTGGCCGCTGCTCGCCGGCCTCGTGGTTCTCCTCCTTCCCGCACGGCTCGCGAAATACGTCGCGCTGGCCGCCAGTCTGGTCGAGTTCGCCATCTCGGTACCGCTGTGGTGGACGTTCGTGCCGACCGGCGGGATGCAGTTTGTCGCCGATCACACGTGGATCGGGGCGTGGGGCATTCACTTCACGGTCGGCGTAGATGGGATTTCGCTCTTCCTCGTGCTGCTCACGACATTCCTGATGCCGCTCTCGATTCTCGGGAGCTGGAGCTACGTCACCAAACGGGAGGCGGGCTTCTACTCCCTCCTGCTCGTCCTGACGACCGGCATGATCGGTGTCTTCGTCGCCCTCGATCTCTTCTTCTTCTATGTGATGTGGGAAGTGATGCTCATCCCGATGTACTTCATCATCGGCGTCTGGGGCGGCGACAACCGGCTGTACGCGGCGATCAAGTTCTTCATCTATACGTTCTTCGGATCGTTGCTCATGCTGGTGGCGATCCTGGTGCTGTATCTACATGCGGGCCGCGCGACCGGGATCTACTCGTTCAGCTACGCGCACCTCCTGAGCAACGCGAAGGATCTGGGACCCGAGGCCTGGTGGCTGTTCGGCGCATTCTTCCTGGCGTTCGCGATCAAAGTGCCGATGTTCCCGCTGCACACCTGGCTGCCCGACGCGCACGTCGAGGCCCCCACGGCAGGATCGGTGATCCTGGCGGGCATCCTCCTCAAGATGGGGACCTATGGGTTCCTGCGGTTCGCGCTGCCGTTCTTCCCGGCGGTTGCGCTCGATCAGAACGTACAGCTCGTCATCGTCACCCTGTCGTTGATCGGGATCATCTACGGCGGCCTGGTAGCGATGGTGCAGCCCGACTTCAAAAAGCTCATCGCCTATTCGTCCGTCGCCCACCTCGGGTTCGTGATGCTCGGCATCTGGGCCCTGACGCTGCAGAGCGTGCAGGGCGCGCTGCTGATCATGATCAATCACGGGATTTCGACGGGCGCGCTGTTCTTCCTGGTCGGCATGATTTACGAGCGGCGGCATAGCCGCCTGATCGAGGCGTACGGAGGCATCGCGCGCGTGGTGCCGCTGTTCGCCGCGATTCTCACGATCGTGTCCCTGTCGTCCATCGCCCTTCCGGGCACCAACGGGTTCGTAGGTGAATTCCTGGTGCTGCTGGGATCCTTCCGTACGTACCCGATCGCGACGGCGCTCGCGACGACCGGCGTGATCATCGCGGCAGCCTACCTGCTGACCGCGCTGCAGCGGGTGATCTACAATCCCCTGAAGAACCCCGAGAACGAGAAGCTGACTGACCTGACGCCGCGGGAAATCGCGGTGCTGGTCCCGCTGCTCGCTTGCATTCTCTGGCTGGGGATCTATCCCAAGCCGTTCCTGCAGCGCATGGAGCCTGCGGCGCGGGCGCTGATCGAGCAGATGCGGCCGGGTCAGCCGTGAGACTCGATCCCGCGAACTATGGCGATCTGCTGCTCTCGCTCCTGCCCGAGCTCGTGCTGACCGGGTGGGCCCTCGTGCTGTTGCTGTTCGTCGCGTGGCGTCATCGCACCGTGCGCGACTTGCGGATCGCGGGATGGCTGACCCTCGTGGCCCTCCTGTCGACCGCCATCGCCACCTGGTGGTTGTGGTGGAATCGGGCCGGCGTGCAGGGTTTCGTCACGATGATCGCGGCCGACGACGTCCGCTGGGTCGCCGACTGGGTGTTCCTCGGCGCTGCCGCGCTCACGGTGCTGATCTCGTTCGCCTATCTGGAGCGCGAACAGCTGCTGATCCCCGAGTACTACGTGCTGCTGATCTTCGCCACGCTCGGCATGATGGTGATGGCCGCCGGATCCGATTTGATGGTGATCTTCCTGGGACTCGAGCTGATGTCGGTGGCGGTCTACGTGCTCGCGGGTCTGGACCGGCGACGCGCGCGGTCCGCCGAGGCCGCCCTCAAGTATTTCCTGCTCGGGGCGTTCGCCTCCGGATTCCTTTTGTACGGCATCGCGCTCGCGTATGGCGCGACCGGCACGACGAATCTTGGCCTGATCGGCGGGCAGGTCAGCATCATGGGCAGGTCGAGCGTCATGTTGCTGGCCGGCCTCGCGCTGTTGATCGTGGGATTCGCGTTCAAGATCGCGGCGGTGCCGTTCCACATGTGGGCGCCGGACGTCTACGACGGGTCGCCCACGCCGGTGACGGCGTTCATGGCCACGGGCGTGAAGGCTGCCGCGTTTGCGGCATTGTTCCGCGTGTTGAATCAGGCCTTCGGCCCGGTCGCCGCCTGGCACGACATCCTGTGGTGGCTCGCGGTCGTCACGATGATCGGCGGCAACCTCTTCGCCCTCAGCCAGCGGTCGCTCAAGCGGATGCTGGCGTACTCGTCGGTCGCGCACGCCGGCTATCTGCTCGTGGCCGTAACGGCCGGCGGCGCCGCCGGCACCAGCGCATTCCTCGTTTACGTCATCGCGTACACGTTGATGTCGCTCGGCGCATTCGCGGTGCTCGCGGCGAAGGGCAGGGCGGGCGAAAGCGACGTCATGATCGACGACCTCGCGGGACTCGCCAGCCAGCGCCCCTGGCTCGCCTTCGCGCTCGCGGTGTGCATGCTGTCGTTGCTCGGCTTTCCCGGAACAGCCGGATTCATCGGCAAGTGGTACATCCTCATCGCCGCCACCAGCGCCGGACAGAACACACTGGCCGTCATTCTCGTGCTGACCAGCGTCGTCTCGGCGGGGTACTATCTTCCCGTCATCATGGCGATGTACATGAAACCGCAGCCGGTCGAAGCCGCACACGCGGATGTCTGGCTCGACCGGTGGGGACGGCTCGCCCTCGCAGTGGTCGTCGTTGGTCTGCTGCTCTTCGGCGTCTGGCCCAACCCCCTGTTCGATCTCGCCAGATCCGCAGGCGACAGCGTGCAACCCGCGGCCACCACGGCCGACTCTCCCACCCTAAAGGGTGGGCTCGGCCAACACACCCTTCAGGGTGTGAAAGGCCATTAACCAGGGTCCATCCGTGAAGCTTCCCGCGACAATTTTCCGCCAGTATGACATTCGCGGTCTCGTGGACGAGCAGCTTACCCCCGCGGCCGCTCGCGCCGTTGGCCAAGCCTACACCACATTCGCCTGGGAGCGGCTGCGCACAGGCAAGCCGCCCCGCGTCGCCGTCGGACGCGACAACCGGCCGTCGGGCGCCGCGCTCGCCCAGGGCGTGCGCGAAGGCATCGCCGCGGCGGGGGGCACCGCAGTCGACGTCGGCGAGCTGCCGACGCCCGCCCTGTATTTCGCGACCAAGACGCTGCCGGTCGATGGCGGGATTCAAGTCACCGGCTCGCACAATCCGCCCGAGTTCAACGGCTTCAAGATGGTGCTCGCGCACGACGCCGTCTTCGGCGACGACATCCAGGTGCTCCATCGGCTCATTGATGGCGGCCAACTGGTTACGAAACCCGGCGGCACGAGCACGGCGCACGGCGCACTGCTTACGGCGTACAGCGACGCGATCGTCAAGCGCAACGCGCCACTCGCGCGACGGTTCAAGGTGGTCGTGGACTGTGGCAACGGCGTCACGAGTCTCGTGGCCGTCGCGACGCTGCAGCAGCTAGGCGCCGACGTCGTGGCATTGTTCGCCGAGTCCGACGGCACCTTCCCCCATCACCATCCCGACCCTACGGTTCTGGAGAACCTCCACGACCTGCAGGTCGCCGTAAAAAAAGAGAAGGCCGAGCTCGGGATCGCGTTCGACGGCGACGGCGACCGTATCGGCGCGGTCGATGAGCGCGGCGAGCCGGTGCTGGGAGATCAGCTGCTGGTGCTGTTCGGGCGCGACCTCGTGCACCGCATGGGCAAGAACCACCCGGTGATCTTCGACGTAAAATGCTCCGAGGTGCTGCCGCAGATGCTGAAGAAGGCCGGTCTCGAGCCGGTCATGTGGAAGACGGGGCATTCGTTCATCAAGCAGAAGATGAAAGAGATCGGCGCCCCGCTCGCGGGTGAAATGAGCGGCCACATGTTCTTCGGCGGCGACTGGTACGGGTTCGATGACGCGCTGTTCGCCGCGGCCCGGCTGCTGGCGTACGTCGCGCGCGAAGGTGGGCCGCTCTCACGCCTGCTCGCCGACTTGCCGAAAACCTACGCCACGCCCGAAATGCGCGTCGACTGTCCCGATGAGCAGAAGTTCGCCATCGTCCAGCACGCGGCGCAGGAGTTTGCCGCGAAGTATCCTGTCTCGACGCTCGACGGCGTGCGCATCACGTTCCCGGAAGGGTGGGGACTACTCCGCGCCTCGAATACGCAGCCCGTGCTGGTCATGCGGTTCGAAGCGACAAACCCCAAGGCGCTCGACGCGTATCGTGCCGAGGTCGAGGGCTGGCTGGCGGCGCGTGGCGTGACGGCGTGACACGCGCGAACCGGCGCAGGCTGTACTTGATCGGCGCCGGTCTCTTGGTGGCTGCGTTGGTCGGCGGCCGCTGGCTGGCGGTGGAGACGGCGGAACGCGCGTGGGACCGCACATTCGCGGGGGGCGAGGCATTGGTTGCCGCCCGCGATCGCGCCCGGCTGCTGCAGGCCCTCGTCCTCCTCGTGGCGAATGCGTGGATCGTCGGCAATCTGCTGATCGTCTATCGAGCGATCGGCTCTGTACAGATGCCGCGCCGGCTTGGCGACCTGGAGATCGTCGAAGCGGTGCCGCGCCGCACGCTCCTCGCTGCTACCGTCCTCCTCGGCATCATCCTCGGCACGTTGCTGTCCCTGGGTACGGGGGACTGGTGGCGTCACGCGATGCTGGCGGCGTCCCCACCGCACTTCGGCGTTCCTGATTCGACCAAGCTGGGATATGACGCCGGCTACTACGTCAGCGTCCTTTCCTGGCTCGCCGTTCTGCAGAACCGCACGCTCATTCTGGTCGTCGGCGCGCTCGGGATCGTGGCGCTGCTTTACGGCATCATCGGATCGCTGCGCATTCGCCGCGGCCGCATTCGCGCCAGCGACTACGCCCGCGCGCACATCGGCGTGTTGCTCGCGTGCCTCGCCCTCGTGATTGCATGGGGCGCGGCGCTCGATCCGGCCGAGATCGTGGGTGGCCTGCACGGCGTGGTCGATCAGGCAGCCCTCACCGTGCGCATACCGGGGGCGAGGATCGTCGCGGCCGTCGCCATCGTGACGGCGCTGATCTCACTCGCTTGGGCCTGGCGAGACCGGCCCAGGTTGATTGTCGCCGGCTGGGCGGCGCTGCTCGTTACGCTCACGGGCGGGTATTTCGTGATTCCCGGCATTGTCCGCACCTCCAGCGGCAGTGGTCCGGAGAGCGCCGAGCTGATACGGCGGCGCGCGGCGCTCGAGCGCGTCGCGTTCGGCCTTGTCGACGTGGATCCCAGCTCGCCGCCGCCCTTCCCGTCTGGGGAAGCGGCCGTGCGGACGATTCCGCTCTGGGATCCTCCACATGTCGGCGCGGCGCTCGGCGCCCCGGCGAGCGCTGTCGCGCTGCGCCCCCCCCCGACGCGCCCGGAGGACCGTGGGGTCGTCTGGATGGTCGCTCCCACGAATGCTCCCGGTCCGGTCCGCCTCGCCAGGGAGACGGACAGCGGTCTCGCGGTGACATCGCTGCCGTCCGAGAATGCCCCGCTGCTGTTCGGTCCCGGATTGCCGGAACCGGTGGTGACGGCGGCGGACAGCGCGCCGCCCGCTCCCCCTGCCTCCGGGGGCGGGGGGGGCGGGGGGGGGGGCGCGGTTCGGCTCATCGGCGCATGGCGCCGCTTCGCGATCGCGTGGACGATTCAATCGTGGGGATTGGCCCGCGGCGAATCCAACGGCAGAGTCCTGTTGTGGCGGCGCGACGTAACCGAACGATTGCAGCGGCTCGCTCCGTTCGCGCGGTTCGGCACTGCGGCGCCGGTGCTGCGCACCGGCGCGTTGTGGTGGGTGAGCTGGGGCTACGTGTCGCATGACGCGTTTCCGCTAGTGCGGCAGCTGCCCTGGCGCGACGACGATGTGCGCTTTCTCCGCGCCGGGCTCGTCGGCGCCGTGCGCGGCGCCACGGGCGAAACCCATCTCTGGCTGGCGCCAGGGTACGACTCGCTGACTGCTGCCTGGGCCCGACGGTTCGAGCCGCTGATCGAGCCCGCCGACCGGCTCCCCGCGGATCTCCGCGCGCAGCTCGCCTATCCCGGTGAGACGTTCAAAATCGCTGTTGCCGCGTTACTGCGCGCCAGCGCCGATTCCGCCGTTGCGGCCGGATGGCTCACGCGTCCCCGAGAGCCGTATCAGCTGGGTGCACCCGACGAAGCCATCTGGACGGGCATTGCCTTCGAGTCCGTGTCCCTCATGCCGAGGCGGTTTGTGGGTCTGTACGCGGCGGCAATCACGCCGCGCGGTGCCGAGGTCCATCTCTGGCGGCCGTCGCCAAGTGATCCTCCGCTCGAGCGCCTGCCGGGCGAGCTGGTCGGCTCGTGGTTGCTGCGGCCCGGTCTCCTGCGCGTGTGGCCCGTCGGGAAGAGCATCATCACCGTGCAGGCGCAGATCTTCGACCCCGTCGGCGCACGGACGCCACCGGCTCCGCGTGTCACGGAGGTGTACGTCACGCTGGACGGGCGTGCCGGCCACGGCCTGACCGCCCGCGCCGCGCTGCTCGGCGGCGAACAGATGATCACCGATACGACGATTGCCGCGCGCTGGGAACGCGCGCGCCGCCTGGCCATCCAGGCCGATTCCGCACTCGGCGCGGGCGATCTGGCGACGTTCGGCTCCTTGTGGCGGCAACTGATCAGCGAGCTTGCTCCCACCCGCCGGCCCCACTAGGTTGCGCCGCCGTGACGGCCCCTGGAACGATCGTGATCGCCCTCGGAGGAAACGCCGTCGCTCCGCCCGGTGAGCGGCCGACGATCAGCAATCAGTTTCGACATACCCGCGCGAGTCTCGTCCCGATCGTCGACCTCGCGGCCGCGGGCTGGCACATCGTCCTCGTCCATGGCAACGGACCGCAGGTTGGCGACGAGCTGGCACGCAACGAGATCGCCGCCGATCAGGTCGAGCCACTGCCGCTTGGCGTATTGGTCGCGGGGACGGCCGGATGGATGGGATACATGATCCAGCAGTCGCTGCAGAACGCGCTCGCGCGCGCGGGTGTGCAGCGATCCGTCGTCACGCTGATCACGCAGACGCTGTGCCGGACCGATGATCCCGATCTGCGCACGCCGTCCAAGCCGGTCGGCCACGTGCTCGATCCAGTCCGGCAGGCGCGGCTCGTGGCCCGCGGCATTCCGGTCCGGGACGGGCGGCGGCTCGCGCCCAGTCCGAAGCCGGCGGGGATTGTGGAGCAGCAGATGGTGCGCGATCTGGCGGCCGCCGGCCACATCGTGATTGCCGGTGGTGGCGGGGGACCGCCAGTGTACCGGGACCCCAAGTTGGGCCTCGAGGGCATCGACGCAGTCGCCGACAAGGACCGCGTCGCCGCGATCCTCGGCCGCGAGATCGGGGCGCAGGTGTTGTTGATCCTGACGAACGTGAATGCCGTCTACCGCGGGTTCGGCACGCCCCACCAAGAGGCGATCCGGCGGCTGATGCTGGCACAGGCGGAGCACCTGCTCGCGGGCAAGGAGCTCGGGACGGGCAGCATGCGGCCGAAGGTCGAGGCCGCCGCGGAGTTTGTGCGCACCGGGGGCGAGCGGGCCATCATCGCGGAGCTGGCCGACGGACTTGCCGCACTGCGCGGCGAAGCCGGAACGACGATCGCGAAGGAGCACGCGTGAATCTGCACGAGTATCAGGCACGGGACATTCTGCGGCGGCACGGCGTCCCCGTGCCTCCGGGCGAGGTCGCCACGACGCCGGCGGAGGCGCGCGCGATCGCCGAGCGCTTCGGCGGCAAGGTCGTCGTCAAGGCGCAGGTGCATGCCGGCGGTCGCGGAAAGGCCGGCGGAGTGAAGCTCGCCAGCACGGCGGCCGAGGCCGAGGCGCATGCCAAGGCAATCCTCGGCATGAAGATCAAGGGTCTGACCGTGCAGAAGGTCCTGATCGCGCCGGCGGCGGAGATCGCGACCGAGAGCTACGTCGGGATCATCGTGGACCGCGCCTCGCAACGGCCCGTCATCATGGTGAGTCCCGCCGGCGGCATCGATATCGAGGAGGTCGCGGCCAAGACGCCCGAAAAGATTCATCGGCTGGCCGTCGACCCACGCTATGGACTGCTTCCGCATCAGGCGCTGACGCTCGGCTTTGCGCTCTATCGCGACGTGAAACAGGCGCGCGCCGCCGCGGACCTCATGCAGAAGCTATACGAGGTGGTCTATGCAGTCGGTGCGTCGCTCGCGGAGATCAATCCGCTCGTCACGACTCCCGACGGGAGCGCCCAGGCACTCGACGCCAAGATCGTGATCGACGACAACGAGCTGGAGCGCCGGCCCGAGATCGCGGCCCTCCGCGACGTCTCGGCGGAAGCGCCCGAGGAAGTGGCGGCGCGGGAGGCCGGCCTGACGTTCATCAAGCTCGATGGCGACGTCGGCTGCTGTGTGAACGGCGCCGGGCTCGCGATGGCGACGATGGATCTCGTGCAGTACTACGGCGGCGCGCCGGCGAACTTTCTGGACATCGGTGGCAGCTCGAACCCACAGAAAGTTGTAGCCGCGCTGCGGATCATGACGGCCGATCCGCGCGTCAAGGTCATCCTCTTCAACATTTTCGGCGGGATCACGCGGGGTGACGACGTCGCCAACGGCATCGTGCAGGCCACGCGCGAGTTCTCGCTCAAGCTGCCGCTCGTCATCCGTTTGACCGGCACCAACGAGCGCGAAGCGATAGAGATCCTCTCAAAAGCCGGGTTCCCCGCGCTGACCGACATGGACGAAGCGGTGAAACGGGCCGTCGCGTTGTCCAAAGGAAAGGCCGCGTGAGCGTCTTCATCGATAAATCGACGCGCCTGCTGGTCCAGGGGATCACGGGCCGGGACGGGTCGTTCCACGCAAAACAAATGATCGAATACGGCACGAAGGTCGTCGCCGGCGTGACGCCGGGGAAAGGCGGGCAGCGGTTTGAAAACGCCGTGCCGGTGTTCAACACCGTCGCCGAGGCGGTGCACGCAACGCAGGCCAATACATCGGTCATCTACGTTCCGGCTGTAGTTGCCGCCTCCGCCATCTTCGAAGCCGCCGATTCCGGAATCGGCTTGATCATCTGCATTACCGAAGGGATTCCCGTACTGGACATGACCCGCGCGCTGCCGTTCGTCCACGAGCGGGGCGCGCGCCTGATCGGCCCGAATTGCCCCGGGCTGATATCGCCGGGCAAGAGCAAGGTGGGAATCATCCCCGGCAACATCTGCCAGCCCGGGAAGATCGGCGTCGTGTCACGCAGCGGCACGCTGACTTACGAGATCATCCACCAACTCTCGACGCATGGGATGGGGCAATCGACGTGCGTTGGAATCGGCGGGGACCCACTGATCGGCACGAACTTCATCCACTGCCTCTCGGCTTTCGAGGCCGACCCCGAGACTCGGGCGATCGTGATGATCGGCGAGATCGGCGGCACGGATGAGCAACAGGCCGCCGAGTTCGTAAAGGAGAAGGTCAAGAAGCCGGTCGTCGGGTTCATCGCCGGTCAGACGGCACCCCCCGGCCGCCGCATGGGGCACGCCGGGGCGATCATTTCGGGTTCATCGGGAACGGCGGCTGAGAAGATGGCGGCCCTGGAGAAGGCGGGCATCAGCGTGATGAAACGCCCCGCTGACGTCGTCCCGCTATTGAAAGAACGCCTTTGAACGCATTCACACGCCTTTACACGCATTCAAGGATTTCATGCTAACGCTCGCAATCATTAAGCCGGATGCAGTTGCAGCCAGGCATACAGGCAAGATCATCGCCCATCTGGAGGCCGAGGGCTTCCAGATCCGCGATGCCCAGATGGTGCGCCTGACCGAGTCTCGAGCCGAGTCATTCTACGAAGTCCACCGCGAGCGCCCGTTCTTCCGCCCGCTGGTCACGTTCATGACGTCGGGGCCGGCGTTGGCCCTCGCGCTCGAGCGTGACGAGGCGGTCACGCACCTGCGGAAGGTCATCGGGGCGACCGATCCCGCCCAGGCCGAGGCCGGGACGATCCGGCGTCTCTACGCCGAGTCGAAGGAACGCAACGCGATTCATGCGTCCGATTCGCCCGAGAATGCCGCACGCGAAATAGCGTTTTTCTTCCCGGCGCGCGGTAACCGCTGACGCCGTTGACGCAAGTGCCACAAGGATTTAGCTTCGCTCACCATGGTGCGAGTCGATCTGCGGCAGTTGGCCCAGGGCAGGGCCGTCGAGACCCAGGGCGAGCTAAAGCAGGACGATCCGGTGCTGGAAGGCGTGGATATCAGCCTGCGGGACCCCGTGTCCGTGGCGGGGCGGTTGCAAGCGATCGGGGAGGGACGCTTCTACTGGCAAGGAACGGCACGCACAGTTGTACAGGGCGAATGCCGGCGCTGTCTGACCCCGGTGGCCACACCGTTGCAGCTGGAAATTGGGGCGTTGTTTACCCAGGACCCGGAACCACTCGACGATCCTGATTCCTATGCGGTGGCGCCGGAGGCAACGGAAATCGACGTGATGCCCGCAGTGCGCGAGGAGTTGGTGCTCGCCGCGCCGCGGTACGTCCTATGCCGGGACGATTGCAAGGGATTCTGCCCGCAGTGCGGCAAGGATCTGAACGCGGGCCCCTGCGGATGCGCACCCGCTACCGACGCCCGCTGGCAGCCGCTGCAGGCGCTTAAGGACAAACTCCGTTCTACCTAAAGGACGCTCGTAATGGCCGTACCCAAGCGCAGAACCTCCAAGCGCAAGAAGCGCGCGCGCCGCACACACTACAAGGCGGTGCGCCCCACGCTGCAGCCGTGTCCGCGCTGCGGCGACAGCAAGCAGCCCCATCGTGTCTGCCCGACGTGTGGCTATTACAACGGCGAGCAGCGGGTGACCGTCGAGGACTGATGATCCGCATCGCGTTGGATGCGATGGGAAGTGACAACGCCCCTCAGGTAGAAGTGGAGGGCGCGGCGCAGGCGCTCAAAGAGCTGCCCGCTGAATTCCAGATCCAGCTCGTCGGACGCAAGGCGGACATCGAGGCCGCGCTCGACAGCGTCAGCGGGGTGGACCGCACGCGTATCGAGATCGTCGACGCGCCCGAAGTCGTGGGCATGGGCGACAAGCCGCTGGCGGCCATCCGCGGCAAGCCGCGCTCGTCGATCGCCGTCGGGCTCGGATTGCAGAAAAAAGGCAAGTCGGACGCCTTCATTTCGGCGGGGAACACCGGAGCCGTGATGGCCGCCAGTACCCTGCTGTTGCGCCTGCACCCCGGCGTGCAGCGCCCCGCCATCGGCGCGCTGTTTCCGAGCGCGGGCGAGCCGGTCCTCGTCGTCGACGCCGGCGCCAACGTCGATTGCGACGCACGCGAGCTCGTGGGGTTCGCTCATCTCGGCTCCGTGTACGCGCGTGACGTGCTGGGCCGCAATAATCCCACCGTCGGCTTGTTGAACATCGGCGAGGAAGACGAGAAGGGAAACGCAGTCGTCAAAGAAGCGCACCAGCTCCTCAAGCAAACCTCCGGCATGCATTACATCGGCAACGTCGAAGGCCGGGAAATCCCGGTCGGCGAGGCGCGCGGCAAGCGCCTGGACGTCGTAGCGTGTGACGGCTTCGTCGGGAATGTCGTGCTCAAGTTCTACGAATCGGCGGGACGCGTCTTCGTGTCGCTCATCAAGCGCGAGGCGCCGGATGTGCTGCAGCGGCCCGAGATGGCGAAGGTGCTCAGTGTGCTCGATTACGCGACGTACGGCGGGGCACCCCTACTGGGTGTCCAGGGCGTCGTGATCATCTGCCACGGCGCGTCGCCCGCAAAAGCCATCAAGAATGCGATCCGCGTCGCGGTGCAAGCGGTGCGCAGCCATCTCTCCGACGACATCGCCGCCGAGTTCTCCGAAGGCAAGGTGCCCGCGTGAAGCGGCCGTTCGCCGAGCTGTGGGGCACCGGCAGTTACGCGCCTCCGCGCGTCATGACGAACGACGAGTTCTCGAAATTCCTCGACACATCGGACCAGTGGATTCAAGAGCGCACCGGCATTCGCGAGCGTCGCGTGTCGAGCAAGGACGAGACGAACGCCTGTATGGGCAAGGCCGCGGCTTTGCAGGTTCTTCAGGAAACCGGACTCACGCCGCTCGACATCGACGCGATCATCTATGCGACGGCGTCACCCGACCGGCTCCTCCCCTCTCAGGCCTGTGACCTTCAGGCCATCCTGGGCGCCAAGAACGCCGCGGCGTTCGACATCGGCGCGGCCTGCTCCGGGTTCGTATTCGCGCTCAGCACCGCCGAAGGCATCATCGCGGCGGAGCAGGCGGAGCACGTGCTGGTGATCGCCGCCGAGAAGCTCACCAGCATCATGGACTGGAGTGACCGCACGACGGCGGTGTTGTTCGGCGACGGCGCGGGCGCGACGATCGTCCGCAAGAGCACGAACGGCCGCGGGATTCTGTCGGTCTACCTCAAGACAGATGGCACGCTCGCCGAGCTGTTGTACCGGCCCGGCGGCGGGGCGACGCATCCGCCCAGTGAAGAGCTGCTGAAGGATCACAGCTACTACATCAAGATGGCGGGCCGCGAGGTCTTCAAGGCCGCCGTCCTCTCGATGGCGGACGCCTGCGACCATGCGCTGCAACGCGCCGGTCTCGACGCCGGCGCCATCGATCTGCTGATTCCCCACCAGGCCAACATCCGCATCATCGAAGCCACCGCAAAGCACGCCGGCATGCCGATGGACAAGGTCTATGTCAACGTGGACCGGTTCGGCAACACGTCGGCGGCATCCATCGCGATCGCGCTCGACGAAGCCGTCAAGACCGGCCGCGTCAAGCCGGGCATGGTTGTGATGCTGTGCGCGTTCGGGGCCGGCTTCACCTGGGGCAGCATGGTCGTGCGGTGGTAAGCACGATCTGGCTCTGCCCGGGGCAGGGCGCGCAAAAAGTCGGCATGGGAAAGGATCTGGCGGAGCGGTTTCCGGCGGCGCGCGATGTCTTCGGCGCGATCGACGAAGCGCTCGGCGTTGCGTTGTCGCGGCTCATGTTCGAGGGCCCCGACGACGAGCTCACCGCGACGCACAACACCCAGCCGGCGATCCTCGCGCACAGCGCCGCGGTGTTCGCGGTCGTCGGAGAAAAGGCGGGTGAGGCGGTGGCCGCGGCCGGGCATTCGCTCGGTGAGTACTCGGCCTACGTCACGGCGACCGCCCTGGCCCCGCCCGAAGCGGCGAAGCTGGTCCGGCGGCGCGGCGAGCTGATGCAGAAGGCGGGTGAGGAGCGGCCGGGCACGATGGCCGCCGTGCTGGGCCTCGCCACCAAGGAAGTCGAGGCAGCCTGCGCCGAGGCGTCGCAACAGGCGAGCCTGGCGGTCGCCGCGAACATCAACGCCCCCGATCAGACGGTGATCTCGGGCGATCCCGAAGCCGTCACGCGCGCGGGCGAGGCGTGCAAGAAGCGGGGTGCCAAGCGCGTCATCCCCCTCAAGGTGAGCGGCGCGTTTCACTCGCCGCTGATGGGCCCTGCGCAGAAGCATCTCCAGCTGGCACTCGAGCGTGCCCAGTTCTCGGATCCAGCCTTCCCCGTGGTCGCCAACGCCACCGCGGAGGCGGTGAAGGACGCCGGCCGGGCGCGGCGGCTCCTGTCGGACCAACTCACGGCGGCGGTTCGGTGGGTAGAATGCATGCAGCACGCGGCCCGGCTCGGCGGCGCAGGCGCGCGTTTCGTGGAGATCGGCCCGGGTTCCGTGCTCGCGGGCCTCTTGAAGCGGATCGTACCTGAGGCGAACGTGGTCAGCCTTGGAACCGCGGATGAGGTGACCAAGTTCATGGAAGCAGCGTGACTATGGCTCGACGGGCGGTAATAGACCCCGCGGAGCAAAGCGAGAATCGGATGCAGCTCGATCTGACGGGAAAGGTTGCGCTTGTGACCGGCGGGACGCGCGGGATCGGACACGACATCTGCCGCGCCTTCCTCGACGCGGGAGCGAAAGTCGCGCTCTGTTCCCGCGACGGCGCCACGGCTGAGCAAACAGCGAGCGCCCTCGGGGAGGGAACACGGGGGTACGCTTGCGACGTCGGCGTGAGCAATCAAGTGGAGGCGTTCGCCAAGGCGGTGGAGAAGGACTTCGGCCAGATCGACGTCCTGGTCAACAATGCCGGCTTCACCAAGGACACCCTGCTGTTTCTGATGACTGAAGCGGATTGGGACACGGTGGTGGATACGAACCTGAAGGGCACGTTCTTGATGACCAAGTACGCCGCGCGCGGCATGATCAAACGGCGTTGGGGACGCGTCATCAACATCACGAGCGTCGTGGGACTGAACGGCAACAAGGGACAATCCAACTACTCCGCCTCCAAGGCGGGAATTATCGGCTTCACCAAATCCGTGGCCAAGGAGCTGGCCTCCCGCAACGTCTTGGTGAACGCCGTCGCTCCGGGCTTTGTCGAGACGGAGCTGACACAGGCCATCTCCCCGGAAGCCAAGCAGTACTTCCTGGACAATATTCCGCTGGGACGGCTGGGGCGGGGCACCGATATCGCATCCGCCGTCCTCTTTCTCGCCTCCGACTTAGCCAGCTACATTACGGGTCAGGTTCTGGTCGTCGACGGCGGGATGGTGATGTGAGCTTCCTTACCTTCGCTGAGGGTTACCCATGGCAATGGACATGAAGCAGCTCGAGGAGAAGGTCAAAGACATTATCGTCGAAGAGCTTGGGGTCGAGCGGGACAAGCTCACCAACGACGCGAGCTTCATGGAAGACCTCGGGGCCGACAGCCTCGACACGGTCGAGCTGGTCATGGCCTTCGAGAAGGAATTCGACATCGACATCCCGGACGAAGAGGCGGAGAAGCTGCGCACCGTCGGGGCCGCGATGAGCTACCTCCACGACAAGATGGGGAAAGGCAAATAGTGACTCGCCGAGTGGCGGTCACGGGCATGGGGCTCGTGACGCCGGTTGGAAACGACGTCGCGAGCACTTGGGCCGCCCTTGTCGCCGGGCAGTCAGGGGCGGGTCCGATCACCCGGTTCGATTCCGAAAAGCTGGCGGTGCATTTCGCCTGCGAAGTGAAGGGGTACGACCCCCTGCAGTACATCGATAAGAAGGAAGCCCGCCGCTACGATCTCTTCTCCCAGTTCGCCATGGGCGCCGCCGTACAGGCGGTGCGCGACGCCTGTCTCGAGAAGAGCCCGCTCGATCCCAAACGCATCGGCGTGATCATCGGGACGGGCACCGGCGGTATCGCGACGTTCGAAGAAAACATGCGCATGTACATCGAGAAGGGGCCGGACCGCGTGTCGCCCTTCTTCGTGCCGATGTTCATGGCGAACGTGGCGTCCGCCATCGTGTCCATGCGCTTCGGCTTCCAGGGACCGAACTACTGCACGGTCTCGGCGTGCGCCTCATCCGGCCATGCCCTCGGGGATGCCTTCGACCTAATCCGGGAAGGGAAGGCGGACGTCATGGTCGCGGGCGGGTCCGAGGCGGCCATCACGCCGCTGTCGATAGCCAGCTTCGCGAACATGAAAGCGCTGTCCACGCGCAACGACGACCCCCAGACCGCCAGCCGGCCCTTCGACAAGGACCGGGACGGCTTCGTGATGGGGGACGGCGCCGCCGTCGTGATTCTGGAAGAGTGGAATCGCGCTCAGGCGCGCGGGGCGAAGATCGTCGCCGAGATCGTCGGCTACGGGGCGACGGCGGATGCGCATCACATCACCGCGCCCGCGCCCGACGGCTCCGGCGCGCAGGAGGCGATGCGCCTGGCGATGCAATCGGGAAACATCCGGCCCGAAGAGGTGGGGTACATCAACGCGCACGGCACCTCGACGCCCCACGGCGACGCCGCCGAGACCAACGCCGTGAAAGCGGTCTTCGGCGACCACGCGCGCAAGCTGATCTTCGGCTCCACCAAATCGATGACGGGCCACCTGCTCGGCGCCGCCGGCGCGTTCGAGTTCGCGATCTGCGCGCTCGCGCTGCAAAACGGCGTGATCCCGCCGACGATCAACCAGTTCACTCCCGATCCCGCGTGCGATTTGAACTCGGCGCCGAACCACGCCGTGAAGCGTCAGTTCGACGTCGCGCTGTCCAACTCGTTTGGGTTCGGGGGGCACAACGTCACGCTGGCGGTCAGGAAAGTCGCATGAACCTCCGACCTATCGCTGACAAAGTCGAACGTGGCGAACGACTGACGCGCGAGGATGGTCTCGCGCTTTTTGCTTCTCCAGACCTGCTCACGATCGGTCGTCTTGCCGATCTCGCCAACCGGCGGAAGAACGGCGAGCGAGTCTACTTCGCGGCGAATCAGCACATCAATCCGACCAACGTCTGCATCCTGCGCAACACCTGCGTCTTCTGCTCGTTCGCGCGCATGCCGAAGGAAGACGGCGCCTACACGCGCAGCCTGGACGAGGTGTTCGCCGAAGCGGATGCGGCGCGGGACAATCCGACGCGCGAGTTCCATATCGTGGGCGGCCTGCATCCCAAGCTGCGGCTCGCGTATTACGTGGACATGTTCCGCGGCCTGAAGCAGCGCCATCCGCAGGTGATGATCAAAGCGCTCACCGCGGTCGAGGTTGCGCATCTCGCCAGAATCGAGGCCATGAGCACGCGGGCCGTCTTGCAGGCGATGAAGGACGCCGGGGTGAGCACGCTGCCGGGCGGCGGTGCGGAGGTGTTCTCACCTGCGGCGCGCGCCACCATCGCCGACCGCAAGCTCACGGGCGATGAGTGGCTCGCCGTGCATCGCGAAGCCCACCAGCTCGGCATGCCGTCGAACTGCACCATGCTCTACGGCCACGTCGAGACGCTCGCCGACCGCGTCGACCATCTGCTGGCGCTGCGCGCCCTGCAGGACGAGACCGGCGGATTCCTCACGTATATCCCGCTGGCGTACCATCCCGACCACAACGAGCTGGGCGAGACATTGGGACGCACGGGAACGGCCACCACGGGCTTCGATGACCTCAAGAACATCGCCGTGGGACGGCTGCTGCTGGACAACATCCCGCACGTGAAGACCCACTGGCCCATGGTGACGCCATTTATCTCCCAGGTCGCGCTCACGTTCGGCTGCGACGACCTCGAGGGGACGGTGGTGTTCGAGCGCGTCTATCACGAAGCCGGGGCGCCCACGCCGATGTGGCTGTCCTACGACGAGATCGTGACGCTGATCCGCGGCGCGGGGAAAGAGCCGATCGAGCGCGATTCGCTGTATCAGACGGTCCGAACCTTCGAAGGCTACGTGCCCAAGCCCCAGACTGCACCCGTCCGGCCCCAGGGCCCGGCGCCGCAAGGCGCGCTGTTCCAGATCGAGCATCGGGCCCAGGCTGCGGCTCGGCCCAAGCAGCCGGTGGCCACTGTCGTGGACGGGGCCGAGTGATCACCCTAGGGATCCAATGAAGATTGGTAGAATCGGCTACATCAACTGCGCGCCGGTCTACGGCGCCATCGACCGCGGCGTCGTGGCGCTGCCGCCCGGCGGCGAGCTCGTCACCGGTACGCCCGCCGAGCTGAACGATTTGTTGGTGGCCGGCGAGCTCGAGCTGAGCGTGATCAGTGCGATCGAATACGCACGCCACGCCAAGGACCTCGTGCTCCTGCCCGAGCTCGCGATTTCCTGCGATGGACCGGTCAGAAGTGTGGCGTTGTTCTCGAAGCAACCCGTGAGGGATCTCGGCAACCGCACCGTGTTGCTCAGCGCATCCTCGCGCACGTCCGTGGCCTTGCTGGAGCTTCTGTGCCGAGAAGTCTGGAAGATCCGCCCCAAGTTCGCCGAAGCGCGCGCCGAGGCCCCGGACTTGGAGGCGCTTGCCGCGCTGCCGCATGAAGCCGTCCTCGTGATCGGTGATGCAGCGCTCCAGCTCGCGGCGGCCGGCAGGTATCCGCATCGCTACGACCTCGGTGAGGAGTGGAAGCGCTGGACCGGCCAGCCGTTCGTATTCGCGGTGTGGGCGGCGACGCGGGTAGCGAGCCCCGCTGCCGTGCAGCGGGGTCACACAGCCCTGCTCGATTCACGCGCCTGGGGCCTCGCCCATCTCGACGATCTGGCTGCCGAGGCGGCGCGTAAGACCCGAGTCCCCGTCGCCACGTGCCGCGAGTATCTGGGCGGCCTCGACTACGCGTTCAGCGACCAACACCGCACCGCGCTGACCGATTTCCTGCGGCGCGTGGGCGCGCTGCAGTTCGTGCAGGTGGCGTGAT
>Ga0210382_10000046_pt1 | contig 49746 bp, 37 predicted proteins | sample PLMedo_FD_155452 | JGI IMG/M metagenome (GOLD analysis project Ga0210382, IMG submission 155452) | Groundwater sediment microbial communities from an aquifer in East River, Colorado, USA - PLM0_60_coex redo | ecosystem: Environmental > Terrestrial > Soil > Riparian zone | place: USA: East... | reverse complement strand
GGTGGGCCCGAAGAAAGTCCCGAGCCCGCGCGGCCATCTCCAGCCGCCTACGCAATTGGGCGTTCATACGCCCTCCTCTTACCACCCCTTCGTTCCCCCTCTCCAGAATGGAGAGGGGGCTAGGGGGGGAGGACTGTGGCCACAGCGTCGGTGCCGTGTACCGTTGTTTGGACGTCTCCGACACTCGGAGCGCGGTGGATAAACCGGGCCACGGGATTCGTGCTCAGAAAAAGAATTGATGCGTACTTGTTTGTAGACAACGAAACGCGTCTCAGGGGCTCGCGCTTGGGAAATCAAGCATTGGCACGCCCGAACGATGTCCTCTGAATTGTGTCGAAGTGTCAGCGCGCCGACGGTAACAGGGGCATCAATCAATGAAGATGCTCGCTCACTGATTGAAAATGCTTCCTCACTCAGTCAAGATGCTCCGGCACCGCGTCCAGATCCCACTCACTGCGTCTAGATCCTCGCTCGTTTCGTCCGGATCCTCGCTCACGGCTGGCAGATGGTCGCTCACTGCGTGAAAATGCTCGCGCGTGACCTAGGAGAACCCATAATTTGTCATCGCCAAGACACACAGTCGGGATCAATGGGCACTCCTCGGAGATCGGAGAAGCGACACCGGTCATCGAACGCTGCGCATTGGTCATCGGAAAGCCGACACTGGTCCCCGAACGAGCCTCATTGCGAATCGAACCGTCGTCTTTGCGACTGGATGGCGCAGCGCCATCGTACGCCATCCGCGCGTCGCGAAGGACCTGCTTTTTTCATACCTTTGCCGCAGTTCACTACACGCTGGAGCTGACATTGGACAAAAAGAAATTCCTCTTCGTCTCGCTGGACGGACTGATCGCCGACATCGCGTGGCAGGTCGTCAAGGAAGGCCACGAAGTGAAGCTGTTCTGCGAGGCGGTTAGTGAGCGTGAAATCGCCGATGGCTTCGTCCCCAAGACCGACGATTGGGTGGCGGAGGTCCCCTGGGCCGACGTGATCATCTTCGACGACGTGCTCGGCCAGGGCGCCAAAGCCCATCAACTCCGCCAGACGGGCAAACTCGTGGTCGGCGGCACGCCCTACACCGATCAGCTGGAGGACGATCGCGCGTTCGGCCAGCAGGAACTGAAGAAGGCCGGCGTGTCGATCATTCCGCAGGAGAATTTCCACTCCTTCGACGAAGCGATCGCGTACGTGCGCGCCAATCCCAACCGCTACGTCATCAAGCCGAGCGGTGAGGCGCAGAACCTGAAGCAGCTGCTGTTCGTGGGCGAGGATGAAGACGGCAAGGACGTGATCCAGGTGCTCGAGGATTACCAGCGCGCCTGGGCCGATCGCGTGAAGGCGTTTCAGCTGCAGCGCCGCATCGTGGGCGTGGAAGTGGCGGCAGGCGCGTTCTTCAATGGCAAGGAGTTCGTGCTGCCGGTCAACATCAACTTCGAGCACAAGAAGCTGTTTCCCGGCGACATCGGCCCGTCCACCGGCGAGATGGGGACGACGATGTTCTGGAGCGAGCCGACCCGCCTCTTCAATGCGACGCTCAAAAAGATGGAGCCGCGCCTGCGGGACGAACACTACGTCGGCTACATCGACGTGAACTGCATGGTGAACTCGAACGGGATTTACCCGCTCGAGTTCACCTCGCGATTCGGCTATCCCACGATCAGCATCCAGCAGGAAGGCATGCTCACGCCGATCGGCGAATTCTTCTACCGCCTCGCCGAAGGCTCGATCACGTCATTCAAGGCGCGCAGCGGCTTTCAGGTCGGCGTCCGCATCCTCGTCCCGCCGTTCCCGTTCACCGATCCTGAGACGTTCGCCAAGAACTCCAAAGACGCGGTGATCATCTTCAAGAAACCCACCCGCGACGGCGTCCACATCGAAGACGTCAAGCAGATCAACAACGAGTGGGTCGTGACCGGCACGTCCGGCGTGGTGCTGATCGTCGTCGGCACCGGCACTACGATGAAGGCCGCGCAGAAACAGGCCTACAACCGCATCGAAAACATCATGATCCCCAACATGTACTACCGCAAAGACATCGGGGACCGATGGTTCGAAGACTTCGACCGCCTGCACACCTGGGGCTATTTGCGGCCGTAAAACAGCCGGTACGCCGCGGCCGCGTGCATCACCCCTTTGTCCGTGAGCTCCGCCATGTAGCCCGGCATCGCGCCGACGCGCGGCTTCAGCTTCTCGGCACCGGCCGGCGCCTGGTCGAGCGCGAGACCGCGATAGGCGTCCGTAAGCCCGGCCCGCAGCGCCTCGATGATCCACGGTTTCATCTCGACCGTCGCCTTGGTGATCTCTACGCCGCGCACCGTCCCGCGCGGATCGAACCCGATCCCGAGCTCGATCGGCCCGTGCTGGCAATCCACGCGCATGAATACCAGCGCGCCGATCGCCTGGTCCTGATGCTTCCCGACGTAAAACGTGACCACGCCGTCCGGCGGCTCCCAGCCGACCGCGTCGTGTAACCGTTTCGAATCGGCGCTGCTGAGATGCAGCTCGCGGGCGGCAAAGTTATCCGCGCCCGGTAAGAGGCGGTTTACGGCATCCTCTCGTTTGACGAGTACGACAGTCGGTGTGATATGCAGCAGCACCGCCGCGGCGGCGCCGAGTAATACTGTTTTCATGGTTTCCTCCACCACATTTGATGGGTGGCCAGCGCGGCCACGATGCCATAGCCAAGAGCCATCGCCCAGCCGCCCGCGAGCGTGACGATCGCGAAGCGGGGCGAGACGAGTTTCGTGAGCCACATCCCGGCGAAGTCGAGCCAGGGCGCGGCAAACAGCAGCGTAATGATCGCAAGCCCGGCCCACCGTGGCGCTGTGAGACCGAGGGTTATCACAGAGAGACAGGCGGCGATCACCGCGTACATCGGCATGTGCACGTGCGTGTCCTGCACGAGCAGGTCCCGATCCACGTGATGATGTTCCTCTCCCATCTCGGCCATGGAGACGGGCCGCTCCGTGACGACCGTTGTATCCGGCGGCATCTGCATGGCCATCATCATCTCGCCGGACGCGCCGTACGTCTCCGCGACTTTGCGGGGACTGAACCCGGCGTAGAGACCGACCATCCACGCGCCGAACAGATAGGACGTCCCCAGCGTGGCGAGCAACAGCGTAGCGAGCCAGCGCACGCGCAGATCACTGTGCCGCAGATCGTAGAGCACTTGGGCTCCTAAAAGAGAAAGACCAGTTCGATTAACGCGGTCACGTTTGACCGCGCCCGGGTCCCATCCTTCGTCTCGAACACGGGCTGGCTCGAGTGATCGATGCGCAGCGCCGGCCGCACTGAGAATGCCGGGAGACGGAACGACGTGAATTCCACGTTGGAGAACACGCCTTCCTGCGCCTCGCGGTAGAAATACCAGGGCGAAATCGTCAGCGAGCGCATCGTCTGTGCGGTTCCGGTTCTCACACCGTCCGGGTCGTCGAACACCTCGCCTCGAACGGTCAGGCCCGTTGACCTGCCGGCACGCCAGAACGCCTGCCCGACGACCGCCGCCCACGCGACGCCAGGCTGGGACCCACGGTGCGCTTCGGCCTGGAGAATCAGGCGTTGTATCGGCTGCCAGGTCGCATCACCGGTGAGCAAAGTACGCTGGAAGCTGTTGGTCGAATCTTCTTCCGGGCCGTAGAACGCCCCGGCGGCAATGGCGAACCCGGACGTGGGAAAGAGTTGAACCTTCAAGCCGGCGGTCTTTCCCGAATTGTTATCCGCCTCCTGATCCCATCCGTTCGCCACGAGTCCAAGCACGCTGACCTTTGGGTTCAAGGCGTAGCGCGCCAGCAGGCCGGTGAACTTGACCGGACGGGCGTTCTCCAATGTGAACGACGATGTCGGTACGAGATTCAGCGGCTCGTCGTCGCGCTCGAAGCCGATCGGCGCATCGAACCGGCCGAACGAGAGCGTCAGGGCCGAAACCGTGGCCGGTGTCCAGTTGACGATGAGATTGTCGATTTCGACGTGGGTGTGTGCCGGTTCGCTATCGTGCACCGCCACGTGAGTTGTCAGTTGAGCGAACAGGTACAACTGGTCCGACCAGGGCCGGAACAGACTCAGCGCGATTTTGGATGCCATCGCCCGATTCTGCGCGAGGTTCCGATCGTACATCCCTGTACCGACCGCGAAGCCGGATATGGTCAGCGGTGTGGTCTCTTCGATCGGGATGTTGCCGCCCTGCGCCGCCCCTCGCCGCCCCAAGGCAACGACAAGAACGACGAGACAAGTCGCCAATTTCCTAACGCACATATGCCCCTCCACAGGGGTTATGATTTGCGAACGTGTTTTTGAAGACGCTCGACTACGCGAGCGCGTGTGGAGGAGCGAGAGCGAAAGGCAGCAGGTGTTTGCGGGAAGGAAGCAGCAGGAAACGCGACGCTTCGACGTCAATGACAACCACCGGCAGCGGCACCGCGGTCCACGTCGATGTCGTCGTGGGAATCGAGACGCTGACGCCGGTGGGGCAACAGGCCTGCGGGCAGGTGCAATGACCGGCCTTCTGATGTCCGCCCCCGTCCTGATGATGGGCAGGAGCGGGGCTGTGCACCGGACAGGCGTGGGTTTCCGGACCGGCCATCGCCAGTCCGAACGCCAACGTCAACACCACCCGCAGGAATCGCATTGCCCTAATTATACCGCCTTGAGCTTCCAGCGTCCGCGCCGGAACAGCACCGCGCTTGCCACGGCCAGCGTGGAGAAGGCGATGGTGAGCGCCCAGGCGACGCCCTGGGGTCCCAAATTGAAATGCACCGCGAGCACCCAGGCCAGCGGAATCTCCCATAACCAGAAGCAAAACAGATTCAGCCACGTCGGGGTCCAGGTATCGCCAGCGCCGTTAAAGGAATTGGTCAGAACCATCCCGTAGGCATAGAACAGGTATCCGTAGCTGATGATGCGCAGGCAGTCTGCGGCGACCCGTGCCACAGTCGGGTCGTTCGTGAACACATGCGCGATCGGGTTCGCGAATACCACGAACACGAGCCCGGCGGTTCCGAGGAAGAACATGTTGTACAGCGCGGCGCGCCACACGGCCTGTTCGCCGCGCTCCGGCTTCCCGGCCCCCAGCGCCTGGCCCACCATCGTCGCGGCGGCGTTCGCGAGCCCCCAGGAGGGCAGCAGCGCAAAGATGATGATCCGGATCGCGATCGTGTAGCCTGCCAGCGCTTCCGCCCCGAATGACGCGTTGATCCGGGTGAGACCGATCCAACTCGCCGTCCCAACGAAGACCTGGAACGTTCCTGTCCCCGACAGCCGCAGCAGGGTCTTCATCACCACCGGTTTGAGCGCGATATGCGCCCGGCGAATCACCACGCGTCCGTCGCCCCGCCACAGGCGATAGAGCTGATAGAGCACACCGGTGCCGCGGCCGATCGTCGTGGCAATCGCAGCGCCCGTCACGCCCAGTTTCGGAAACGGACCGATGCCGAAGATGAGCAGCGGTCCCAGGACGATGTTGATCGCGTTCGCGAGCCACAGGACGCGCATCGCGATCGCCGCGTCGCCGGCGCCGCGAAAGATCGCATTGATGAGAAAGATCAGCAGGATGACGATGTTGCCGCCGAGCATCACGCGCGTATAGTTGTGGCCCAGCGCGATGACGTCTGGTGAAGCGCCCATGATGGCGAGCAGCCGCGGCGCGAAGCCGACGCCGAGTGTGCCGATGATTACGGCCGTGATCACGCCGAGCGCGATCCCCTGCACCGCCGCCTCTGCCGCCCCTTCCGGATTCTTTTCTCCAATCCGGCGTGCCACCATCGCGGTCACGCCGATCCCGAGCCCCATCGCCGCCGTGTAGACGAGAGTCAGCATCGACTCCGTGAGCCCGACCGTCGCCACGGCGTCCGGGCCGAGATGCCCGACCCAGAAGATGTCCACGACGGCGAAGACGGACTCCATCACCATCTCGAGCACCATCGGCACCGCGAGCAGAATGATCGCGCGCCCGATCGGCCCGGACGTGTAGTCGTGATGGCTGCCGCGAAGCGCTTCGCGGATGGTTTGCCAGAAGTCGTGCGGCGTTTCGACGTGCGGAGACTGCGTGTCGGTCACCTACAGATCAGGTGCCCGAGCTCACCAAGGTCGGCCGCTTCTCCGTCGGGGAGACCGTCAGCCGGATCCACATGCCCGCCAGGCCATGGCCGGGCACCGCGCAAAAGATCATATAGGATCCCGGTTTGTTCGCCACGAATCGCACCGAGTCCGCTTCACCCGAGCCTAGACCCTGCATCAGGCGGACCGTCATGGCGCGCGCGAATACCGGTGGCTCGACCGGACCGGCCGGCATCGGCTTCGTCGTATCGATGACTTCGGCGGAGTGCGGCAGATTCGCGTCGTGGTTGAGGAACCGAAACACGACCGTCCAGTTCGTCGGCACGGTCAGCGTCAGCTTGCCGTCGTTGAAGCCATTGAAGTTCAGGCCGCCATTCAGCTGCGTCAGGCCGGCGGTCAATTGGAAGGTGGCGGTTTTGGCCGTCGTATCGACGGTGAGCCAGTTGGGGTTTTGGGCCACGCAAATCGGCGCCGCGAGCAGGAGCAAACCGCAGAGGCTCGAAAGTTTTGTCATGGGTCCAAGCTACCTATCGACCGGCTCCGACCGAAAGGCCCAGATAGATGTTGCGGCCGGGAGCCGGTTCGTAGAAGCGACTTCGCGCCGCGTTGATGACCACCGAGCTGACGTACCGATGGTTGAAAGCATTGTTGATCCCCAGGAAGGGCGCGAGGCGCATCCGGCCTGCTCGTCCTTCCCACCCAACGCGCACGTTCGTCGCCCACCAGGGTGACGTGCGCGTGTTCAGCGTATCGCTCACGAGATAATCCGACGAGTAGCTCTGTTGTACCTCCGCCCACGCGCCGCGGAAGGCTGCGGGCTGCGCGCGCGCGATCACATTGAGCCAGTGCTGCGGGATTCCCGGGAGCGCGCGCCCGTCCAACGCGTGGACCACCGTGTCGGTGGTGAATGAGTAGTGCCGATACCGGTAATCCGAATACGTCCAGGCCACGTCGAGCCTGATGCCCGGGGTCAGCGCGAGACCGGCGCTCAGCTCCACGCCCCGATTCCGCGAGCTTCCCGCGTTTCTATAGTAGAAGCGCGGCGCCGCGATCTCGTATGGGATGAGCGCGTCGCGCACATCGGCCTGAAATAGCGCGACGGTGTAACCCACCCTGCCACCGACCGACCCGCGCACCCCGATCTCGTAGTTCCACGCCTTTTGGGGTGCGAGCAGGGCGTTGAACCCGCCGGCGCCGGCCGGCGAGTTGTCCAACTCCGTGGTGGTCGGCGTTTCGAACGACGACCCGATGTTGCCGTACAGCGTCAGGTTGCTGGCGGGGTTCGTCGCGATGCCGAGCGAGCCCGACAAAGCGTGCATCAGCCGTGCGCCCGAATCGTCCGGATTGGTGTCCGTCGGCGTCGTGAAAATGAGATGGTCCTGCACCCCAAACGTCACCCAATCGTAGCGCAACCCGGCCGTCACGGTCGTGCTCGACGACACTTCGAGCGCGCTCTGGACGAATGGCCCGATTTCGGTCACGTGCTCGAGCTGGTCGAGGGCGCGGACCGTATCCCGCTTGGCGGAATCGCCGGGAGTGTTGAGATAGTTGAAGTTCTTGCGGTTGTCGCGCTGGCGCTGAAAATCGAATCCCGCGGTGAGACGATGGACCAGCGAACCGAGGGGGAGCGGATACGTGACGCTCGCGCGGGCGCCATAGTCGACGCGATTGAGATCGATGTACGTCGTCGTGATGGGGTTTTTGAGGTCGCGCGTCAGCCCGAAGACCGTGACGGCCGCCTCGCCACCGTTCGTCATGCTGCGGCGGAGTGTAGCGCCAGACTGAACTTGCGTCACCGCTTTACCCGCGTTCCGGTTGCGGTTCAGAGCGGGCACCGTATCGGGGTTCGCGCTGAGCTCGGCGGCCGTCAGCGAGCCCGGATTGTCGGCGCGCGGATTGTCTCCGACGGCGGCGATCACGGATAGCGACCAGTCCGTCGCGAGCGGCAGGGTCAGCCGGGCGTTGAGTACGCGCTGGTCCGCTGCGCTGTGATCGCGCTCTCCTTCATAGTCCAGCCGTGACACCGTCAACTCCGCGCTGCCGCCACCCACCCGCACGCCGGTCGTGGTCTGCCACTTGTTCCACGTTCTGCCTGATCGCTGGCCGAACCGGCCGGCGACGAACCGGGCGTCTTCTCGCACGTCGTCAACATTCTGCGGATTGGTCCAAATGTTGATCACCCCGCCGGAGGCGTTGCCGAACAGCGCCGATGACGAGCCGCGCAGCACCTCGATGTGGTCCACTTCGCCCAGCTCGAGGTTGGTGAGCTGTCCCTGCCCGTCGGGCAGGGTCTGCGGGATGCCGTCTACCAGAATCTTGATCCCGCGCACCGCGAACGCCGAGCGGGCGCCAAAGCCGCGAATCGAGATCCGCTGATCCTGGGAAAAGTTGTATCGGTTCGCGACGAACACTCCCGGGACGCTCGCGAGCGCTTCGTCCAGGCCCCACGTGGGCTTGGCGCGGCTGATCTGCGCGCGATCCACGCTCTGAATCGACAGCGGGACCTTGGTCAGCGGGACCTCGGCGCGTGTGACGGAGACTGTGGTCGGCGGCAGGGTGTAGGGCTTGGTGGTGTCGGGCTGCTGGGCGGTGAGCATGACGAGCGGTGCGCACGACAGTGCCGCGGCCGCCGCGCAGTACACCCAACGCTTCGAATACGGCATGCCCTAATCTAGACAAACGTTTTACTACTGGGGTGGCTGCAAGAGGCGCGATCGGCGTGATCTGCGGCTACTTGTGCGTCAACGCGATGACGCCGACCGCGGTCGCGACGGTTCCGACGACGATGCCGAGGATCCGCCACTTCGATTCTGGATCGCGTTGACCCCCGGGCACCTGAATGCGATCACCGGCGCGAATGCCGAGGTCCTCCAGCGTCGCGCCGCGCGCGATCTCCGCCTGGAGCTGATTCCCGCTCCACAACGCGGAGTTGCCGCGCAGAATTTTTAGCCGATCGACTCGGGCATCCTGAGTGGCGCCACCCGCGAGCATCAGCGCGTCCGCCAGCACCAAGTCGATAGGAACGGCGTAGTATCCCGGCCGCGTCACCTCGCCGAGGACGGAGACGCGGATCAAGGCACGCGCTTGCACCACGGGATCTTTGATGTAGCGGCTCAACTCGCGGGTCAGATGCGCCTGGAGGTCACCGCGGTCCACGCCGGCGAGCGTGATTTCGCCGATGGCGGGAAGGCGGAGAGCGGGCCCCGCCACGACGGTGAACGTGTCCGACAGCGCCGAATCCCCCTCCACGTGGAGCAGGATGCGGTCCCCGACCTGGAACGGCGTGCCGCGTGTTTGCGCCGCCACCCCCGTCATGCCGACGGCGAGCAACGCCGCTGCGACGATCAATGACAAAAGAGAGCGTTTCATCGTACTGTGTACCCTTCGAATCGCTAGACGACCCGCGGACCAGACACGTGGCGGCCCTCGACTTCGTCCACCGCCTCGTAGCCGGGCAGATGGTAGGAGTAGTACGCGTAGTAACCGTAGGCGGCACCGCGTGGCACGTCGTTCAACACAGCGCCCAGCAACCGGATCGGCAGTCGGTCCAACACTTCCAGTTTGGCCCCCGTGACGTCGCGCAGACTGTGCCCGGTCCGCAGCACGAGCAGCAGCGAACCCGTCACCGTTCCCAGGACGAACGGATCGACTCCCGCGGTGAGCGGCGGGCTGTCGACCAGGATCACGTCGTACTGGCCGCGCAACTCGGCGAGGAGTTGAGCCATTGCCGGCGATCCCAGCACCTCCGGGGCGCGTTGCGTGCGGGTCCCACATCCGATGAACGCAAGGCGCGGGTAAGCCGTCTGCTGCACGATTTCGTCCTGCCCCGCCGCCCCGACGAGGAAATCGACCAAGCCCGGCTGGCGGTTGGCCTTGAATCGACGGTGCAGCACGCCACGGCGGATATCGCCATCCACCAGGAGCGTGCGATGGCCTCCGTCCGCGAACGTGACCGCCAGATTGGCCGACAGGAATGACTTCCCGTCGCCCGGTCCGGGGCTCGTGACCGTGACGAGCATTGGTCCCGGACCGTACTCGTGCATGAGGCTGAGCCGCACGCCCCGGAGGGCTTCGACGACTTCGGCCGGCTCCTTGGCTCGCAAATGCGGCACCGCGCCGATGATCGGCACTCCGAGGTCGCGCGACACCTGTTCCGGGTAACGCACTCTCGGGTCCACGCGGTCGAGCACGATCGCGCCCACCATACCCAGCCCGAGGCCCGCCAGGAGTCCCATGAGGAGGAGCCGTGGCGCCGTGTTCTTGGCCGGTCGCTGTGGTACGACTGCCGGGTCGAGAATCCGGACATCAGGAACGCTGGCTTCGGCGGCGAGCCGGGCCTGATCGTACCGCTCCTGTAGCGCCGTGTACGTCTGCTCCTTCAGCTGGGCGTTGCGGTGCAGTCGGCCATCTTCAATGGTCCGGCCGGGAATCTGGCGCAGATCGCGGGACGCGGCGTCCACCTGCCTACCCAGTTCCGACTCCCGAGCAGCCAGTTGTGACGCGAGCGCGCGCGCGAGCGTCGGGATCGTCCGCTGCTGCAGCTCCGTGATCTCAGCAACAAGGTGCTGTAACGGCGGATAAGCCTCGGAGTAGTGGTACCGGTAGGCGCGCAGCTGTGCCTGCTTGTCGCTCAGTTCCTTGAGCGCATTCGATAATTCGAGCGCACGCGACACCGACCCGATGGCGGACAGGGCCTCCGTCGGCAACCCCGACTCTCCCCGACCTTGCGCCAACAAGCCTTCGAGGGCGTCGCGGTCCCGACGCAACTGGTCGCGCTCGACCTGCATATCGAAGAAACTCGCGCGAATCGGATCGCGGGTCTCAGCACCGCCTCCCTGGCCGGCCGCGTGATCCGTCGGCAAGGTAATGGTGCGCGTGCGGAATCGCTGCAGCGCCGTTTCCGCCCCGTCGAGATTCCGCTGAGCGCTCGACAACTGGTCTTCGAGGATCTTTGTCAGCTCGGTGAGCTTTTCGCGCTTCAGTTGGGCAGCCACCTCCACGTAGCGCTGGGCCACGGCGTTCAGAATGTTGGAAATCAGGACCGGGTTCGTACCCCGCAGCTCCAGCGCCAGGAAGTTGCCGTTCAAGTCCATCCGGACGTCCAACTGCTCGCCGAGCGACAGGGCGGCGTCGCGCGGCGGCACCAAGGCGAACTCGATCGTGCGGCCGGGCGGCAGGCTCCCCGGCGCGGGGATCCAGCGGAAGCCCAGGCGGCTGCCCACCGAGTCGCCGACCGTCCCCCGCTCCAGCTCCATGCCTTTGGCCGAGGACAGGGTGTATTCGCGGCCGTCGCCGCTGACGCTCAGCCGATACTGACCGGGGCGGAAAATGTCGCTCACGCTGAAGCCAAGGAAGCTCGACCGGTCGACGGGCCGTTTCACCTCGACGTAGAGATGCAGATCCCGCACTACCTGATCCAGCACGATGTACGACCGCAGCAACTCCACCCAGGCATCGGCGTCGAGCAGCGCCCCCTGCCGGATCGGCCCCCGGGTGTCGGAGCCGCGTTCGCCACGTCGATCCGGGACATCGACCCAGACATTGGTCTGCGCTCTGTAGACCGGACGCAGCACACGGGTGGCCGCGAATGCCGCGCCCAGACCCAGCGCCACCATGAGGATTACGACCCATTTGAAGCGCAGCAGCGCGCTCCAAATACGCCGCCAATCAAGCCCCCCTTCCTCAGAAAGATTTGCGCTGTCAGGGGGACTACTCCGCCGAACTATGGCCGGCGCGGGCTGGTCGCGGATCGCGGGAAGAGGCCTTGAGATCATCAGGGGTTCACGAAGCAAGACCTATACCGCGCATGCTTTTCATCGGGGCGTGGGCACCACCGTCGCACCCTGCCTACAGGCGCAGTAGTCGTGCCATGTAGCACCGGGACCGCATACCCCTTGTAAGTGGCACAGGCCTTGCGAGTTAGAGCGGCATGACACTCCCTCGGCTGCGTCCGTTCCCTTGGACCACCGCCATCGCATCGTCGATGTGGTGTGATGAAAGTCGCCGCGTGCTCAATGTGGCGATTGCGACGGTGGCTTTGGTGCTCGGCCTGCCGCCGATGCTCGTAATCGCGGTACTGATCAAGCTCACCTCCCGTGGCCCAGTGCTGTTCGCGCAACGGCGCGTCGGCCTCGATCGCCGCGACCTCAGCAGCGCGGGTGGCAACGCCCGGCGCCACGCTGACTTCGGCGGCCTGACGTTTACCATGTTCAAGTTCCGGACGATGCACGTGCACAGCAAAGCCGCGCCGGAGGTGTGGGCCCAGCGCGACGATCCGCGCGTGACCGCAGTAGGACGCGTGCTGCGCAAGTTCCGGCTCGACGAGCTGCCGCAGCTCTGGAACGTCCTGGTGGGCGATATGAATATCGTGGGCCCGCGTCCGGAGCAGCCCGCGATTTTCGCTTCCCTGCGCGAACAGATAAAGGAATACCAGCGGCGCCAGTGCGTTTTGCCGGGGATCACCGGTTGGGCCCAGATCAACCTGGCGTACGACAGCAGCGTGGACGACGTCCGGGAGAAGCTCAACTACGATCTCGAGTACATCCGCCAGCGCTCAGCGCTCGAGGACTTGAAGATCATGCTCCTCACGCCCGCGGTAATGCTCGGTCGGCGCGGGGGCTGGTAATACCACGGCGGGTCGGTTCCCACAGCGCTGTTCCCTGTCTCCCTAACGCTCTGATCCAGGCCTGCAGCGCGGCGATGTTTCCACTCACCGCGTAGGCGGGCAGCGCGATCAGGCGCGGCAGCCGTCGTCGCTCGGGCCACAGCCAACCGATCGCCGTCACGAGCGCGACCGCTCCGCCGAGCCCAAGCGTCGTGGCGGCCCACCAGTGCCACCGTGCGAAGGCAGCGAGTGCCGCCGCCATGAGCAGGAACGTCCAGGGCGTGAGCCAGCGGCACAGCTTGTGGCTCCACAGCATCCACGCGAAGAGGCCGTGACGCATCGGATTGAGCAGGCGACGTTTGTCCCACAATGTCCTGAGACCGCGTGCCATCGTGCGCACCTTCCGCCGGTACTCCCGACGGAGCGAGTCGCTGCGCGGCACGTAGCAAATCGCGGGGGCGACCGACACGGAGCGGAACCCATGTTCGCGCGCGACGAGCGCGGCACCGAAGTCACGGCTCAACGCCTCCGGCATGAAGTGCATGTGAAGATCCCTGCGAATCGCGTATAGACACCCGGATGCGCCGACGATCCCGAAGACCCGGGTCTCAAGATCGCGCACCCACATCTCGTATCCCACGTACGCGTGCTCGCCCGGATTCGCGCGCGCGTCCAGGCTCGCGACACTCACGTCCCGTCCCGACGCCACGCCGATGGATGGATCGGCGAGGGCCGCCACGAGATTCTTCACAGCGTCAGGGTGGATGCGGACCGAGGCGTCCGTGTTGACGATGATGTCGCCCGTCAGATAGGGCCGGGCGGCGTTCTCCGCCGCCGTCTTGCCGCGCCGCTCCGGCATGCGCAGCAGGTCAACCCCGCGCGCCGCAAAGCGACCCACGATGTCGTCCGTTCCATCCGTGGAGGCGTCCGAGACAACGAGGATCTGGCGCCGCTCGGCGGGATAGTCGACCTCGAGAATCCGCTCGAGCGTACCGGCGATCACCGCGGCCTCGTTGTAGACGGGCAGCGTGATGCTGATGCTCGGCTGCGGATCAGGGTGGTCCGACAGCACTGCGGACCGCCGGAACAGGCTTAGCACCTTGAGGATCGCGGGATAACCGAGGTACGCGTACACCCAGAGCGCCAGCGAGCCGCCGAGCACAACCTTGGGTAGAAGCATCATTGCGCCACGGCGACCGCACCAGCAGCCGCGGTTGTCCGGCGCACGAGGCGGTAGATCGCTGCGTACCGCTCCAGCCATGGTGCTACGGCGAAGTCGCTGAGCAGGCGTGCCTTGGCGCGCTGCGCTCGCGCTTGCCCCGGCTCGGGATCGCGATACAATGCGCGAATTTCCGCCGCGAGTGCGGCGGGATCGGCGGGGGCGACCAGCGCCGCTTCGGCCGGCGACACCACGTCAGGGACGCCTCCGACGCGCGTCGCCACAATCGGGACCCCGGCGGCCATCGCCTCGAACAGCACGATCGGCGTTCCCTCGGTGTGGGAGCTCAAGACGAACACATCGAAGGCGGCGAACCGCTGCCCTGCCTCGGGCACCGTCCCGTGCCACCGAACCATCCGCTCAACCCCAAGGCGCTGCGTCCGCGCTGCCAGTGAGTCGCGCTCCGGGCCGTTCCCTACCATGGAGACGGTGACGGGTAGATCAGTTAAGTGGGCCAGCGCGTCGAGCAACACGTCTGGCCCTTTCTCGGCGCTCAAGCGCCCCACCCAGCCGATGACGAATTCGTCGTCTTTCAAGCCCAGGGCGCGCCGCGCCGACGCGCGATCGAGTGGCGGCGCGGTTTCCCGCCACGCGTTCTGGACGCAGTGAACCCGCTCCGGCGGGACGCCATCCTGGATCAGGCGCTCGACGAGTGGGCGCGCGACCACCACCACCGCGTCGAATCGCCGGTAGGCGCGTCGCTGCAGTCGCTCGTAGAACCGGTTTTTCCAGCCGCCCCCCGTGAAACCGTGAACTGTGGTCACGGTGGGGATACCCAACTGCCGTACCGCGCCAGCGTCGACGACGTCCGCGCGATAACCGTGCGTGTGTACGACGTCGGGTCGGAGGCGCCGACAAAGCTCGTTGATCGCGGCGCGCTCTCGGCGGTACGCGCGCCCAGGGAGCAGAATGGGATGCGTCGTAACTCCGCCCGATGCCAACGTCCCGATGAGGGGATGATCGACGCCGGCCGGATCCACCACGGCGGCGACGTGGACGTCGTTGCCGGCGCGCGCCTGCCCGTGCGTGAGCAGAAGGACGACGCGTTCCAGGCCGCCTACTTCCCCCGGCGCGACGACGTGGAGCAGAGACATGGTGTCCTCGGGGGTATCAAGATCCGTGCCGAGCGTCGCGCTTGCGCCACAGTTCCTTCAAGCGCTCGAGTCCGCTCACGTATTGCATCGCCGCGCCCAGGTCGTCCGGGTAGCCGAACCGGGGCACCGCGAACCGAGCGTCCGAATTGCGCTCGAACGCGAGCCCGTCGACGTATCCGTGGGTGCTACCCACCGCCGCAACCAAACCAAGTCCCCGCAACGTGGCAAGCTCGCGGAGACCGTACTCCCACGGCTGTCCGCTCGGGTAGCAGAAAATCGGGACCGGCGCACGCGCCTCAGCCGCGAGCCGCTCCCACGACTCCGTGATCTCGCGGCGGCTTTGCAGGTCGTTGGTCTGGGCCAGGACGGGGTGGGTGACACTGTGCGGACCGAAGGTCAGTCCACGTTCCTCGCACGCGCGTAGGTCCGCCCATGACATCGGTGCGTAATAGGGGGGTGGGCGCTCGGGCAGATCCACCTCGGCGACCGCTGCCAAGCGCAGGATAGCTGTCTCTTTCTCTTCTTCCGACACGTGCTTGCACCGCTCTGTGAAGTCATACTGCACGCGGCCGTATCCCAGCTCAGCGTCGCGCTGGTAGTGGAGCACCGTGCGGCCCAGCCCAAGGTCCAGCGTCGGCCGCGCCGTGCGCCGCAAGACGTACTCGATGCGGTCCCACCACAGCCACAGCGGGCCGTCCAGGAATCCCGTCGTGACAAACACCGTCGCCGGACAGTCGAACTCCGCGAAGACCCGACTGGCGATCACCCCCTGGTCGGCATACCCGTCGTCCAGCGTGAACGCGACGGCACGATTCACGCGCCGATCACCTTCGGCTAGCGACCGGAACAACTCTTCAAGCCCGACGAGCGCGTAGCGCTCGCGCCGTAGCAACGACAGGAAGCCTCGCAACGCCTGAAGATCGTGGCCTGGCGTGCCACGATCGGCGTCCTCGAGACGGTGCAGCACGAAGACCGTAGCCCGGCCCGTCATGAACCGCGAGAACAGGCGCGTCACCGCTGGCACGGTCAGGGCACCGAGCAGCACCCGTTGCACAGGCTTCAACAGTTCCACATCTCCACCCTCCGGGGTAATTCCTGGGCATGGAAGTTGCCCCGCTCGGACATGTGAGCACTCTCCGCATCGGTCTGCTCGTAGACCTCGCGGCTCGCAAACTGGGCTCGCTGGAGATGTGGCTGCTCGGCCTCGCTGCCGAGAGTCAGCGGCGAGGGCATACGCTCGAGATCCTTGGGCGAGAACCTCTGCATCCGGACCTTGCGCGCGGGTTTCGCAACGTCGGCGTCGGGTGGACGCCCGTGGAACAGCTCAGCAAGCATCCTCTGCAATCTCTCGTCCGCCTGGCCCGCCGCTTCGACGTTCTCCACCTGAACCTGTTTGCGCCACGCCACCCCATCGCTCTGATGGCCTATGCGGCATGGCCTGCTCGCGTTCTCTTCGTGGACCATTTTTCCGGCCCTGTGGACGAGGAGAACGGCCGGAACGGCGGACCACGACTGGGTCATGTACTCCTCGACCGGGCCACGCTCGTACGGGTCGCCGGTCTTGCCGGAGTATCCAATTACGTGCGCGATCGGAGCGTTCGGCGCTTCGGGTATCCGCCCGCCAAGGCGTGCACGATCTACAATGGGGTGGACCTGGACCGGTTCCGTCCGGACGCGGAGCTGCGTGGCCGGTCGCCGGATGTTCGGATAATGACCGTCGCCTATCTGATTCGTGAGAAGGGCGTCGAGTACCTGCTGCGCGCGTTCGCTCAGTTGGCGGCACCCAACGCACGGCTGGTGATTGTGGGGGATGGTCCCGACGAACCGCGTCTGCGACAGTTGAGCGACAGCCTCGGCATCACGGCAAGAACAGAATTCCTGGGACTCCGTGACGACGTCCCAGATCTGCTGCGAACGGCGCATGTCTTCGTGCATCCGTGCCTCTGGCAGGAGGCCTGCGGACTGGGGGTGCTGGAAGCGATGGCAAGCGGCTGTGCGGTCGTCGCCTCGCGCGTCGGTGCTCTCCCGGAGATCGTTACCGACGGCAAGACCGGTTTGCTCGTGCCTCCCGGGGACACGGCCGCGCTCGCAGCGGCCCTCGATCGCCTGCTCGACGATCCGCTTCTTCAGGCCCGGCTCGGCGGTGCTGCCCGAGATGCCGCCATCGCGCGTTTCGGGCTCCAACAGTGTGTCGCGGCCCATCTCGATTGGTGCGAAAGGAGTGTACGCCCGTAGGTGTTGCGAGGACGCGACACCATCAGCCTTCGAGAATGACCACCGCGGCGGCCACCCCTCCGTCATGCGTGAGACTGAGATACAACCGCCGCACCCCGCGCTCGCTCACTCGCGCGGCCGCTGACCCACCGAGCCGGAGCTCCGGGCGACCGTTGTCCCCCGCCACGACCTCGACTTCCTGTAGCAGCAGCTCGAGAACCGACTCCGTCCCGAGTGCCTTCAGGAACGCTTCCTTGGCCGCGAAGCGTCCGGCCAGGGCTTGGATCCGGTCGGGCCGTGCAGCACAGTCTGCGAGCTCGGCCGCGGTGTAGACCCGCTCTGCGAAACGTGCGCCGGAGTTGGCTAGCGCGCGGTCCAAGCGTGCCGTCTCCACGACGTCCAGACCGACCCCGAGGATCATGCCCCTCGCCGGTGCAACGGTCATGCCTCCTATCCGAGGGCTCACAGCCAAGGAGGTAGTGTAGCGCGTGTGCAACAGGCCGGAACCAAGCACGGCGACTGCCTCGCGACGCCGGGCTTGGCACCAAGCATGCAAGCTGTGTGAGGGATTCGTGGACCAAAGGAGACGGGGTGTCGGCACCACTTACCGATACGGGCAACGGACGTGAACAGGCACTGCTGCGGCGGGGAGTCTCCCCGCGGGTGAAGGGCATCCGGCCCTGCGAGAGAGCCGACCTCCCCAAGGTTGCGAGCCTGTACGAGTTCGTTATGAGGTCGGGGACACGTAATCCGCCGCTCGGGCTGGCCCAGTACTTCGAGAGGACGTTCTTTGACTGCCCCTGGGCGGACCCCGAGATCCCGCCCCTCGTTTATGACGATGGGAGTGGAAGGATTATCGGCTTCCTCGGCTCACATGTGCGGCGCGTGCTGCTCGATGGGCATCGGATTCGTGTCGCGTGCGGCGGCCAACTGGTCGTGGAACCAGAGGCGCGCACGTCGGCGGTCGGAGCCTTTCTGTTCCGCGCGTACCTCGGGGGACCGCAGGATGTCACGATCACCGACGGAGCCACCGAGAATCTCCGCCGGATGTGGGCGGCCTCGGGTGGGGAAACAGCTCCCTTGAAGTCCATCGCCTGGACCCGAACACTGCGCCCCATGCGGTACGGCGGCGACTACCTCTTGGAGCGGCTCAAGCGCCCGGCGCTCGCGAAGCGGTTGCGGCCGCTGTGGAAAGGCTTGGACCGATTGGTTCCGGGCGCCATCAAGAGCCGCCTCCGGCCGACGCGGCCGCAAACGAGCGCGGAGCCGCTCACCCCTCGAGCGCTGCTCGAGCTCGTTCCCTTTGTGACGGAGTCGCTCCGCTGCTATCCCGATTACGACGAGCCGTTCCTCAGCTGGCTCTTTGCCGAAATGGCCGAGATGAAGAGTCGAGGAACGCTGGTCCGCTCGCTCGTGCGCAACAACGGGGGACAGCCGATCGGGTGGTACGTGTATTACCTGCACGAGGGCATCTCACAGGTCATGCATGTCGCCGCTCGGAGAGGCGCGATCGAAGACGTGCTCGACGATCTTCTCCACCACGCCTACGTCAACGGCTCGGCGGCCGTGCGCGGGCGACTCGAGCCGCAGCTGCTCGGCCCGCTCTCCGAGCGACGCTGCGTCTTCAGTTTCGACGGCTCGACGTTGATCTACACGCGGTCTCCGGTGGCCCTGGGGGCGCTTTTGTCTAGTCAGTGCATGCTCGCACGCATGGATGGAGAATCGTGGATGGGACACCATACGGAACCGCTCGCGTGATTGCCGCCGACGAGATCCGTGAAAGACTCGTGCGCCTCTACTGCTCGCTGTCACCAGGTGGGAAGCCACCGCCAGACGGCGAGCGGGGAGAGCTGGATTCCATGGCGTTTCTGGAGTTCATCATGGTGATCGAGCGTGAGTTCTCGATAATCGTGGAGGCGAGCGATCTCGACGAGGCGAACTTCTCAACCACCACGTCGACGACCGCCTTCATTCGCCGCAAGCTCAACGGGCGGGCTTCGTGAGCGACGGTCCTGCCATGGGGTCGCTCGTCGTCAACGGCACTGCGGAGCCGTTCGCGCGCGTGCTGGAACGGTCGGTCGCGCTCGCGGAACGCCTCGAGCGGGAGATCGGACTGCGGCCACACGATCGCATCGTCGTCGCACTCGAGAACGGTACCGAGCACATCGACCTCGTCGTGGCAGCATGGCGACTCGGGCTGCAATTCATCGCCGTGCCACCGACCACATCGCGGCCGACCTTTGCCGGCATCCTGAAGACGGCGTCGCCGCACGCCGTGGTCGTGGACGCGGGCAACGAGCGTCTCAGCGGGACCGTGCAGGACTGGGCCACCGTGCTTTCTCATCTGGGTGACGGCTCGCAGAATCGCGTCGTCGTGGGCCACGGTCGCCCGACCCAGCGGCAACCCTCGCTGCAGCGGCCGGACGCCATCACGGGCGACTGGCAGGAATGGCTCGCGCACCTGCCGCCGGCCATCTTTTACACGTCGGGCAGCACGTCGACTGCCAAGGGAGTGCCGCTCCTCTGGCCTCAAATCTTGGAGAAGGCGAGACTCGTGCTCTCCTTCTACGACGTCAAGCCAGGCGATCGTGTGATGCCGATCCTCCCCCTGTCGCACGTGTACGGGCTCTACTGCCTCCTGGGCGCACTCGCGCTGGGCGCGGACTGCATCACGTATCGGGAGTCGTCCAGCACGGCGGCGCTCGCGGCGGGACTCGTCGATCATGCGGCAACGCTGGTGATCTGTCCGCCCATTGTGGGCGCGTTTCTCTTCGGCCGTCACGGCGCGGACCCGCGGGTACGCGATCGACTCCGCGTGTTGAGCATGGGCGGTGCCGCAACCTCGCGCGAGCAGGCCGAGCGCATCGTTGCGGCGCTGCCGCGCACGCGAGTCTTTCTATCTTATGGTCTCGCCGAGACGTATTCGACGATATCCTGCAACGAGGTGTCGCTCGCCGGCAGCGACGTGGCGTCCGTCGGCCCGCTCCGGTTTGGCGCGTTGGGCGAAGCCCGTGACCCGACGAGCGGGCTCGCAGTTGGCCCGGGTGAAACCGGGGAGCTGTGCGTCGGTGGCACGATCATGACGGGATACGTCGAAGCGCACCTCGATGCCTTCACTCCCGACGGCCTGTTTCGCACGGGCGACCTCGTGCACTTTGACCGGAACGGCGCCGTAACGATCACTGGGCGCCTCAAGGACATGATCAACGCGGGGGGGCTCAGCATCGCCCCGAGCGAGATCGAAGAAGCCATCAAGCAACATCCCGCCGTAGCCGATTGTGGCGTGTTCGGCGAGCAGGCCGGTCAGCTCGAGGTGACGTGCGCGGCCGTGGTGCTGCGACAGCCATGGAACGAGACGGGCGGGGACCGGGAGCAGATCGTCGACGAGCTGCTCGACCATTGCCGCAAACACCTGGCGGCGAAGATGGTGCCGCGCCGTATCGTGGCCGTGGCGGCGATCCCGCGCGGCGCGCTCGGGAAGATCGCCCGTGCGGAGCTGCGCGCGCTGTGCGCGCGCTCGCAAGCGCAACTGGTGTAGGACGTCTGATCGAGGAGCGAGTGTTGAGCGACCATTGCAGACCCGACGCGATCGCGGACGCGTACTCGGAGCACGCCGCCGAGTACGACACGGATGCAAACCAGCAATCTTGTTGGGGCAAGCTCGCCACGGTTGAGCTCGATACCGTGGCGATCCGTGCAGACCGCAAGTGCGTCGTGGACGTCGGATGCGGTACCGGCGCCGCCCTGGTGCAGCTGGCGGCCCGCGTGGGCCCGTCGACGCGCTTGATCGGCATCGAGCCCGCACCGGGCATGCGCGCGATTGCCTCCCAACGGACCGCCGCGCTGCCGAATGTGAGCGTGCTCGACGGGCGCTTCGAAGACCTGCCTTTGCCCGACGTGTCAGTCGACCATCTCTACAGCATTCATGCATTTCACTGGGTTCGCGAGATTGATCGCGCGGTCGCCGAGCTCCGCCGTGTGCTGACTCCGGATGCGGACCTCGACCTGTACTTCGTTGGCCCGGGGACGGGGAAGGCGTTCATCGCCGTCACGTCCCCCATCGTCCGCCGCCATCTCGGCCTCGCCCGCTGGCTCGAGTCGGCAAGGCTCCGCGCGCACCTCACGCTCGACAAGGCACGCGAGGTCTTTGGGAACGGCCTACCGGGACATCAGATCCAGGTGCGCGAGTTGGTTGAGACGCACCTCGATACGCTCGACGGGCACATGGCGTGGTGGGTGCGGCTCGAGGGGCACTTCGCCGATCTCGATCGTGCAGCGCGCAGCGACTTCTTCGGCGAGATTCGACAGGCCCTGGAAAGCCTGCAGACCGACGCCGGCATTCCGTATACGACCCACATCCTGCACGTCTCTGCGCGCAGCCCTCGATGACCTAGACCGGCGATGCGGCGCGCACCGGCCGCAGAGGTCGCTCCAGTGATGACGGCCGCGCGACGACGGCGGCCGCGACCGCTTGCGCTATCAGTGCCGCGCCGGCGGGGGTGAAGTGCGTGTAGTCGAAATAGTGCCGGAGACTCGGCGGCACTGCCGGTCGCACCTGTTGCACGGCGCACGACTCAACAACCGTGGCGGCGCGAGCATCGAGGAGACCCATCAGCCGATTGACGACCTCGAGGCTGTAGTACACGCTGATCTTCTCCTTCCAGGCTTTCCCGACACCACCGTGCCAGAAGTGTGATAGCTCCTCGGCCGTGTATTCCTTCTCGAACCACGGCTGTCGCACAACGATCACACGATCCGCGTGGGCCTGTGCTCTTCGCAGGATCTGACGGAGATAACGCTCGTACCGATCCAGCATGACAGCCGGGTCGGGCGTAGACGTGCGTATCTCTGTCGCCTCAGCACGCATTCTCCGCGCGGCCGCATACCACTTCCCACCGCTCTCCTCGAGCACGGTCCAGGGACGAAGCCACGCGCGCCGCACTCGCTTTACGATCTCGACAAGCGCCAATTGCCTGAGCTTCCAGCCGAACCGCCGCTCGGGGTTGCACGTGAACAGCTTCGCCGGTGGGATGGGTGCCTCCGGAATAGACGGCGGCGCTCCCGCCTCCAGCCACTGCACCACGTCGCCGGCGCCTACCATGATGATGATCGCATCGAGCCGGCTGTAGCGCGGCAGCACCCGCTCGAGGATGAGGTCGAGATCGGCGGTCGCGACGTTCGAGCGGCCGATGTTTCCCACGTGCACCCGGCGAGCGTCCAGCACGCGCAGGTTGTCCGGGGCGTTCAGGAAAGTCTCGAGCGCTCCGGGCCAACTCGTGCCCTGGTCAAGCGCAACGCACTCGACGGCGCTCCCACCCACAACGAGAACGCGGTACAGTCCCTCCTCGTCGCCTCGAAGGTCACCGCCGCGCTCGCCATCCGCGTTGACGATGAATCGCACCGGGCGCTCGCCCTCGGGGAAGATCACAGGGTCCAGCCGGAGGTCGAGCCTCGTGCCGGGGGCCCACACGTAGTAGCCAGACCAGCGGCGGAGCCACCAGCGGCACGCCAGCTCGGCGATGACGAACGCGGCTACGGCGAGCCCGGGGATCAGGAGCCAGTACATCATGCTCTGCCCCAGACCCGCCGCAGCGGAAGCGGAGCTCGCAGCTCGACGTATGGGTCCTTCCGAAAGACGAACAACACCCAAATCAGGCCGAACAGCACCACCATGGCTATCCCGGCGACGGCCAGCCCAGCCAGGCTGCGCACGTCGAGGCCGAGCTTGAACCACAGCAGCAACCCCAGCACCGGGAGGGCTCCCAGGGCCGCCCGCGGAACAACGTACCGAACGTATTCCGCCACGGGTGTCTTCAACTCCCTGCACGTGTAGAGCAACACGAGGACCGCAAACAGCGCGTTCGGAATAGCGGTCCCGAGCGCAACACCGGCCAGCCCGAGCGGGCGCGCCAGCACGATGCTCAGTCCGAGGTTCAAGAGACCGGCGGACAGCGCCCCGATCGTCGCCACACCCGTCTTGCCGAGTCCTAGAAGCACAGGGAGCGCCACACCACGCACCGGCAGGAAGATCAGGTACGAGACCATGAGTATCTGGAGAACCTGACCCGACGGTTTCTCGAACCCTGGTTCGATCCACCACCCGATGAATCTCGGCCCGAGGACAACGAGAAAGAGTCCCGCCATCATCGTTAGTGACAACGCGATCTTGGACCACTTGAGAAAGACTTCTCGCAACTCCGCGCTCTTCCCCTGGGTATGCAGTTGCGTCGCCATCGGCATGACGACCGCCGCGATCGCGACCACGAACTCCATCAGGTAGATGATCAGGCTGTTGGCAACGCTGAAGTAGGGGATCGCATCCACGTTGATGAACCCCCCGATGACGAGGGAGTCCGTTTCGAACGAGAGGCGGGCGCCGGCGTTCAGCACCAGCACGTAGACACTGAACGAGAGGATCCTGCGCACCACCGCCCAGTCGAAGTCCGCGACTCGAATGCGGATGTCAGGATGGCGACGCCGAATGACCAGCCAGCACAGCGCGAAGTCGAACGCCACGCAGGCCAGCTGGACGAGCGCCAGCACGGTCAGTGACGCCCTGAGCGTCAGCAGCCCGACGGTGAGCCCAACGCGGAGGAGCAGGCTCGCCAGGCGAACGAGGTTGCGCGGGACAAAGTCGCCGTAGGCGGACAGGATGCCTTCTGGGAGGAGCGCGACGAAGCCGAAGCTCACGACCAGCACGATCGCCGCGAACGCCGACCGAGCGTCGCCATGGATCCGCGCCGGGATTCCGTAGAGAGTGAAGAATGCATACATGCCCAACCCGACGATCAGCGACACACCCCCCAAAAGCAGGTACAGCCCCGTGCAGCTGCCGATAGCCTGATTGAGTTTGCGCACGTCCCCGCTGGCGACGTGCTCCGCGAAGTAACGCACCGATGCCATTGGGACCCCCAACACGAGCAGTCCCAAATACCCGGTGATCGATGTCATGAGAACCCAGGTCCCGTAACTGGCGACGCCGAGCGTTCTGAGGGTGAACGGGGTGAGCAGGTAGAGTGCGACTACCGTCACCAGGGTGACGATCCAGTTACTTCCGATGTTCTTCAGCACGAGTCATGGGAACGCACGTGCTGTGCCATATGAAGTTGTGCCCACGCCTTCCGACCCTGTTGCGTCGAGGCCACACCCCACCCTCGCTCCGCCCGTGGCGCCACTCTTGCTCTGGAGCCACCCGACATGTGCGGCATCGCGGGCATCGTGTACCGGGACCGGGAGCGCCCGGTGGCGGAGTCGTTGGTGCGTCGCATGTGCGGCGCGCTCGAGCATCGTGGGCCAGACGACGAGGGGCTGCACGTGCAAGGGGCCACCGGTCTCGGGATGCGACGCCTCAGCATCATCGACCTGAGCGGCAGCCGGCAGCCGATTTACAACGAAGACGAGTCGAAGGTGATCGTCTTCAACGGAGAGATCTACAACTACCAGGAGTTGCGCGCCGGCCTCGTCGCCCGCGGGCATACACTCCGCTCAGCCGGCGACACCGAGACCGTGCTGCACCTCTACGAGGAGCGGGGTCCGGACTGCGTCACACCCCTCCGCGGGATGTTCGCCTTTGCCGTCTGGGACGCGTCCAGCGAGACGCTCGTACTCGCGCGTGACAGGTTCGGAATCAAGCCCCTCTACGTGATGACCGCCCCATGGGGGATCGCCTTCGCGTCCGAGCTCAAGGCGCTGCATGCCGCCGGCCTGACGTCGCGCGAACTCGACTGGGAAGCGCTCGACACGTTCTTTCAACTCGGCTACATCCCCGCTCCCGCGTCCCCGTTCGTGGACGTGCGCAAGCTCGAGCCCGGGCACACACTCGAGTGGCGACGGGACGGAGAGGTGTCCACCCGCCGCTACTGGCAGTTCCCGCTCCACGAGCGTCCCAGCCCCGCTGACCCCGAGGAGCGGGTTCGCGAGTGGCTCGATGGGTCGGTGGCGGCGCATCTGATCAGTGACGTGCCCGTAGCCACCTTCCTGAGCGGCGGTCTGGACTCCTCGGCTGTCACCGCGAGCATGGCGCTCGCGGGAAATACGCCGCACGCGTTCACCGCCCGATACTCGGGCTCCGGTGCGACAGCGGCTGACGAGACGGGGCTCGCGCGGACACTGTCCACTCGCTACGGCGCCGAGCTCACGGTGATCGACATCCGCCCGGAGCTTCTCAACATCTTCGAGCCGATCGTGCGAGCGCTGGACGAGCCCCACGCCGACGATTCAGCGATTCCGACGTGGCTTCTGTCGCAAGCGGTGGGGAGTCGTTACAAGGTGGCCCTGACCGGCATCGGAGGCGACGAGCTGTTCGCCGGATACCGGCGGCACTTTGGCCTTCTCGCCGCCGAGCACTATGCCCGGCTGCCCGCGGGCGTGCGGCGCATCGCCGGCACTATCAGCCGGTTGATCCCCGAGCCGCGGGACGGGACGCTCGGCGTCGACCGCCTGAAGCGTTTCCTCCGGACCGGCAACGGTGCTGTGCCCGACCGGTTCCTGAGCCTCATGACCCGGCTCTCGAACGACGAGCGCCTAGCGCTGTACACACCAGGCCTCCGGCAACAGGCCCGGATCACCGGTTGGGCCGCAACTGCCCGCTTCCGCGACGTGTTCAGCGCCCAGGGCGCCGTATCCGGCCTCGCCGCCGGTCTGTTTCTCGACTACGCCACGTTTCTCCCAGACGACATCCTCGCGCTCAGCGATCGACTGGCGATGGCCCATTCGCTCGAGGTGCGAGTCCCGTTCGTCGACCACGTCCTGGTCGAGGCGGTCTTTCCACTCCCCCAGCGCGTGAAGATCGGCTCATGGTGGCGGGCCAAGCGTCTGTTGCGCCGGGCGCTCGGTCCACGTCTGTCCCCCGACCACCTCCGGGCGCCCAAACGCGGCTTTGTCGGTCCCACTGCGGCCTGGCTCCGACACGAGCTGCGCCAGATGCTGACAGACGAACTGTCGCCTGAACGCCAGCGTCGTTTGGGCTATTTCGATCCGAAGACGGTGCAGACGTTCCTCAAGGAGCACCTGACGGGACGCCAGAACTGGGAGCGGATGCTATGGGGACTGCTTTGCTTCTCGACCTGGCATCGCCTCTACGTGGAGTGAGGAAACCGAGCCACTGGAGCGTCTCGACGACGAACGGCGCAGGGTCGCGCCAGCGCCAGATCTCCGAGCGGTCGCGACGGGGAGAAACCCGCAAAAAGGCGACGAGCGCGCGGACGCGCGCGCCGCCGGCCTTGAGACGCAGATACAGGTGGTCCACGTCCCCCCAAAACCAGCGACTCCGGACGCCGACGCGGTAGTCACAGCTCTCGCGTAGGGTCTCGCCGGCGGCGCAGCGAACGAGCAGCGAGGGGAAGTCCACCCCGGCGTCGATCGCCAGCTGCAGAGAGCCCCAGAAGCGACCGTTCACCTCCATCACGACTTGGCGGCCTGTCTCGTGCTCTCGCTTGCATTCGATCATCGCTACTCCCCGCCAATCGAGCGCGTCGAGCAGCCGCAGTCCGGGACCAGCCAGCCCGTCGTCGAGCGGGATGCTTTCGCGATAGACGCTGACACCGCCGCTCGGTGGCTTCTCCCGCAGGCGGCGATGGGCGAACATCGCGATCGTGCGACCGCCCCAGCGCAGCGCGAAGAACCCCTCCCCGACGCCCGAGATGTGCCGCTGCAGCAGGACGGGGAACGCCGCCGCGGGGAGGGCGGCGAGTGCGCGGCGGCACTCGACGGCATCGGAAACGTGGGTCACCGCCAACTTGCGCCGGACACCGGCAGCGGTCACCACTGAGCGGTGGGGTTTGACGACGGCGGGAAAGAAGTCGTCCGGCACGGTCACGTCGCACTCACCGGGCGTCGCGACCAGGCGTGTCTCCGGCACCCCGAATCCGCAGTCGCGCGCCAGCGTCAGGACACGCGCCTTGTCCGAGGCCGCTCGGTAAGTCGCGAGGTCGGGAAAGGGCAGGACGACCCCCACCGGTAGTGCGCTCCGGTGCTCGAGCACCGCTTCGACGGAGGCGTCGGTCATCGGCAATAGGACGGCGGTGTCCTGGTGACGGATAACGCCGCCCAGCTCCGCCGCGTAACCCGCTGGGTCGGTAAGGGGATCGGTGGCGAGCTGATGGGATCGCACTCCGCGCGAGACGCCCGCGAGCGACACACGGGTGGTGGCGGTCACGCAGACGGAGTGTCCCGCACGGACCAGCGATCGCGCCGCAGCCAGGGCGGCGCGTTCGTTCCCGTCGGTGATCAAGACGCGCATGTCCCGCTTTTGCAACGCAACATGCGGGCCGAGCGCGGACTGCACCAAGCTCCGGGATTGCTGGAGGACAGCGTTGCGCCAACGCAACAGCCGGCGCGCTCTCGCGCCGATTGCTCCAGCCATAGCCGTGGCGCCGGTTTTGCACTAAGGAAGGCGCATGGTGAGTCCCGCGCGGTGGCACACCGCCCAGCAATACGAACGCGGCTATTGGGAGGCGCTGGCGACCCGCATCGCCGACGGTTCGGTGTCCCAACTGGACTGGTATCGGTGGCGGGCCGAACAACTCGTGAGCCAGTTGCGCGGCCTCGGCCTCGAGGCGCTGACCGGCGGTCGCGCTCGCGTGATCGAGGTCGGGAGCGGTCCCGTCGGCGTCGTGGGGTTCTTCCCAGCCGCCGAACGCGTGGCGGTCGATCCCCTCGAATCCTACTACGGCTCCAACATCACGCTCGTGGCGCTCCGCAACCGGGCGGTGGAATACCGCCAGGGATCGGTGGAAGCGCTCCCCTGCGAGAGTGACCGCTATGACCTGGCCATCATGGAGAACTGCATCGACCATGTCCGCGACGTCGGGGCCGGGATGCGCGAGTTGAAGCGCGTGCTCGGAGCCAACGGGACGCTGTACCTCACCGTCAACTGCCGGACGCCGTGGGGCTTCGTGGCGCATCGCGCCTTGTCGCGCCTGCGTATCGACGCCGGCCATCCGCACACATTCACGCCGCATCGCGTTCAGACGCTGTTGCGCGATCACGGCTTCACGACGCTCCATTTCGAAATGGGCTCCTACGCCGACGCGCGGAAAGAAGATCTCGCCGCGCCCGAGCGGCGAGCCCGCATCAAGGGCCTGCTCGGCATCAGCGAGTTCGTCGTCAGCGCGGTGGCGCAACCGACCCGGGCCGGCTGACGGGCATGCGCGACTCTCGCACGCTGCGCATAGCGTTCATCGGCGCCGGCAACATGGCTGGCCATCACCTTCAGGCGCTGGGGCGCGTCCCGACGCCTCACACCGTCGTGGGAGTGCACGACGTGCGACCGGCGGTCGCGCAGGCCTTCGCTCAGCGGGCCGGAACTCAAGCGTTCCCCACGCTCTCCGACTTATTCGAGAAGGCGAAACCGGATCTGGTTCATATCTGCACGCCGGCCGGGGAGCACTTCGAGCCCGCGCGCCTGGCCCTCCAGGCCGGGGCGCACGTGTACGTCGAGAAGCCGTTCGTCGAGACGCCCGAGGAGGCCGAAACGCTCTTCAGGCTCGCGCACGAGCGCGGCCTGCTCATTTGCGCGGGGCACCAACTCGTCCGCGATCCCGCCTTCCAACGGCTCATGCGCGACGCTTCGGACCTGCGGCCCGTCACGCTCGTCGACAGCTACTTCGCGTTTCGGCCTCCGCGGCTGGACCCCTACCGGCCATCAGGCCCGGCGCTCCGCCAGCAGCTGCTGGACGTCCTCCCACATCCGCTGTACACGCTCGTAGCAGCGCTCGAGCGCTTCGGAGGAAAGGAGGGCGCACCAATCGAGGTCTTGCACGTGACGGCGACATCGACCGATCTGCACGCGGAGCTCCGGGCTGGCGAGGTGACCGGTCGTCTCGCCGTCAGCCTGCGCGCCCGCCCCGTCGCCTCGACGCTCATGGTTGCGGGGGCGCATGGGTCGCTTACGGCCGATTTCGTCCGCGCAATCCTACTCGGCGCCGCCAACGAAGGCACCAGCCCACTCGAAAAAATCGTCAATCCGTTCCTGGAGGCGGCGCAGCTCGCGGGTCGGAGCGCCATCAGCCTGACCCGCCGCCTGCTCCGCGGCGCCGACTACCCGGGTCTGGTGGAGCTGCTCGGTGATTTCTATGCCGCCGCCGCAACGCGTGATCGCTCGCCCGTCAGCGTCGACCACCTGCGCCACGTCACCACCGTGTACGAGCAGCTCGCGGTCACTGTGCGGAACGCCGCCGCTCCACCCACTGCACCGGCAGCGGCCGTCCCGGCGCTGTCGCGGTCCGCTCCTCTTGCCGTGCTCACGGGCGCTGCCGGGTTCTTTGGTCGCGCGATCAGCCGGGAACTCGCGCGCCGCGGCTTTCGCGTGCGGGGAATCGGCCGGTCGGCGCGACCCGATGATCCGCATCTACACGAATGGGTCCGTGCCGATCTGGCGGAGGAGATCGCCCCCAGCGCTTTCACCGGCGCGGAGGTCATCGTGCACGCCGCAGCCGAAACGGCGGGAGGATTCGACGCGCACGCGCGCAATACGGTGGGCGCGACCCACGAGGTGCTGCGGGCGATGGCAGCCGCCAACGTCCGCCGTCTCGTATACATCAGCAGTATTTCGGTGCTGCGCCCCCCGCGGCCGTTTTGGGAGCGGCAGGCGGAGGAGACGCCGCTCGCAGCAAGCCCCGAGCGACTGGGTCCGTACACATGGGGAAAGTGGGCGGCCGAGGAGCTCGTCGCCGCGGCGCAGCGGCGCGGAGAGGTTCAAGCCCGGATCATCCGGCCCGCAGCGCTGATTGATTGGGACCGTATCGAGTTCCCGGGATTGCTCGGGCGCCGCCTGTTCGGTCGGTGGCACCTGGGCCTCGGCCGCCCCGGCTTGCCCTTCGCGATCTGCGACGTGTCGACGGCTGGCGCCGCAGTCGCCTGGTGCGCGGATCGCTTTGACGACGCTCCCCCCGTCGTCAACCTCATCGACCCGGTCATCCGCACGCGTAGCCAACTCCTGAGCCGGTTTCGAGCGCGCGGCTGGCGTGGGCGCGTCGTGTGGGTACCAATCAGCTTGCTGGCCTGCGCGGTCATCGCGGCACGCTTCGTGGCGGCGCTCGCCCGGCGCGAACGGGCGCGTCCACTGGCCGTGTGGTCCATTCTGCGGCCCCGCCGTTACGACGCGTCTGTGGCAGGCACCGTCCTCGCTGCGATGCGCGAGCCCACGCCAGCTCCGGAGCCTGCAGGCGGGGCGATCGGCGCGCCCACCGTGAGCGGCGCATATGGCTGAGCTCGTACGCCCCCGCCCCACCCGCGAGGCGCCTACCGTTCCCGTGCCGACGCCGCCACCGGGTCCCGTGCCGGCCCCGGTGGTGAGGACGCCTGCGTGGGATCTGTTGCTCGTGTGTGTAGCCGTGTACCTCGCCACGTCTATCGGCCGGCTTCACCAGTTGTTCCCGATCCTCGGTCTTCTCAAGCCGGCGCTGCTGGCCACGCTGCTGGCCGCCGGCCTGTACCTGCTTCAGCAGTCCGGGCGGCGGAGCATGGGCTTGCTCCGCTCGCCCATGACCACCTGCATGCTCGGCCTGCTGGTGTGGGGCGGCTTGTCGGTCCCGTTCGCCCTGCACCAGGGGACCGCCTTCCAGTTCTGGACGGACTACGCGCGAACCATTCTGATGGCGCTCGTCATCGCCGGCAGCGTGCGTGGCACGCTCGATCTGAAGCGCCTCATCCTCGTCTATTTCGCCGTGACCGTTGTGTACACGGCGGTAGTGCTGTCCCGGTTCCAGCTCGGCGCCGACAGCTGGCGCCTCGGCCGGCTATACAACTACGATGCGAACGATCTCGCGACCTTGATCGCCAGCGCGATGCCCCTCGGCCTGTACTTCGTCCTGGGACATCGGCGCCTCGCCATGCGGATCCTCGCGACCGCAGGGCTCGCCGTGCTGTTGGTAGGCATGATCCGCTCGGGTTCTCGAGGAGGCTTCATCGCGCTGCTCGCGGTAGTGGGGTTTGTGCTGCTGGGCTTCACGACCGTTCCGGCGCGGGCCCGGCTGACAGGGTTCGTCGCTATCCTCGCCGTCGTCGTCGGAGCCGCGAGCGACCGGTACTGGACGCAGATGCAGACGATGCTCAATCCGCATGAGGACTACAATCTCACCTCCGATGCGGGACGCTTGCAGATCTGGGAACGCGGTCTTGGCTACATGGCGGCTCACCCTCTCATGGGCGTCGGCGGGCAGAACTTCGGAGTGGCCGAGGGCACGATCTCTCCCCTGGCCAGGCGCCAAGAGCGCGGCATCGGCGTGCGCTGGGGTGCCGCCCACAACACGTTCATCCAGGTGGGCGCCGAACTCGGCGTGCCGGGGTTGCTCCTGTTCATCGGACTGATCGCGACGGCATTCAGGTCCCTGCGGCGCGTGGCGCGACAGTCCGCCCGCGCGGGCCCCGTTGCCGCAGATTTCTCCCGGCTTGCCCACGCGCTGACGGCGGCGCTCATCGGCTTCGTGGTGGGATCGTTCTTCCTATCGCTGGCCTACATGGACATACTGTACACGCTCGTGGCCTTCACCCTGGCCCTGGCAAAGGTCGCGCGCAACGCCGATGGCCAGCGTGTGCCGCTTCCGCGTCGCGCCCGAATCTAGGTAGCTGGCGATGGCCGCTCGACCACACCTGCTCTTCCTCGCGCAGTGTCTCCCTTACCCACCTCACACTGGAGTTGCCGCCCGCACGTTCAATGTCCTGAAACAGCTGCAGGAGGCGTACGACATCGATCTCGTAGCCTTCTATCGCATCAACCATCAGCCAGATCGCAGTGGGCTCGACGCGGCGCGGGAGGCGCTGGGGCGCGTGGCCGGCTTCGTCGCCGAACCGACGCCGATTCCCAATGAGCATTCGGGACTGCGCAAACTCTGGGACCATGTGCGCAGCGTTTTCAGCGGGCGGGTTTACACCTACTACGAATATCACAGCCGGGTCTTCGCGCAGCGGCTCCGAGCCGTGCTGCGCGCGCGCGCACCGGACCTGGTGCACGTGGACAGCCTCGATCTCCATCGATGGTTGCCCGAGCTGCCGCCGGTCCCGATCGCCTGTACGCACCACGATATCGATTCTGAACTCCTGCGATCGCGGGCGCTGCGTCTTGACCAGGCAGTCCTACGGAACTATCTGCGGCTCCAGGCAGATCGCAGCGAGCGCCTGACACGTCAGCTGTGTCCGGGGTTTGCCCTGAACGTCATGATGTCGAAGATGGACGCCGGGCGACTCCAGGCTCTCGCCCCGGGCGCCGCCACCCTGGTCGTGCCGAATGGCACGGACACGGAGTACTTCCGCCCGAATGGGACGAAGTCGGTCGCCGGACGCGTGGTGTTCGTGGGACCAACCTACAACTTTCCCAACAGGGATGCGGTGGAGTTCCTGCTGGAGGAAATCTGGCCCCGCATCCGCGCGGCGGACCGCACGACGTCGTTACGGTTGATCGGGCGCAACGCCCCGGCTGACCAGTCGCGCTACGCTGCCGAGTCCGGCGTGACCCCGCTGGGTCATGTCGCGGACGTCCGGCCTCCGCTCTCCGAAGCGGGCTGCTGCGTCGTTCCGATCCGCGTCGGTGGCGGGACGCGACTCAAGATCCTCGACGCGTGGGCTATGGGAAAAGCCGTCGTATCGACCTCGATCGGCTGCGAGGGCCTCAACGCCGTGGACGGAGAAAACATTCTCATCCGGGACACAGCGGACGCCATAGCCGACGCCGTACTCCAGGTGCTCAGCGACACCACCATTCGCTCGCGTCTCGAGCGCAATGGGCGGCGCACCGCCGCCGAGACCTACAGTTGGCATGTCGTTGGCCACCAGATCCGCTCAGCCTACGACGCGCTGCTCGCCCGGGTCGCCGCGCCGCGCGCCGCACTCTAAGGCTGTCACGGGCCCGGCCACCAGTCGGTGCGGATCTGCACCCCGGCGAAGTACCATGGCAGGCCCGTGTCGGCGGCCCCCTGCTGTCCGTTGTTCCCCAGGCCGAAGTTGCTGACGGCGGCCGGATCGACGCAAAAGCTGTGGCCTGATGCGTAATATGACGCCAGGGTCCAGTCATTGCGCCCGCCCCAGGTGGCGTTGCCCCAGTCCGACTGCCGGAAATCCGAGTCGGCCAGGATCTGGGTGCCGCGTGCGTCGTACACTCGCGGATGCACCTGCACATGCGTCGCATCGACGAAGTCCACGAAGTACTCGAAGCGGTACCACGCCTCCCGGCTCAAAGTCACATTCGGGCCCCAATGCCCGATGGGATAGGTGAACCCGCAGCCGTAGAGACTGATGACGAACCGCCAGCCGTTCCCCGTGCTCCACTTCCGCAGGAAGGTAAGGTTCCCGTACTGCCACGTGTCCACCGTAGCGATGTGATCGCCTGCGGCTGATGTGTCGTCGTTCCGCATGTAGAACCGGACGTAAAAGCCCCTCGAGCGCGGGACGACGTTGTTCTGTTGCACATTTGCGGCGAAGGTCGGCCCGCGCTGCACCACCTTCAGGGCATTGCGGCCGCCGGGCCCGCCAGGAACCACCGACAGCAGCTGGACGCCGGTACCGCGATTGAATTCCCAGTACTTCTTCCACCGACCGCCGTCCGTCACGGCACGGCGGGACGTGCCGGTGTCGGTGGTCCAGTTGCTCTCGAAGACGACGCCGCCACCGTACGCGTCGGTCGGGGCGAGACACGCAGTCGCGCGGACCGCGGCGGCCAGACCGACAGCGGCAGCTGCACCGAGCATCAACACACTGCCCCGTCTCTTCTTCGTAAGCACACGCGTGCCCATGAACCAAGCTCGTGTCGGGAGGTGACTGTCGGGGCTCGGACCGTTGCGGCAGCGCGACACCCCCCGCCGGTGTGGCTGCGTCACCGGTTTGCCTGCAAGCCCCGTGCAATCGCGCCCGCTTTACGGCCCAGGCCAACGGTCGGTGCGGATTTGGACGCCGGCGAAGTACCACGGCAGCCCGGTGTCGGCCGCCCCCTGCTGCCCGTTGTTCCCCAGGCCGAAGTTCGTCATCGGCGCCGGGTTGACGCAGAAGCTGTAGCCCGCCGCATAGTAGGACGCAAACGTCCAGTCGTTGCGCCCGTTCCACACCTGGGTCCCGTAGTCGGACTGCCGGACGTCGCCGTCCCCCAGGATCTGGGTGCCGGCCGCGTCGTACACCCGCATGTGCACCTGCACATGCGTCGCATCCACAAAGTGCACGAAGTACTCGAACCGGTACCACACCCCGTTGCTCAACGATACGCTCGGCCCCCAATGTCCGATCGGGTAGGTGTAGCCACACCCGTACAAGCTGGTGACGAACCGCCAGCTGCTGCCCCCGCCATACTTGCGCATGAACGTGAGGTTCTGGTACTGGTAGGTGTCCACCGTGACGATGTGATCGCCCGAGCTCGAGTTATCGTCGTTGCGCATGTAGTAGCGGACGTAGTAGTCCGTCGAGGGCGGGAGGATGTTGTCCTGTTGCACGTTCGCGGCGTAACTCGACCCGCGTTGCACGACCTTCAGGGCATTGCGGCCCCCCGGCGCGTTGACGCTCGCGCCTGAGACGACCGACAGCAGTTGGACGCTGCTGCCGCCATTGAATTCCCAATAGTGCTGCCAGCGGCCCGCATCCGTCACGACATCGAAGGCCGTCCCGATCCCCGTGCTCCAATCGCTCTCGAACACCACGCCGCTCGAAGGAGGGGGCGGCGGGGGCGGCGGGGGCGGCGCTTCCAAAATGATTGTGGCAGACCCGCTCTGGCCCTCACTCGTCGCCGTCAGCGTGGTCGTCCCCACCGCCACGCCCGTCACCAGCCCACTGCCGCTCACGGTGGAAACCAGCGGATTGCTGCTCGCCCACGAGACGGGCCGACCCGTGAGGATCGTGCCATTGGCATCCTTGAGCGTAGCCGTGAACTGCTGCACCGTCCCCAGCGCGAGACTCGCGCTCGCTGGCGTCACCGCCACCGTCGCTACCGGCGCCGTGCTCGCCACGGTGGTCCCGCTCGCCACGTTGGACAGCCCGCCGAACACCGCATCGACGTTCAGCGTGCCCCGGAACGACACGAGCTGGACCCGATAAACCGTGCCCGGGGCGAGGCCCAGGACCGTGCAGCTGCGCCGCGCGCCGATTGCCGTCCCGGCCATCGGGACGGTGCAGCTCCCCCGAGTGACATCTGTGGCGGAGGGCCAGGAGAACGTACCGGCGGCCCAGCGAATGTCATACTTCGCCGGCTGGCCCGCGCCATCGGTCACTTCCGTGAAGGACAGTGTCACCGAGCTGTCCGTCACGCTCGCGACCGTGAGACCGGTCACGCCGCCAGGCGGGGTGGGCGGGGCCGGCGGTACCGCGGTGACCGTCACTGCCGCCGTGCCGCCCGTCCCTTCGCTCGTCGCGGTGATGGCGGCCGATCCCGCGGCCACGGCCGTCACGAGCCCGCTGCCGTTCACCGTGGCCACCGCGGCCGCACTGCTCGCCCAGGTGACCGTGCGCCCCGGCAGCGGGGTCCCGCTCGCATCCTTCGGTGTGGCGGCGAGCTGGACCGTCTGCCCAACCTGCACGCTCGCCGTCGCCGGGCTCACCGTCACTGACGCGATGGAGCCCGGTGGCAGTGCTGTCGTCACGTTGGCTACGTTCGACAGCACGCCGAAGACCGCGTTGACGTTGAGCGTCCCGCGGAAGGTGATGAGCTGGAAGCCGTACGCAGTGTTGGGCTGAAGGCCCAGCACCGTGCAGGTCCGCGGCGTCCCGATCGCCAGGCCGCTCATCGGCACCGCGCATGTCCCCAGGGCGACGTCGCTCGCCGTGCCCCAGCCGAGCGGCGCCACCGCGAACCGCACCAGGTAACTCGCCGGAAGGCCGCTGCCGTCGGTCACCTCCGTGAACGCCAGCGTCGCTGACGTCTCGGTTACACCACTGACCGCGAGGTTCGATACCGTGCCGGGGTTGGCCGCGATGGGGTTCGTCACCGTCATCGCCGCCGTTCCCTGCGCGCCTTCGCTCGCCGCGCTAACGGTGGCCGCACCCGCTGCCAATCCGTTGACGAGCCCGCTCTGGTTCACCGTGGCCACCGCGGGCGCGCTGCTCGCCCAGGTCACCAGGCGGCCTGTGAGCGGGTTCCCAGCAGCATCCTTCAGGATCGCAACGACCTGCGCCGTCTGCCCCGCCGTCACAGCACTCGAGGCCGGGCTCACCGTCACTGATGCGACGGGCACCGTTTTGACGGCGGTCGTCCCGCTGGCTACGTTCGACAGCAAGCCGAAGACCGCGTTGACGTTGAGCGTCCCCCGGAAGGGGATGAGCTGGAAGCCGTACGCAGTGTTGGGCTGAAGGCCCAGCACCGTGCAGGTCCGCGGCGTCCCGATCGCCAGGCCGCCCATCGGCACCGCGCATGTCCCCAGGGCGACGTCGCTCGCCGTGCCCCAGCCGAGCGGCGCCACCGCGAACCGCACCAGGTAACTCGCCGGAAGGCCGCTGCCGTCGGTCACCTCCGTGAACGCCAACGTTACGGACGTGTCGGTCACACCACTCACCACGAGGCTCGACACCGTGCCGGGGTTAGCGATGGGGTTCGTCACCGTCATCGCCGCCGTTCCCTGGACGCCTTCGCTCGTCGCGCTGATGGTGGCCGGACCCGCAGCTACGGCCGTCACCTGCCCTGTCGCGCTGACCGTCGCCGCTGCCGCATTGCTGCTCGCCCATGTGACCGCCCGGTCGATGAGCACGTTCCCAGCACCGTCCTTCAGGATCGCGACGAGCTGCACCGCCTGCCCCGCCGTCACATTACTCGAGGCCGGGCTCACCGTCACCGATGCAACCAAGGCAGGGACGATCGGCGCCCCGCCCGTGCCCAGCGTGAGGTCATCGATCCACATGTACTGATCGACGGGCGAGCCATCGCCGATGTAGGGCGCGATCACAAGTTGGTGGAACTTGATCGTCGGCCGCGCCCCGGTGCGGAACAGGATGTCGTGCCGGTCGATCACCAGCGCACCATTGAACCAGTACTGCATGACACCGTCGGCCGCCCCGATGCCGCCGACCACCGAGTTCAACTCCAAGTAGACCTCGACGTGGTTCCAATCGCCCTTGTAACCTGGGCCGGCAGTCGGTTGGAACGCCGGCTGGGCCGCGACCACCCCCTTGTCGTTGTACCAGGGCGGCATGTTGAAGCAGCTGATGCTGACGCTGGCCTCGACCGCTCCGTTGCAGCCGGCGGTCGAGCGGTCCTCGGTGACACCGAGCAGATTGCGGGGGGGCACGCCGGCGCTCGTGTTGATCGCCTTGCTGTCTTGCATGGCGAGGCGCGGGATGCCGCCGTTCTGGTAACTATGTTCGATGTAGTTGACCAGCCACCCGTTCGAGGGACCGTCCCAGTCGCCATCCTGATCGCTCATGATCAGGAACTCGTGCGGCTGATAGGGACGGCCGGAGCCGATCCAGTTGGCGCTGTACTTCACCCAGTAGCTGACGTAGAGGGTGGGGGTCGGCTGGAACAGATGCCGGACCGCACCACCTGCCACGGGCGTCAGGGCGCCGGCGAGGAAGTGCACTTCCAGGGCCTGGGTGCTGCCGGGCAGGTGCTGCGCGGTCGTCGTGGCCGGGCTGGTGTTGTCGTACCAGCCCCGCCCCGCCAACGCGTTGTCCTCGAAGCTCTCCTGTAAGAGAATCGTCCCTGGATTGGCCGAAATACTGAACAAGCTTGGTGCGGAAGGCCCACTCATCGAGTCCTCTCCCGGCACGCATGCGAACGCCGCGATCGCCGAGAGGATCAGAGCAGTATCCCTCATCATGGCCAGGCGCTTGGACAGCTTGTATTTGAACGTCATTGTTCAGTCCTTGTGGTTATGAGTGACAGGACACAGATCACCCTGCATGCCTCTATAGATGTTGCGCTCGCGCAACGGTCAAATTCAGGTCGACAAAAAGGCCACCAGCATTCGCCGCAGGGTCTTCGCTGGCGACCACGCCTTGGGCGCACCGTCGGAGTCTCAGGCTGGTGTCAGGTCAACTGCTCTACGGCCTCCCGATTGCCAACGTGAGGTCATCGATCCACATGTACTGATCGACGGGCGAGCCATCGCCGATGTAGGGCGCGATGATGAACTGGTGGAACTTGATCGTCGGTCGCGCCCCGGTGCGGAATAGGATGTCGTGCCGGTCGATCACCAGCGCGCCATTGAACCAGTACTGCATCACGCCGTTGGCCACCCCGACGCCGCCCACGACCGAGTTCAGCTGCAAGTAGACCTCGACGTGGTTCCAGTCAGCTTTGTAACCCGGCCCGGCGGTGGGTCGGAATGCCGGCTGGGCGGCGAATACGCCCTTGTCGTTGTACCAGGGCGGCATGTTGAAGCAGCTGGTGCCGACGTTGGGCTCGACCACGCCGTTGCAGCCGGCGGTCGAGCGGCTCTCCGTGATGCCGATCAGATTGATCGGCGGCGTGCCGAAGCTCGCGTTGATCGCCTTGTTGTCTTGCATCGCGAGGCGCGGGATGCCGCCGTTCTGGTAGCTATGTTCGATGTAGTTGACCAGCCACCCGTTCGACGGGCCATCCCAGTCGCCATCCTGATCGCTCATCACCAGAAATTCGTGGGGGTGATAGGGATGGCCGGAGCCGACCCAGTTGGTGCTGTACTTCACCCAGAAGCTCACGTATAGCGTCGGCGTGGCTGCGAACAGGTGCCGCATCGCGGCGCCCGCCACAGGTGTTAGGGCGCCGGCGAGGAAATGCATTTCCAGGGCGCGCGTGCTGCTGGGAACATGCTGCGCTGTCGTCGTGATCGGCGCGGTGTTGTCGTACCAGCCCCGCGCCGCAAACGCGCCGTCCTCAAAATTCTCCTGAATCAGCACCGTTCCCGGCGGAGGAGGCGGCGGCGGCGGTGGTGGTGGCGGTGGTGGTGGTGGTGGCGTGACTGAGGCAGTCGTTCCGCTCGCGACGTTGGACAGAATGCCAAACACTGCGTCGACATTGAGCGTCCCACGAAATGCGACGAGCTGGAACTGGTACGCGGTGCCCGCCTGCAGGCCTAGAACGGTGCAGTTCTTCCTCGCCCCGATGAGCGTGCCCGCCAGCGGGGCCGTGCAGCTGCCGCGGGCGACGTCGGTCGCGGTGGCAAAGGAGAGGACGCCGGCGGCCCAGCGGATGTCGTAGCTCGCTGGTTGGCTGGCGCCGTTGCCCACTTCCGTGAACGAAAGTGCGACCGAACTATCCGTCACGCTCGCGACCGCAAGATCGGTCACTGTGCCCGGCGGCGCCGGCGGGGGCGGCGGCGGCGGCGGGGGGGGGGGCGGCGGCGGCGGCGGCGGCGGTGGGGGCGGCGGCGGGGGGGGGGGGGGCGGCGGCGGCGGCGGCGGCGGTGGCGGCGGCGGCGGCGGCGGCGGCGGCGGCGGTGGCGGCGGCGGCGGTGGCGGCGGCGGAGGTGGCGGCGGCGGTGGCGCTGAAGCCGTCACCGTCACGCTTGCCGTCCCGCTCTGTCCCTCGCTGCTGGCCGAGATCGTGGCCGTCCCGGCAGCCGCACCCGTCACCAACCCACTCCCGCTCACCGTTGCCACGGCAGCATTGGTCGTCGCCCACGTAACCGCTCGCCCATTCAGCGGCGTGCCATTCGCGTCCTTCGGGGTCGCGGTGAGCTGCGCCGTCTGACCCACCGCCACGCTTGCCGTGGCGGGACTCACCGTCACGGACGCCACCGGTACAACATTGATCGTAACAGCGGCCGTGCCGGCCAGCGTCGCGCCGCTCTGGGTCGCGGTGACCTGATAGCTGCCGGCGCTCGGTCCGGCTGTGTACGACCCAACAGCGGACACGCTGCCGCCGGTGGCAGACCACGTTACGCTCACCGCCACGCTATCGCCGTTTTTCCTTCGCCCGTAGGCGGCGAACTGCAGCGACCCCCCGGCCACGACCGCTGCGCTGAGCGGGGTTACGATCACCTGGGCCAGGTTGCCGCGGTTCCTGATCCGCGAACTCCCCGACACAGATGCAGTTGCGGCAGTCGCCGTCACCGTGTAGGTGCCTGGGACCGTGTCCGCCGCATACAGACCGCCGGACGTGACGGCGCCGCCCGACGCACTCCAGCGAACGGCGACGGCGACGCTGTCCCCGGCTTTGGTCCGACCGTACGCCAGGAATTGCCGCGTCTCATACGGATCAAGCATGACGGAATCGGGTGAGGTGAAAACCTGTACCACAGAGTCGTTCGGCGGGTTGGGATCAGTAACACGCTTGCTCGGCAGCTCGCAAGCCACACTTATCGCGGCGGCCGCAAACACGACCGACGCCTTCATGAGCGCCAAGCGCACCGAGAGCTTGAACGTGAATGGCATCGTCCTTACTCCCTCACGGCCCCGGCCAGCGGTCGGTGCGGATCTGGACGCCCGCGAAGTACCACGGCAGCCCGGTGTCGGCCGCCCCCTGCTGCCCGTTGTTCCCCAGGCCGAAGTTCGTCATCGGCGCCGGGTTGACGCAGAAGCTGTAGCCCGCCGCATAGTAGGACGCAAACGTCCAGTCATTGCGCCCGTTCCACATCTGCGTCCCGTAGTCGGACTGCCGGAAGTCGCCGTCCCCCAAAACCTGAGTGCCGGCCGCATCGTACACCCGCGGATGCACTTGCACATGCGTCGCATCCACAAAGTGCACGAAGTACTCGAACCGGTACCACACCCCGTTGCTCAGCACCACGCTCGGTCCCCAGTGCCCAATCGGGTAGGTGTAGCCACACCCGTACAGGCTGGTGACGAACCGGTAGCCGCTCCCTCCCCCATACTTCCGCATGAAGGTGAGGTTCTGGTACTGGTAGGTGTCCACCGTGACGATGTGATCGCCCGAGCTCGAGTTATCGTCGTTGCGCATGTAGTAGCGGACATAGTAGTCCGTCGAGGGCGGGAGGATGTTGTCCTGTTGCACGTTCGCGGCGTAGCCCGACCCGCGTTGCACGACCTTCAGGGCATTGCGGCCCCCCGGTGTGTTGACGCTCGCGCCTGAGACGACCGACAGCAGTTGGACGCTGCTGCCGCCGTTGAATTCCCAATAGTGCTGCCAGCGGCCCGCATCCGACACGAAATTGAAGGCCGTCCCGATCCCCGTGCTCCAATTGCTTTCGAACACAATGCCACCAGCGGGAGCCACCGTCACCGTAAGTGCGGCGCTGCCGCTCCGGCCCTCACTGGTCGCGGTGATCGTGCTCGTTCCGAGCAGCACCGCCGTCACCAGGCCCGTCACGCTGACCGTCGCCACCGACGGTGCGCTGCTCGACCATGTGACGGCCCGCCCCGTGAGCGTTTTGCCGTTGGCATCCTTGAGGAGGGTGGTGAACTGCTGCACCCCCGCGAGCACCACGCTCGCGCTCGTCGGCGCGACCGTCACGGTCGCGACAGGCAACGTGCTCGACGTGGTCGTCCCGCTCGTCACGGAGGATAGCCCGCCGAAAATCGCGTCCACGTTCAGTGTCCCCCGGAACGCAACGAGTTGGAACTGATAGCCCGTGCCCGACTGGAGTCCCAGGACCGTGCAGCTGCGCCGGGCGCCAATCGACGTCCCCGCCATCGGCACACTGCAGGTGCCCCGGGTCACGTCGGGGGCCGTGGGCCAGGAGAGTGAGCCCGCTCCCCAACGGATGACATACTTCGCCGGAAATCCGGAGCCGTCGCTCACTTCCGTGAATGACAGCGTGACCGAGCTGTCCGTCACCGCCGAGACGGTGAGGTCAGTAACGGTACCCGGCGTCGACGGGGGCGGCGGCGGGGGCGGCGGGGGCGGCGGGGGCGGCGGGGGCGGCGCAGCGGTAACCGTGGCCGCCGTCGTCCCGGTGTTGCCCTCACTCGTGGCTGTGATCGTCGCCGCGCCTGCCGCGACCGCCGACACGAGGCCGCTGGTGCTCACAGCGGCGACGGGCGCATTGCTCGTCGTCCAGGTCACCACGCGCCCAGACAGCGGGCTCCCGCCCGCATCCTTGGGCGTGGCCGTGAGCTGCACCGTCTGCCCAGCCTGTACGCTCGCCGTCGCCGGAGTCACCGCTACCGACGCCACCGGCACTACCGTCACGGTGATCGCGGAGGCGCCACTTTGCCCTTCGCTCGAAGCCGTGATTGTCGCGGCGCCTGCCGCCACTGAGTTCACGAGCCCGCTGCCGTTCACCGTGGCGACCGCCGCATTGTTCGTCGTCCAGGTCACCACGCGCCCAGACAGCGGGCTCCCGCCCGCGTCCTTCGGCGTCGCCGTGAGCTGTACCGTCTGTCCCACCGCCACGCTGGCCGAAGCGGGGCTCACAACTACCGAGGCCACCGGCACCGCGGTCACCGTGATGAGCGACGTTGCCCTCTGTCCCTCGCACAGCACGGTGATCGTCGCCGAGCCTGCCGCGACACCGCTCACGAGCCCGCCGGCCGTCACCGTGGCGACGGACGCATTGCTCGTCGTCCAGGTCACCACACGCCCCGCGACTGGGATCCCACCCGCATCCCTGGGCGTCGCGGTGAGCTGTACCGTCTGCCCGACCTGTACGCTCGCCGGCGCCGGACTCACGCTGACCGACGCCACCGGCACCACCGTCACCGTGATTGCGGCCGCGCCACTTTGCCCTTCACTCGCCGCCGTGATCGTTGCGGTCCCTGCGCCCACTCCACTGACGAGGCCGCTGCTGTTCACGGTGGCAACGGCTGCATTGGTCGTTGCCCACGTCACGGTCCGCCCAGTCAACGGATTACCGTTTGCATCCTTCGGCGTCGCCGTGAGCTGCACTGTTTGACCCACTGCAACACTTGCCGAGGCGGGGTTCACCGTGACGGATGCCACTGGTGCTACGGTCACCGCGATGTCCGATGAACCGGAATGTCCGTGGCTCGTGGCCTTGATCTTTGCGCTGCCTGTCGACACGCCGCGCACCACGCCACTGGCACTCACCGACGCAACCGAGGTATTGCTCGTGGACCACGTCACCTGACTTCCACTGACCGGATTGCCGTTCCCATCGGTGGGGGTCGCAAAGAACTGCATGTCTTGGCCGACCGGTAGGCTCGTCGCCCCCGGAGTAACCATTACTTCCGCAACCTCTGCGTTCCCAACTGTCACAACCGCGGTGTCTGCGGTAGTACCAGGGGTCACTCGGGCAGTCAACTTGATGGTTCCAGTGTCCGAGCCGGCACGGTAGCGTATGTAGTGCCTGCCGTTGACCGAGTACCTGTCGGAAATGATGCCGCTGTTGGCTGTCCAGACCATGACAACGTTGGCGGCCGTATCGCCTGCGGGCGTGAAGGCGATGGCCTCGAAGTCGGCGGTTTGGTTCTGCTCGAGGGTGAGAGAACGAGGAGAGAGAGTGATCTGGGACGCTTGGTCCACTCTGGGCCTGGTGGGCACGTTACAAGCGACAAACGCGGCGATGGCAAGCGCCATGGCCGGGGCAACGAACTGCGGGAGTCGCATCCGCGCAAGGCGCTGCGACAGCTTGAACGTGAAGGGCATGCTTTCCTCCAAAAAAAAACGCCAGGTTCGACTTGTGGTCGAATCGCTGGCGGCCCGGCTGACGTGGCGACCGATGTCGCTTTAGTCCCGTAGCTCTGCGTCACCGTCTTTCGACGGCTTTGCTCTGAGCAGCGACTACTGTTTAGGGCGGGCGCTCCACAACAGAGTTCATCTGAGACGACGCGCTACAACTGCCGCGTCCCTTCAACGACAGCGCTACGCTAGCAACAGACCCAAGCGACGCGCAAGGGCGAGGCGTAATCAATCACAGAATCAGTGAGTTGCGGGAACAGCAACGGACAGCCGAACGGCTTCGGCGCGGGTGTTCTGCGTCACGGCCCGCACGGTTATGCGTTGATCTTCTGGAACTCACCGAAAACCTGACGGTGAGTATCCGGCATGAAATTTGCTTTCGTGATACCATTTAACTGTGGACGTGCCTTGAGGTTAGCCTCGCTGTACTACGGCGCGCTGAAGCTGGCGGGACTGACCGCCTTCGCTCGTCGACTTTCGAGCGGCGGCGTCATTCTGTGTTACCACAACATCATCGCGGGGACCGAGGCCGATCCGTCAGACAGTCTCGGCCTGCACATGCCGCTCGCCACCTTCTCCCGGCAGATGCGCTGGCTCGCGGGCACCTACCAAATCGTCACGCTCGCAAAGCTCGTCGACAGCGTCTCCAACGGTGGATCGCTGCACGGTGTGGCCGCCGTGACGTTCGACGACGGCTATGCCGGCGTGTTCGAGAATGCGTGGCCCGTATTGCGAGACCTCGGCATCCCCGCGACGGTGTTTGTCGTCGCCGAGGCCCCCGGGCGTGACGAGCGTTTCTGGTGGGACGACCCAGAGGTGCTGCGCGCCTATTCCCCGGCTCGTCGCGACGATTGGCTCACGGCACTCCGTGGCGACGGCGCGGCTATTGGGAACTCATTGGCACTGGCACACCGTCCTCCGGCCAATCGGACGTCACCTCCACCCTGGCGCATGGCCGCCACTTGGCCAACGATCACCGACGCGGCCAGATCCGGGTTGCAGCTGGGAGTGCATTCGGCCACCCATCGGTCGCTACCGGTGCTGGACGACCTCGAGCTCCAACACGAAGTCGTGGAGAGCCGCGAGATCATCAGAAGCCGCACGGGCGTTACTCCGGAGTTTTTTGCCTACCCCTATGGTCTATGGAACGACCGCGTCCGGGAGGCGGTACGCGCCGCGGGGTATCGCGCGGCCTTCGCGCTCGAGAACGGCCATCGCGCCACGACGACCGATCCCTGGGCTCTCCCCAGGATGAGCATCCCTGCTCGCATCGAGGATGCCGCATTCCACGCGTGGACCGCGGGCCTGAACCTGCGGCGTGGGCGCGGCTCGTGACGACGGCCCCAGCCGCTCGGGTGCGCGGCGAGCGGTTCGCACACCTCATCGAATCAGATGGCCCGGGCGGTGCCGAGCGTGTGCTCGCCAGCCTGGCCACCGAGCTCCAGTCGGCCGGTAGTTACAACGTGGTCATCGTGCCGGCTGCAGGAGAGGGATGGCTCGCTCGAGAGCTGCGCGGCACGGGTGTGCGGGTGGAGACCTTTCGACTCGATCGGCCGTTCTCGCCGTCATTCGCGCGCTCGCTCGCTGAGACACTCCGCCGCCACCGGGTCACGTTGGCGCACAGTCACGAATTCACGATGGCCGTCTACGGGGCGTGGGCAGCACGACAGGCCGGTGTCCCGCACGTCTTCACCATGCACGGCGGTCGTTACTACGCCGAGCGTTGGCGTCGGCGGATCGCCATGCGCCTCGCCGCCACATTTAGCGATTCGGTCGTCACAGTCTCCAAGAGCTTGGCGCGACACCTGCGCCGCGACCTGTGGCTGAGCGACGCGCGCATCATCACCATCCCGAACGGAGTCCGCCACACGCCGGTCGCGCACTCTTCGCTGCGAGACGAACTGCATTTGGCCGGCACCGATCAGTTGGCCGTGGCGGTCGGCAACCTCTATCCCGTCAAGGGCCATACCTATCTTCTGGAAGCTCTGGCACTGCTCGCCGTCCGCTTTCCGCGGCTGCACGTGGCGATCGCAGGTCGCGGTGAGCTGGACGGGCCGTTGCTCGCGCGCAGCCGCGCCCTTCACCTCGACGGTCGTTTCCATCTGCTGGGCCTACGGTCGGACATCGGGAACGTGTTGGCCGGCGCGGACGTCTTCGTGTTGCCTTCTCTTTCCGAAGGCGTACCGCTCGCATTGCTCGAAGCGATGCTAGCGGCGCGGCCCATCGTGGCGACTGGCGTAGGGGAAGTGCCCACTGTCCTGGATGGCGGCCGGGCGGGTGTACTGGTGCCGCCTGGGGACGCCGCGGCCTTGGCGGGCGCCCTGGTCGACGTGCTCTCCGATCCAGCGCAGGCGCGCCGACTCGGCGCAGCGGCTGCGGCACGGGCCGCTGAGGTCTACACGCTCAGCGCAATGATCGACCGCTACGTGACGCTGTACGCCAAGTGTCTACCGCCCGCCCACCGCTCGAATCCACAGCGCGAGTCTCTCGAAATCACGGATCCGAAGTTGCCCGTGCGTGGGTAGAGTACAGAGTCGGGCGGCGAGCAGCCGACTGCCGGGGAACGCACCGTCTCGATTCAAACACCGTGGGCTGAAGCGTTCGAGGTCGCACAGGACCTTCGGGTAGCCGCCCATGACACCCAAACGCCGCGCCGCAGGTTCGGCCGCTGATCGACGAGCAGCTGGCGATACAAGTACCGGGAGGCGTAGGTAGCCGGGGCGTGCATGGGGGGGTGTGGTGATGGCCTCAAAGCCCGGCTGCCACCGGAGCTCGACCAACAGCCGCTCGGCGTTGCGCCGGCGCACGTCCGCCTCCCGTTCCGCCAGCTGCCACGTGGCGGCGACGACCGAGCAGGACGCACTGGTCGGCGCGCGAAGGGGGCGCGGCGTGCGATAGATAGTCTCGCCGAGGTGCAGAAAGGGCAGCGCTGCCGGCAGAGCGTAGACGTTGGGCCGCTCGAGCAAGAACTGGGCGGTGATCGCGAGCAGCTCCGGCCATCCCCGTCGCGCTTCGCCGAGCAGCCCCTGCGCGCGGTCCAGTATGCGCTGTCCTGCGGCATCGTGCGCCAGAAGCGCGCCGCCGCTCCCCCCGGTCAGCCCCTTACCGCGCCCGAAGCTCAACACAGCGAGCGAGCTCTGGCTACCGGCAGGACGGTTGTTCAGGGTCGAGCCCAACGCCTGGGCCGCGTCTTCGATCACGACCGCGCCCGTCGTCGCCGCGAGACGATTCACTAAGCCGAGATCGACCGGACAACCGTAGAAATGGACTACGACGATGGCCACCGCGCCTTGGCGCAGCGTCGCGTCAACCTGCGCCACGTCGGGGCCTAGCGTGTGCGGATCCAGATCATAGAGGATGACGCGCGCGCCGGCACCTTCAGCGGCAGTGGCGAGGTCGTAACACGCATACGCGGGGAGCGCGACCGGAGAGCCGGGTCGATCCTTCAAGACAGCGATCAAAGCCGCAGTCAGCGCTGCGGTGCCGCTGTCGGTCAACAGCACCGCCTTCGCCGCGTAGCGCTCACGGAGGAGCGCCGCGACTCGCACTTCGGCCTGCGAAGGCACCCCGTTCCGCGACACTGCCGCCCGGGCGCCGGCGAGCAGTGCCGCTGCGGACAGCGGCGAGTGAACGGGAGCCTGGTGTCGCCACCCGCTCACGGCAGGAAGCGGACCACTCGGGGCCCGAGGAGATTCGCGATCGAGAGGGGGAGATGGCGCCACAGCTTCGGTCCCCAGGAGAATGCCCGATCGTCCGGCGAGGGTGGGGCCTTCACGCCGCCGGCGGCGTACTGGCACCACGGCAGCGGCACGTCCGCGCCACCCCATTGCTGTTTGAAATGGTGAGTGCCACCGCCCGGAGTGCACCGGCCGAAGTTGAACGCGCGCACTCCACGCGCAATCATCTGCTCCATGAATGACGAGTACAGCAGCATGTTGGCCGCGACGGTGCGCGACTGGCGCAGCGCCCCCGCCCACGTCATCTCGAACTCCGAGTGCCACAAGAAGCCACACCCGCCCGCGAGCGGCTGGTCGCCGCGGTACACGACGCCGAACGTCACGAGATCGGGAAACGTCGCCGCGATGCGGTCGAACCACGCGCGCGGCAGGACCGGCGTGCCCAGGTCGCGCATGGCCTCGGCGAACACCTCGTAGAACGGCTCCCGCTGGTCGAGACCGAAGCGGACTGTCAGACCTTCCTTAATTGGCCGCCGGATCTGACTGCGCAGCTTGGAGGGGAAGGACTTCGAGAGCTCCTCGACGCTACTCGGCAACTCGCGGAGCACGGTGATCTTTCTCGTCGACACCGGGAGGCCAAGGTCTCCGGCGTCGCGCGTGCGCAGCTCCAGGAGATCCACTCCGGAGCGGCGGGCCGCAGCGACCGCGTGCTGAGCCAGCTGGCGCCGGGCGGCGGCCGAGCCGAGCGGCCCCCCGTAATTGAGAAATGGCAGCGACATGAGATAGTGGCCAAAGATCCGGCTCTTAACGCGAGCGAGCGGGAGGATTCCCTGCCATTCCCCGTCCAGACCGGTCGCCACCCAGTACAGACACTCGGCTCCGAGGACGTCACTCAGAATGTCGCGCCAGCCGATGAGATGACAAAAGGTGCTGTCCTGGGCGCGCGACACGATGGCGTCCCATTTACCCGTCACGCCATCGAGGGGCACGACCGTAAGCTCCTGCCCCAGCTGAGGCTCCACGGCAACACTCACGAGGCCGCCTCATTGAGGACGACCGCCCGAGGCTGTTGGCTCGTCAACGCGTCTCGAACCGCGGTGAACCGGAACTCGGTCAACAGGCGGTCCAACCGCCGCAACGTCCACCGCAGTCCGCCATAGTGCCGCACACGCGTGAGCAAGGAGACGTCGAGGCGCGGTTGATCAGGATCGACTTCCCAGGTGTGGATGTAGAAGGTGCCGGGCACGCCGCGGCGCTCGCACTGGCGCAGCGCCGTCCGGACGAGGCGGTACGGCAGCAGCCGGAAGTACGCGCCACCTGCTGCGGGCAGTCGCAGCCCGCCCAGGCGCAGTGTCATCGGGGGAATCTCCGCGAGCCGCCCCGCGGGCCGCTCGAGCCAGTGCGGGTCCGATAGACCCCCGGGGTACCCGTAGCCTCCCCCCGGGCGCCGCACCGGAAACAGACTGGAGTCGTAGCGGTACCCTTCCTCGATCAAGATGTCGAGCGCCCACTCCCGACCCGGCACGATCGAAAAGCTCGGCGCCCGGAAACCCAGCACGGGCGCGCCGGTGATTTCTTCCAGCAGGTCCTTCGTACGCCTGATCGAGTTCCGGAACTGGAGCGGCGTTTGGTGGGTGACGCGCGCGTGGTCCCAGCTGTGCGACGCGATCTCATGACCCGCCCGCGCGATCGCGCGGACCATCTCGGCATGCCGCTCCGCCACCCAGCCCACCACGAAGAAGGTGGCCCGCGCCTCATGCCGAGCCAACAACTCGAGTAGCCGGGCGGTCTCCCGGGCTACCCGTGACTCGAAGCGCTCCCATTCGGACCGCGAAACGGTGTGCTCGAACGCCGAGACCTGGAAGTACTCCTCGAGGTCGACGGTGAAGTGGTGGGCAACCATGACGGGCAGAGGTGCAATGGCCGTGCCTGAATGCACTAACGATGCGCAGGCACTCGCCCGCACATCGCTCGTCGCGCCAAAGCAGCAGCCGTCGCGGGCGCGCTACAGCAGCAGGACCGAGACCACCTTGGTATCCGAGGCTGACGCGCCCGCCGCGTCCGTCACCGTCACGGTGATCGTGAAGTTACGCGGCAGGATGATGACGTACGTGTGCCCGACCGTGAACGAGCCCTGAGTCGTCCGTTGGCCGGAACTCGTTGAGCCGTCGCCCCAGTTGATCGTATACGACCACGGCCCATTGGGGGTCGCGTCGCTGAAGCTCACGCTCGTTGAGTAGAGCAGACCGGTAACCGCTGTGTCGTCCGAGCCGGCGTTCACGACTGGGGGACTGTTGGGGGCGGTACAACTCACTGAGAAGGCGGCCGTCGCCGTGCCACCCGAGGGCACGTTGACCGTCTGCGTGTTGCCGCCACTCACCGTGCAGTTCGCCGCCACCCCCGACAGCACCACACTGTGACTGCCCGCCGCCAGGCCGGTGGACGTGATCCCGGTGCTG
>Ga0210382_10000042_pt1 | contig 50757 bp, 49 predicted proteins | sample PLMedo_FD_155452 | JGI IMG/M metagenome (GOLD analysis project Ga0210382, IMG submission 155452) | Groundwater sediment microbial communities from an aquifer in East River, Colorado, USA - PLM0_60_coex redo | ecosystem: Environmental > Terrestrial > Soil > Riparian zone | place: USA: East... | reverse complement strand
GGTGCACAGCGTCTCGTCCGCCTTGGCCTTGCCGCGCGCGGCGCGAGCTTCGTCAGCCTTGAACCCGGTGGGGCGCGGCTTCTGGGCGGCGAAGAACGCGGCGAGATCGAACATGTCTTCCCGCGTCAGCGGAGCCGCCATGGGCGACATCTGCGGGTCGGTGCGGCGTCCTTCCTTGAAGTCGCGCAGCTCAAGGTAAAGGTAGCGCGAGGTCTGTCCCGCCAGGATCGGAAACAGCGGCACGACCGAATTGCCGTCCGCGCCGTGGCAGGCGGCGCAGGCCTCAGCCTTCTTGCGCCCGGCCTCGATGTCTTGGCCGCTCACCACTGCCGGAAGGACAATCAGCGCAAAGAAAAAGGCCGCCCGGAGGCGGCCTTTATCAGCGAGAGGTTGTATCAGTCGGTTAATGAGAAGACCAACACGCTGTTGCCGCGCTTGAAGTCGATCTGCGTGTTGCCGCCGCAGCCCATCGCGACATATTGCTTGCCGCCCACCATGTAGGAAACGGGCTGCGCGTTGGCGCCGGCGCCGCAGTTGAAGCTCCACAGCTTCTTGCCGGTCGCCGAGTCGAGCGCGTTGAAGCTGCCGTTGCCCTCGCCGAAGAAGAACAGCCCGCCCGCCGTGGTCAGGCCGCCGCCGATCAGCGGCTGCTCGGTATCGTGCTTCCAGGCCACTTTGCCGGTGTCGACGTTGACGGCAGAGACGCGGCCCCACTGCTTCTCGCTCGCGATGACCTTGAAAGCGCCGCCGAGCCACAGCTTCGAGCCGCCGGGATATTTCGCCGCCTCGACGTGATAGGTCATCGGCTGATGGAGGTTGAGGGCGATGGCGAGCCGGTTCTTCGGCTCCCAGGCCATCGGCGACCACTCGACGCCGCCGTTCGCTCCCGGCAGCATGCGCGCGCCGTCCGGCGTCGGCAGCACCCACATGTTCTCCTGCGGGATCATCGCCTCGGAGAAGCGGATGAGCGAGCAGTCCTTGCGGTCATGGACGTAGACATGGCCGGTCTTGCCGCCGTGTATCACCCCGGCAACGCTGCCGCCGTTCTTGCCGCGCACATCCACCAGGATTGGCGGGCTCACCGCATCGAGATCCCACACGTCGTGTGCGATGTACTGGAAATGGCACTTGTAGGTGCCCTGGTCGATGTCGATCGCGATCAGCGAGTTGGTGTAGAGATTGTCGCCGGGCCGCTCGTCGCCGTAGAGGTCGGGCGAGGGATTGCCGGCCACGAACCACGCGGTGCGCGCCTTGAGGTCGATCGCGGGATTCATCCACACGCCGCCGCCGAGCGTCTGATAGAAGTCGCCGCCCTGCTGCGAAAGCGCTGCCTTTTCCTTCGCGATATCGCGATGCATGTTGCGGCCGGTCGCGTCCTTCTCGGCCCAGATGCCCTCGTGCCCCTTCTCGGGGATGGTGTAGAACGTCCACAGCAGCTTGCCCGAATCGGCGTCGAAGGCTTTGAGGAAGCCGCGGACTCCGTACTCGCCGCCGTTGGTGCCGATCAGCACTTTGTTCTCTACGACCGTCGGCGCCATGGTCTCGCTGTAGCCCTTCTCGGGATCCGCGATCTGGGTTTCCCAGACCAGCTTGCCGGTGAGCGCGTCGAGCGCGATCAGCTTGGCGTCGAGCGTGCCCATGAACAGCTTGCCGCCGGAAACCGCCACGCCTCTGTTATTCGGGCCGCAGCAGAAGGTCGTCACCGGCCCCATCTTGTGCTTGTAGTGCCAGAACTCCTTGCCGCTGGCGGCGTCGGCCGCGTAGACGTGGTTGTACGAGGTGGTGAGATACATGACGCCGTCGACCACGATCGGCGCGGTCTCCATCGACTCGTTCACCTCGGTCTGGAACACGAACGCCGGGCGCAGCTTGCCCACGTTCCGGGTATTGATCTGCGCGCCGGGGTAGTAGCGGGTCTGCGCGTAGTTGCCCTGCGTGTGAAGCCAGTTGCGCGAGTCGCTGCCCGCCTTGGTCAGCTGGTCCTGCGAGACATTGATGTTCTTCGCCACCTGCGCGGGCGAGGGCGCCGCGGCGAAGATCAATAGAAGGCTGCTGGCAAGCGCGAGTTGCTTTATCACGAAGACCTCCCCTTGGTGAAAACCGCGCAAGTAGTCTAGGCTTGGCGGGTACCGGTTGCAAGGCGGGGGAGGGAAATGGTTCGCTTGATGGCCGTCGTGTGCGCATTCCTCGCGGCGGCAGCGCATTCACAATCGATAAACATCAATTCGGAAATGCTTGCTGCGGCGCGGCGCGGCGACACGGACGCCGTCCGGGCGCTGCTCGAGCGGGGCGCGGTGGTCAATTCACGCAACCGCCTCGGCGACAGCCCGCTCCTCATCGCGGCGAAGAACGGCTACACGCCGATGGCGCTGCTCGCCCTCGAGCGCGGCGCCGACGTCAACCAAAGGAATCTCTCCGGCGTGTCGGCGCTCATGGCAGCGGCGTTCGAGGGCAACGTCGAGCTGACCAGAGCGCTGCTTGCACGCGGCGCCGCTCTGGCGAGCGTCGACCGGGTCAAGAAGACCGCGGTGGTGTACGCGGCCGGGAACGGCCACGCGGAAGTGCTCGGCCTGCTGCTCGACCGGGGCGTGGACGTCAACCGGCGCTACGACAACGATCTCACCGCGCTGATGTGGGCCGCGGCTTATGGGCGCGAGGCTGCCGTGAAGCTGCTGCTTGAGCGCGGCGCTGACGTTTCGGCGCACGACAACCGCGGCAAGACCGCCGCCGACATGGCGGCGGAAGGGGGCCATCGCGCCACGCTCGAATTGCTTCGCCAAAATGCTTCCTGAAAATGCCTGAGCGCTATGACAAGGTGGCGATCACGCTGCACTGGGTCGTCGCGGCGCTGGTGCTGTGCCAGATCTCGCTCGGCTGGTGGATGCTCGATCTGCCGAAGAGCCCGCCCGGCCTGCGCGCCGGATGGTTCAACCTGCACAAATCGATCGGCCTGACGATCGGGCTGCTGGTTCTCCTGCGCCTCGCCTGGCGCATCGGCCATCCGCCGCCGCCGCTGCCCGAGTCGATGCCGCGCTGGCAGGCCCGCGCCGCTCGTGCCAGCCACTTCCTGCTCTATGCCGCCCTCATCGCGCAGCCCATCGTCGGCTACCTCGGATCGTCGTTCACCCCCTATCCGGTCAAGTACTTCGGGGTCGCGCTGCCGTATTGGGGGTGGGATGCGCCGGCCTTGAAGGAGTTGTGCAGCGCCGCGCACTTCGGTCTCGCGTGCCTGATCACTGTGCTCGTCGCCCTCCACATCGCGGCGGCGCTGAAGCATCTGCTGGTGAACCGCGACGGCGTGTTCCAGCGCATGCTGCCTCACCTGATTCTCGTCATGGGTCTTTTTTTTTGGCCGCAGCGCACGCTCAGACCGCGGCCAACCCGGCGACCGCGACCGAGGGAACCACGGTCGAGGTGATCGGCATCAGGCCGGTTCCCGGCCTGGGTACGCCGCTGCGCGATATTCCCGCCGCGGTGCAAAGTGCGACGGCGGGGGACTTGAGAGAGCGCGACGCGCGCGATCTCGCCGATCACCTCGGGCGCAGCTTCGCGGGCATCAACCTGAACGACGCACAGGGCAATCCGTTCCAGCAGAACCTGAATTACCGCGGCTTCACCGCGTCGCCGCTGCTGGGGCTGCCGCAGGGCCTGTCAGTGTTCGTGGACGGCGTGCGCGTGAACGAGGCGTTCGGCGACATGGTCAACTGGGACCTGATCCCGCGCAATGCCATGGCGACAGCGCATCTGTTGTCCGGATCGAATCCGGTGTTCGGACTGAATACGCTCGGCGGCGTGCTGTTGATCCAGACCAAGTCCGGCTTCGCCTTCCCGGGCACCGCGCTGCGGCTAGCGGGGGGCGCTTTCGGTCGGCGCTCTGCGGAAGCCGAGACCGGAGGTCACGACGAGCATGCCGACTATTTCGCCGCAGTCAACCTGCACCACGAGGCAGGCTGGCGCGAGCACTCGCCGAGCGCCCTGCGCCAGGCGTTCTTCAAGAGCGGCTGGCAGGATGCACGCACCGATCTCGACGTGTCGCTCGCTCTGGCGGACAACTCGATGCAGGGCACGCAGGCGCTACCCCTGTCGATGCTGCAGCAGCCGCGGCAGGCTTACACATGGCCCGACCGCACCGACAACGACCTGGCCTTCCTCACTGTGCGCGCCAGCCACTTCATTCAGAATGACGTTCTGCTGTCGGCGAGCTTATATCTGCGCACGCTGAATCAGAATACCGTCGCCAGCAACATCAACGACGAGTTCGACCCTGCGCTGGCGGCAGGCCCGGGCAACCCGCCGGGCTTCAACGACCGCGGCGCTCTGGGACAGCGCTCGGCCGGCGCGGCCTTGCAGCTGGTGATGAGCCAGGAGCTCGTCGAAACGGTCCACGAGCTCACCTTGGGCGCCTCGCTCGACGCCGCGGCGGCGACGTATTCGCAGGAACGCCAGGAAGCCGCGTTTACCGCCGATCGCGGCACGGTCGGGCTGACCCCGTTCGTGCCGCACGTACAGGTCGGCGCGCGCAACAACTACGGCGGGCTTTATTTGATCGACCAGTTCGCGCCGCTGCAGAACTGGACGCTTACGCTCGCCGGCCGCTATAACGTCGCCCGTGTCGTGCTGCGCGACCGCTCGGGCCTGCGCCCGGCGCTCGACGGCGACCACTCCTTCCGACGGCTCAATCCGGCGCTCGGGGTGAACTGGAATCCGCGCCCGGCGCTGACTTGGTTCGCCTCTCTCACCCAGGGCATGCGGGTGCCTGCGCCGGCGGAGCTGACCTGCGCCGACGCAGCCGCGCCCTGCTCGCTGCCGAACCAGTTCCTGGCGGACCCCGCGCTCAAGCCGGTCACAGCGCGCACCGTGGAAACCGGCGTGCGCCTGCGGCCAACGCAGCAGCTGCGCATGTCGGCGGCGCTGTACCGCAGCGTGCTGTCGGACGACATCCAGTTCATCACCTCAGGAGCCGCGACCAACGCGGGTTTTTTCCAGAACACGGGGGCCACCCTGCGTCAGGGCCTGGACCTCACCGTGGATGGAACATTCGACAGATTCCATCTGGGAGCCGCGTACAGCTACGTGCGCGCCGAATACCTGAGCGAGTTCAGGATGCGCAGCCCCAACAATTCATCGCGCGACGCCGCCGATGAGATCGCCGTGCAGCCCGGCAACGCGATACCGGGCATTCCGCAGCACAGCGTAAAGCTCGCGCTCGACTGGACGCCCGAGGCACGAACCTCGCTCGGTTTGGGCTGGGCCTGGTTCGGCCGTCAATACGCGCGTGGCGACGAAAACAACCGCGATGTCCACGGCGCCATTCCTGCTTACAGCGTCGCGCAGGCATTCGCGCGCTACCGCGTGCGCCGCGAGTGGGAAATCTCGCTCAAGGTGGACAATCTCTTTGATCGGCGTTACCAGAGCTTTGGCGTGCTCGGCCGCAACTTCTTTACCGGCTCCGGCGGCACTTTCGATGCGGCCGCGGCGGTTCCGGAGCAGTTCGTTTCGCCCGGCGCGCCGCGCGCGGTGTGGCTGGCGTTGCGCTACGAAATGGACCGGAAGTAGCATGTCAACCGCCTTTTCCAGGAGGAGCACATGAAATCCGTCTCCGCTGCAGCGGTTCTGCTGGTGGGCGCCTGCGCCGCGAGCGCGCAGACCCTCGATGACCTCAAGAGCGATGGCAGGAATACCGACAACATCCTTACCTATGGGATGGGCTACCACCAGCAGCGCTACAGCCGGCTGGATCAGGTCAACAAGAGGACCGTGAAGCGCCTGGTGCCGGTCTGGAGCCTGAGCCTCGACAACAACTGGGGCGAGCAGGCGCAGCCGATCCTCTACAACGGCGTGATGTACGTGACCAACGCCAAGGCGACCGTGGCGATCGACGTCGCCACCGGCAAGCAGCTCTGGAAGCACAGCCTCGACTGGCCGCCCGAGACCCCGCGCGTCGTGTGCTGCGGCGTGTCCAACAAGGGCGCGGCGATCTACAACGGCAAGGTCTATCGCACCACGCTGGACGCTCACCTCCTCGCGCTGGACGCCAGGGACGGCAGGGAGATCTGGAAGTCGAAGGTGGGCGAATGGAAAGACGGCATTTCGCTCACGCTGGCGCCGCTCATCGCGAACGGCGTGCTGGTGATCGGCAATTCCGGCGCCGAGTACGGCGTGCGCGGCTTCATCGACGGCTGGGATCCCGAAACCGGCAAGCGTCTGTGGCGCCGCTACACCATCCCGGCCCGCGGCGAGAAGGGCAACGAGACCTGGCCGCAGGACAACAACGCCTGGGAGGTCGGCGGCGGCTCGGCCTGGATCACGGGGTCCTACGACCCGCAGCTCGACCTGATGTACTGGGGCGTCGGCAACCCGGCGCCGTGGGCGTCCCAGACGCGGCCGGGCGACAACCTGTACACCTCGTCCGTGCTGGCGATCAGGCCGCAGACCGGGGAAATCGTCTGGCACTACCAGTTCACGCCGAACGACGCCTATGACTACGACGCCTGCTGGGAGCTGATCAACGCCGAGCTCCGCGTCGACGGCAGATCGCGCAAGGTGATCATGCAGCTGAACCGCAACGGCTTCGTCTATGTGCTCGACCGTGCGAGCGGCAGCCTGATCTCGGCGCGGCCCTACGAGAAGGTGAACTGGGCCAGCCGCATCGATCCGGACACTGGCCGGCCGGTCGAGACCGAGACGGCCAAGAGCATTCGCGCAGCGAAGCCCACCGAAATGTGGCCGTCGACGCGCGGCGGCAAGAACTGGCAGCACGCCTCGTTCAACCCGCAGACCGGCCTGCTCTATGCGGCCACCTTCCACGAGGGGCGGATGTACCAGCACCTGGAGGTCAAGCCGCATGTCGTCGGCCAGCGCTACATGTACATCGAGAACCTGCCGATGCCGCGCGCTGCCGGCTCGCCGATCGGCCATATCGACGCCATCGATCCGCTGACCGGCGAGAAGAAGTGGCGCGTGCCGCTCACCGACCTGCAGGTCTGGTCGGCGATGCTGTCGACCGGCGGCGGACTGGTCTTCACCGGGAAGGAAACCGGCGAGTTCATCGCCCTGGACGCCGACACCGGCGCGCAGCTGTGGCAATTCCAGACCGGCTCCGGCATCAACGCGCAGCCGGTGACCTATACGCACAAGGGCCGGCAGTACGTGAGCGTGCTCTCGGGCATCGGCGGGCTCTACTGGAACATCAACCGTGAGGCGCTCAAGAACGTGCCGCAAGGCGGATCGGTCTGGACGTTTGCGCTGATGCCGGATTGATGAGACGCACCATCGCCACGCTCGCTGTGGCCTGCGTTCCGGCCATGGCGCAGCAGGCGCAACCCTTCACGCCGCAGCAGCTGAAAACCGGTGCCGACCTCTACGCGCGCAACTGCTCGCCATGCCATGGCGCACGCATGCTCGACCCGCAGGCTGCCTTCGACCTGAGGAAATTCCCGCACGATCAGCGCGAGCGCTTCGTCAACGCGGTCACTCGCGGCAAGAACCAGATGCCGGCCTGGGGCGATCTGCTCAAGGCCGAAGAGGTCGAAGCCCTATGGGCCTACGTGATCAGCAATTAATCGTTTTGCGCGACTTAGATCATTGCCGTAGGGGCGCTTCTCCGCTAGCGTCGCGCTCGGGATGGAAGACAGCAGGCGGACGACGGTCCTTTTTGCCGACGTGAGCGGCAGCACGAAGCTCTACGAGACGGCGGGCGATGCGGCAGCGCTGACGGCGATCGGGCGCTGCATCGAGCGCATGCGCAAGGCCGCGGAGTCGACCGGCGGGCGCGTAGTGAAGACGATCGGCGACGAGATCATGGCGCTGTTCCCGAGCCCGGATGCGGCGGCGGGCGCCGCATCCGAGATGCACGCCACCATCGAGCAGCTGCCGGAAGTCGGCGGCACCAAGCTCGGCGTGCGGGTCGGCTTTCACAGCGGGCCGGTGATCCAGCGCGAGGATGACGTGTTCGGCGACACGGTGAACATGGCCGCCCGGCTGGTCGAGCAGGCGGGGAAGGGCCAGATCATCATCTCGCACGAAACGGCGGAGTTGTTCAGCCCGGCGTTCAGGATGTTCACGCGGCCGCTGTACTCGATCCAGGTGAAGGGCAAGGCGGAAGAGGTCTTGCTGTGCGAGGTCATGTGGCGGCCGGTCGAGGACCGGACCACCGTCGCGGGATATCGTCCCAAGGCGCGCGCCGCCGCGGCGGTGCTGCGCCTGAAGTACGGCGACACGGAGGTCACCCGCCGGCGTGACAACGACTCGATCACGATCGGCCGCGACCAGGGCTGCGGCCTGGTGGTGGCCGACCAGAAGGCCTCGCGCCAGCACTGCACCATCGAGCGGCGCCAGGACAAATGGATGCTCAAGGACCACAGCACCAACGGCACCTACGTCACGGCCGAGGGCGACAGCGAGATGCTCCTGCAGCGCGAGGAGCTCACGCTGCGCAAGCACGGCTGGATCGCCTTCGGCCAGCCGCGCTCGGGCACCACCGGGGTGGTCGAGTATTTCTGCGACTGAGCGCTAGCCGGCGAGCGGGCCGGGACGCTTCAGGTAGCGGCTCCTGATCGCATCCAGCGCCCAGTAGGTGAGGGCACCGACGGTCCCCGTCGGGTTGTAGCCGCCGTTCTGCGGAAACGCGCTCGCGCCGACCACGAAGATGTTCGGCACGGCCCAGCTTTGCAAATACCTGTTGACCGCGCTGGTCGCGGGGTCGGCTCCCATGATCGCGCCGCCGGTGTTGTGCGTGCTCTGGTAGGGGACGATGGTGTACTTCTCGGTACGCGGGGCGACGTTCATCTTCGACGGGCCGATGGCCTTGGCGATCTGTGCCGCCTTGTCGGTGAGCCACAGCGACATCTTGTGCTCGTTCTCGCGGCGATCGAAGGTCATGCGCAGCAGCGGGAGGCCGTACGCGTCGCGATACGTCGGATCCAGATCGAGGTAATTGCCGCGGTAGCTCTGGCAGGCGCCCTGGATGGTGATCGGGAAGGAGCGGTTGAAGTAGGTCGCCACCGCGCGCTTCCATTCCGCGCCCCAGCGCGGCGTGCCGCGCGGCACCGGCCGCACCTCGATCGGCCGCGAGCCGCTGGTCGCCGCCTGGAAGAAGCCGCCGCCGATGAAGCCCAGGCCCGAGTGGTCGAAGTTGTCGCCGTTGAATTCATCGATGGTCATGCCCATCCCGCCGGCCGCCATGAACTGGTTGAACACCCGGTCCTCGAAGAACAGCGTCACGCTGGAGGGCGTCTGGTAGGCGTAGTTGCGGCCCACGACACCGGTGTTCGCAGCCGGGTCATAGGGCTTGCCGATGCCCGAGAGCAACATCAGCCGCACGTTGTTGAGCACGTAGGAGCACAGCAGCACCATCTCGGCCGGCTGCTCGAACTCGCGGCCGCGCGAATCGACGTACGTGACGCCGATGGCGCGCTTTCCGGCGGCGTCGAGGTTCACCCTGGTGACGTTGGCGTGGGTGCGCAGCTCGAAGTTCTTCTGCTTCATCAGGTTCGGCAGTACCGCGGTCTGCGGGCTCGCCTTCGCGCCCATCTCGCAGCCGAAGAACTGGCAATAGCCGCAGTACACGCAGGCATTGATGGTCGCGCCGTATTCGTTGGTATAGACACGGGAAACCGCGCCCGTCGGCGTCGGAAAGGGCTTGTAGCCCATCTTCTCCGCGGCCTGCGTGAAGAGCGCGCCGGCGTAAGAGGTCTTGAGCGGCGGATTCGGATACTCGCGCGAGCGCGGTCCCTCGAAGGGGTTGCCGCCGGGGACGATCCTGCCCCTGAGATTGCCGGCCTTGCCGCTGATGCCGTAGAGATACTCGAAGCGGTCGAAATGGCGCTCGAGCTCGTTGTAGGTGACGCCCCAGTCCTGGCTGGTGCAGTCTTCCGCAAGCTGGCCCTTGCCGTAGCGCGCGAGCGTGCGGCTGCGGGTCTCGAAGTCCCAGGGCAGGAAGCGCCAGGTGAGGCCGCCCCAGTGCACCGCGGCGCCGCCGACGCCCTCGCCGGGGCGGAAAGAGCCGAGCTGGCGCATCGGCAGCGCGGTCTCGGCGGCGTTGTTTCTGAACGTGATCGTCTCGCGCGACAGGTCCTGCATCAGCTCGTGCCGGCCCACGTAGCGCAGCTCGTCGTGCACGTAGGGCATGGCGAAATCGGGATCGGTGTCGCGCCAGTGCCCGCGCTCGAGGCCGACGACTTTCAGGCCGGCCTCGGCCAGCTCCTTCGCCATGATCGTTCCGGTGAGGCCAACGCCGACGATCGCGACATCCACCGGTTTCAGCTTGGTCGCCATGATCAATCCTTGCGGGTCAGCAGGACATGCTTCGGGTGCCCGTGCTCGTCCACCTCGGCGACGTTGTCGACGATATCCTGGATCGATACCGGCACCGCGTTGTAAGGCACGCCGTGCTGGTCGACATGCGCGGTGTAAACGGCCGCGACGCCGGGGAAGCCGACCAGCTTCCAGCCGGCCTTGTCGCGGTTGCCGCCATAGATCGGATCGGCGAAGAAGCCCTCCAGCGTGTTCGCGAGCAGCATGTTGAAGAAGAACTGCGAGCGCACCGCCTCCAGCTCGATCTTGCCGCCGTCCAGGCCGCGCAGCACTTCATCCTGCTGGGCTGCCGTGAGCGCGCTGAAGCTGTTGCCGTATTGCTTCGCGCAATGGGCATTCGCCTCGCGGATGCCGATGCGGTACACCTGCTGCGGCGTGAGCGGAGACTGATAGCCCTGCTGCGGCGTGCCCTCGGGCCATGGGCCCTGGCGATACATCTTCGCCATCGTCCCCCAGCCGCCGAACAGCTGCCGGTCGATGAAGTAGGCGACGCCGGCCTCCTTCGCGCCGGGGCCGAGCTCGTCGGCGGGAATGAGCCGCGCCACTGCGGCCTCGACGAACGCCACTTCCGGCTGCTGCAGGAACATGTACGCTTGGGGGCTGCTGCGCGCGCCGTGCTGAGCGTGCGGTTCAGCGGCCAGGGCTGGCACCGGGAAACTGGCTGCGCCGCCGATGGCCGTCACTGACTTGAGAAAGCGTCGGCGCGCGGAGGACTTGTCCATTGTCTCCTCCTCAGGAGTGGAATTCAATTATGCGCTGCTGCGGTACTTCTTGACAGCGCCCTTCGCTAGGGCCATGCCGTGGCCAGAACGGCGCGAGATCTGGAAGTGGCCGTCCTTGCACGGCGGCATTTCCTCGAACAGGTCGGGCGGCGTCCAGTCGATGAACTCGACGAGAAAGCCGTTGGCGAGCGCGCCGACGACGTGCAGCGAGAGCTCGTGCACCACGTGCGGCGAAACGGCGACCTCGTGCGCTGCGGCGAGCCGGCCGATGCGCAGCGTTTCGCTGTAGCCGTTGGCGCGGCAGACGTCGGGCATCAGGTAGCGCGCCGCGCGGCGCTCGATCAGCTCGCGGAATTCGTAGCGGGTGTAGTTGTTCTCGCCGGTCGCCACCGGAATGCCGATTTTTTCGGAAACCTCGGCGCAGGCGGCGATATCGTCAGCCAGCACCGGTTCTTCATACCAGACGAGGTCCAGGTCCTCGAGCAGCGCCGCCTGCCTGATGTTGCCCAGGACATCGAGGCGCTGATTGACGTCGACCATCAGCCTCACGCGGTCGCCGAGCGCGCGCCGTACCGCTTCGACCCGCTTGCGGTTCTCGCGCGGGTCCGGATGGTGGATCTTCATCTTGTAGTACCGGCAGCCGAGGCCGGCATAGCGCTCGGCCTCGCCGATCAGGTCCTCCACGCTGTAGCGCGCCCAGCCGCCGCTGCCGTAGGCGGGAATGCGGTCGGTCACCGCGCCCCACAACTGGTAGAGCGGCAGGCCTGCCACCTTGCCGGCGATGTCCCACAGCCCGATGTCGAGCGCGGAAAGGGCGTAGGCGGCTATGCCTTGCTTCTTGATTCCCATGTCGGCGCGGAACATGCGCTCCCAAAGGCGCTCGACGAAGAGCGGATCTTCGCCGATCAGCACCGGCTTGAGCCGCGTGTCGAGGTAAACCTGGATCGCCTCGGCGCCGCCGCCGCCGAACGCCAGGCTGTAGCCGAGGCCGCTGACTCCCGCGTCGGTGGAAATCTCCGCTACCACCAGCTTGTGCTGCGGGAATTGCAGCGCGATCGGCTTGGGCGTCGGGACGGTCAGGACGCAGCTGTCGACGGCGACGATCTTCATGGCGTGGACATAATAGAATGCTCCGTCCCATGCCGCTCGCCCCGTTCAACTTTTCGCGCTGGATCGACGAGCACGCGCACTTGCTGAAGCCGCCGGTCGGCAATCAGCTGGTGTTCAAGGAGGCCGAGGACCTGATCGTTCAGGTCATCGGCGGCCCGAACGCGCGGACCGACTACCACGATGACCCGTACGAGGAATTCTTCTACCAGCTGCGCGGCAGCATCGTTCTCAAGGTCATCGAGGGCGGCAAGCCGCGCGATATGCCGATCCGGGAAGGGGAAATCGTGCTGGTCCCCGGCCACTGCCGGCATTCGCCGCAGCGCCCGGCGGGGTCGATCGGGCTGGTGGTGGAAAAAGTGCGGCCGCGCGAGGTCGACGACGCCTTCGAATGGTATTGCCCCGACTGCTGGACGCTAGTCCATCGGGTGGAAGTCAACGTCCAGAACATCGTGCAGGATCTGCCGCCGCTGTTCGAGGCTTTTTACGCAGGGAGGCGCCGATGTCCGCAATGCGGGCACGTTCATCCGGGAAAGGCGTGAAGCCCGCTGACCGGACCCAGGCCGCGGCGCGCCGTCTGCTCGAGGCGCACGAGCGGCGCGAGCGCTACCGCCCGCTCCCCAAGGAGCTTGCGCCGCGCACCGAGGAGGAGGCGTACGCGATCCAGGATGGCTTCGTCGCCCTGCGTGCGACGAAGCTCGGCGGAATCGCAGGCTACAAGATCGCGCTCGCCACGGCCGAGATGCAGCGCTTCGTCGGCGTCAATGCTCCTCAGGCGGGCGCCATGCTGGAATTCACGCTGCATCGCACGCCGGCGCGCGTGCGCGCGGCCGACTACGTGCACCTGATCGTCGAGTTCGAGATCGCAGTCGAGATCGCCGAAGACCTGCCGGTGGCGGACGCTCCCTTCTTCCGCAGCCGCGTCGCGCAGGCGGTAGGCGGCGTCATGCCGGCCATCGAGCTGGCGGACGACCGCGGGGCGGTTTACGCGGAACTGGCGAAGCACCCGCTCGATCTGATCGCCGACAACGGCTGGAACGAGGGCGCAGTCCTCGGCTACCCGGTGCAGGAATGGCAGAACGTCGACCTTGCCGCGGTACGAGGCGTGGCGACCATCAACGGCAAGGCGGTGGGCGAGGGTAGGGGTGCGCAGGCAATGGGGCACCCCTTCGATGCCGTCGCCTGGGTGGCCGACCATCTCGCGCGGCATGGCCGCGGGCTGCTGCGCGGCGACGTGGTCATCACCGGCAGCCTCATTACCTCGAAAGAGGCGAAGGCGGGCGAGCTGGTGAAGTTTGCGCTAGAGGGGCTTGGCGAAGCCGAGCTGCGCGTCGACTAGCCGCTTCAGCTCGGGCTTGCGCACCTTGCCCATGGCGTTGCGCGGCAAGCTGTCGACAAACACGATGCGGCGCGGGTGCTTGTAGCGCGCCAATCGTCCCTCGAAGAGCTTAAGAACGGTCTTCTCATGCAAATCTTTTTCCTTGCGGACGATGCAGGCGCACGCTGCCTCGCCCCATTTCGCGTCGTCGATGCCGATCACTGAAGCCTCGGCGATGGCCGGGCAGTCGGCGAGCACGTTCTCGAGCTCGGCAGGGTGGATGTTCTCGCCGCCCGAGATGATGACGTCCCTGGAGCGGCCGACGATCCAGTAGAAACCTTCCTCGTCCAGGCGCGCCAGGTCGCCAGTCCTGAACCAGCCCTCCGGGGTAAGACCGGAGTAGTCCTTCCAGTAGCCGCGCATCAGCGCCGGTCCCCGCACCCAGATCTCGCCCTCGACGAGCTTCACCTCGCAGTGCGGAGCAGGTTTTCCTGCGCTGCCGGCCTTGCGAAACGCGTCTTCCCTGAGGAGCACGATCGCGATCGGCGCGGTCTCGGTGGCACCGTAGATCTGGCCCACCGGCACGCCGCGCTCGTGGAACGCGCGGATCAGCGACTCGGGCACCACCATCGAGCCGGTGTTCAGCATTTTCAGGCTGGAGAGATCCGTTCCCTGCCACTGCGGATGCGCGATCACGGCGGCCATGGTCGCCGGCACGAGCAGGCTCACGGTCGGGCGACGCCGCGCCACGTCGGCGAGCCACAGCCCGGGCTCGAAACGCTTGTGCAGCGTGACGCGAGCGCCGGCGAGGAGGGCGGGCAGCGTCTGGTTGTTGAGCCCGCCCACATGGAACATCGGCAGCGGGCTCAGCACGTGGTCCGCCTGCGACAGGTCGTGGGCGTGGATCGAGTTGTAGCCGTTCCAGAGCAGTGCCGACTGCGTCAGCACCGCGCCCTTCGGTTTGCCAGTCGTGCCTGCTGTGTAAACGATGAGAATATCGTCTTGGTCAGTGCCTACTGGATCAAATTCTCTTTCGCCCTGCATTCGTCCCAAGGGAATGCCTAATTTTTTGGCGTGTTCCTCGAATTCAGGGTCGGAAAAGAGAAACCTGGGCGAGCAATCGGCAAGGATCTCCTTGTGCTCTGCCGCGGTCAGGCGCCAGTTCAGCGGCACGAGGATCGCGCCGAGGCGCGCCAGCGCGAACAGCAATACGAGCATTTCGGGGTTGTTGTATCCCAGGTATGCGATGCGATCGCCTTTTGCAACAGCAAGCCTTTTGCTGACGAAATCGATGCGCTGCCATAGATCGAGGTACGTCCAATCCCTTGCCTCGAAATGGATCGCAACCTTGGACGGGAACTGCGCCGCCCAGCGCTCGATGATGCGCGCGAGGTTCAACTCAGTCGTCCGATTCTCCGGGCTCGTAGAGCGCTTCGCGGCCGATGCGGTCGAGGCACAGCTCGGCGGTCCACGGCAGCATCAGCGATCCGCAGCGCGAATCGCGGTACAGGCGCTCGAGGGGCAGCGACTTGAGCATCGACTGTCCGCCGCAGGTGCGGATCGCCAGCCCGCAGATGGCGTTGGCGTTTTCCATGATCGAGAACTGCGCCGCATAGGCGCGCAAGCGCGCGTCCTTGGGCGGGTCGACGCGCGCGTCTTCGAGCATGCGCAGGAAGAGCGAGCGGGTCTGCTCGAGCTTCACCCACATTTCCGCGACCGCGATCTGCTTCGTGGGATACATGCGCCGCTTCACCGGCGGCATGCCCTCGACCTCGCCGCGCAGGTAGCGCACGGTGAATTCGTACGCCGCGATGGCGATCCCCAGGTACGTAGGGGACAGCGTGGTGAACATGTGGGGCCAGCGGCTGGCGGCCTGGAAGTAGATGCCGCGCGGCATCATCTGCGCCTCGTCGGGGACGAAGACGTCCTTGAACAGCAGGGTGCGCGACACCGTTCCCCGCATGCCGAGGGGGTCCCAGTCGCCGATGATGCTCAGGCCGGGCGCGTTTCCCGGCACCGCCATGTACAGCGTGTCCCGCATCGACAGCTCGGGCTTGGCCTCGGTGCAAAGCACGCCGTAGTAGTGCGCCGCGCCCGACAGCGAGGCGAAGATCTTCTTGCCGTTGACGCTCCAGCCACCACTGACGCGCGTCGCGGTCGTGCCGAAAGGCGCCCGGCCGGCGGCGGCGGCGCTGCCTTCGGAAAACGGCTGCGCGTAGATTGCCCCGTCCCGGATCACTCTCTGATAGTGGATCGCGCGGTGCCTGTCGTGCTCGGCGCGCTGCGCGGGCGTCATGTCGAGGTCGTCGGATAGCGCGCCGGGCCACAGCATCGAGCAGGCGTGCATGTTGTAGGTGAGGGCGGTGGCGCCGCAGTACTTGCCGAGGGTGGCCGAGACGATCGAATAGGTTCTGAGATCGGCGCCGCGGCCGCCGAATCTCTCCGGCACGCAAAGCCCGAGCAGGCCGGCTGCCCGCAGGTCGGCGTAGTTCTCGTGCGGAAAGCTCGCCTCGCGGTCGTAGCGCTCGGCGCGCTCCGCGAAACGCGGCCCGAGCGAATCTGCGAGCTCGATCAGGGCCCGCTGCTTGGAGTCGAGCGGGTAGGTCGAGCCGACCACCGAGTAGCGTGGATCGCTCACAGGGAGTGGCGCTGCAGGAAATTTTCTAGCGCGCCGTTGAATGCCACCGGCTGGTCCATCGGGCCGAGGTGGCCGCAGCCCTCCAGCAGCACGAATTCAGCGTGCGGGATCCCGCGAGCCATGGATTGCATCACGGAGGGCGGCGCTATCTTGTCATTGCTGCCCGCGACCAGCAGCGTCGGCACGGCAATGTTTTCGAGCTGGTCCTTGCGATCGAAGGTGGTCAGCATTTGTACCGCCTTGCGATAGGTCTCGGGCGGAATAGCCGACATGACGCGCTCCGCGTGCGCCAGGCCCTGGGGATCCGACTTCGTGCCGCGCATAAAGGGCATCAGCGCCTCGGCGACCTGCGCCATGGTCTTGCCGTCATCCAGCGGCCCGATTCTGGCGGCGATGAACTGACGCGCGAACTGGCTGCCGCCTCCGCCAAACGCCGGGCTGGTAAAGGCAAGCACCAGCGCGGCAATCCGATCCGGAAAGCGCGCGTACATTTCCTGGGCCACGAAGCCTCCCATGCTCTGACCAATCAGGACAACACGGTCTGTACCTATGTGACGCATTAGTACGCCGGTCACGGTTTGCAGCGTATAGGGTTCGACCGAGGGCGTTCCGCCATAACCCGGCTGGTCCCAGGCAATGCAGCGATAGCCGAGACGGCCGAAGTGCTCGACCTGCCGGTCCCACGCGGCGTGGCCGCCGCCCAGGCCGTGGAGAAACAGCAGCGGCGTCACTCGAGCAGCTTTCCCTCCCGCACCACGACGACGCCGTCGAGCGCCACGGTGCAACGGCGCAGGGGCAGGTCGAAATGGCCGAGGGTATGGCGGCCGGCGACCTCGTTGGCGCCGGTGGAGTAGAGGAAATTGCCGGCGAACGCGCGCTGCTCCGTTCCATTCACGTCGCGGCGATCGTACAGGGCCAGCGCTTCCCAGCGAGCGCGCGGATTGGTACCCCAGCCCACGTGAGACACGGCGTAGGCCTCGCGGTCGCCCCAGGCGGCGAAATATTCGCGCATCAGTTCGGCGTCGAGCCCGGAGCCCTCGATCGCGGTGACGTAATCATTCTCGATTCGCAGCCGGATTGCGGACTCGAGATAACGCTTGAAGGTGAGATTGAGATCTCCCGGCGCGAGGACGAGCGCGCCGTTGACGCTCCGCGCCGTGGGGAACGCGAGGCACAGACCTCCCGGCCAATGCGAGAGCGTCCCCGGCTTCTCCGTGTACCCCCAGACACCCCCGACCGTCGCCCCCTCGACCGAGATCTCGAGCTCGGTGCCGGCAGGCGAGGTGACGTGCATGCGCTTTGCGCTCTTCAGCAGCCGCATGCCCGCCCTCACCTTCTGCTCATCGGCGGGGGAGGGAGCAAGGCGCTCCAGCACGTCCGGATGCTCGTCGGAGATGTAGAGGACGCGCGCGCCGCCTTTCAGGATCTGGGGCAGCTCGGGCGCGTGCATCAGGCCTTCAACAGTGCAGTCGGCGACAAACGTCGAGGCCGCCAGAGCGCCGATCGCCGGTCCGAGACCCTGGAGCGCGGTCGAAGCTCCGGTGGAGCGGATCGGCACCGGCGCCGACTGGCGCGGGGTCGGCACGACTACGTGGAATGGCCTGGCGCCAAGCTTTTGCAGAGCCAGGTCGGCGAGCTGGACGTTGAGCGACCGGGACTGCGACTCCGACAGGACGGCGCAGGGCTCCCCGGCGGCGACCTTGCAGCGCGCAAAGACCTCGGCGAACAGGTCGATCCACTTGCCCTCGATCCGGTCGGCGATCATGGCGGCATTGTAGAATGTGGCAAATGATTGTTTTCGATCTGCTTTGCACTGTCGGCCACCGGTTCGAAGGCTGGTTCGGCTCGGCCGAGGATTTCGCCTCCCAGAAGGAGGGCAGGCTGCTGGCCTGCCCGACCTGCGGCTCTGCGGCCGTGGAGCGCGTGCCATCGGCGTCGCGGGTGAACCTGGGTGCGCTGGAGCCCAAACCCCCGACGAAGCCTGAAACGCCGGCTAAAACGCCCGACATGGAGGGCAAGGACCCCTTTGCCATCGCGCAGATGCTGTACTCCCGCATGCTCGACGAGCTGCTGACGAAAAGCGAGGACGTCGGCAAGGAATTTCCCGCCGAGGCGCGGAAGATCTATTACCAGGAGGTGCCGGCCCGGGCAATCCGCGGCCAGGCCACCGAGCAGGAGCACGACGAGCTGGTAGACGAGGGTATCCCGGTGGCCCGGCTCCCCGTTCCGCCCGGCCGGCTCAACTAGTCATCCGCTTCGCCGTCGTCGTCATGGCGTGAAAGCAACCGCTGGCGGCACTCGGCTTGGCTTATCGGCGGGTCATCATCCTCGCCCGTCGCGCTGATGAGCGGGCGTTGCGTGCCGGTGAAGTTCCCTGGCTCCACAAACGTGAGCTCGGTTGGGAATGCCAGCGAATTGACAGGATGCAGGCGCGCAGCCGGATCGATGCAAGCCACGCGGAAGACCTTCACACCTTTCTTGAAGCCGTGCGCGCGGAAATCAAACAGCTGCCCGGCGTTCACGGCAAACGCTTTGTGCCGGACAACCAGAACGAACTTGTTGTTACCGATGCCCAGCGGCAGGCGGACGCTTGCGAAGCGCGGGTCATGCTTGCCGAGCGCGTAGTCGTAGCCGATCGCAGTTGGCACGCTGATGAAAATCGGCGCACTCGCAGGCACATCGAGACTGAATGTATAGGCGCCGTTGCGCGTCGTGCCCGCAGGAAGCGAGGCCGGAGTGGCAATGAAGCCGTGGACATTACACGCAACATCGGTAAGGCTTCCCGCGACCTGTCCTGCGTTACTGATGTGCTCTGGGAAAGTGCCCGGAAGGGTAAAACCATCCGGACAACGGGGGCCTGTGCTGCCCGGCACGTTGATCTGTTGGAAACCGCTGGAAGTTCCGACGGAGGTTTGCGTGGCCCCGGTCACATCGTAAACTGCGGCCGCGATTAAGCCGTTGTCGTTGATGCCACGTGCCGCGGTTCGCATGCCGTTAACGCGAAAATAGCTAACGGTTCCGCCTAATATCGGATCCGCGCCGGTTGTTGGAGTGAACAGGAAGCCCCAACGGCCAGGTGGGAGCGAGGAACCGTCAGCGATGATACCGCCGACGATTTTCCCGAGAACGTTCTGCCCGTGTGCAATCGTAAAGAACGAGGGCGTATTGATCGTGGCGAAAGCTGACGTGACCGGGTCGTAGACGAACCCGTTCGTACTGTCACTCGTCTCGAAGACGCCGTCGTCGACGTATCCCACTACCAGCCCCCCGGGATGCGCGGCCGTCGGATTTCCCATGGTTCTCGCGAAGGTGTCTGCCCATCCTGGGGCCGAAAAGAACGTATACACGCCTTCCTTCAGAGTGAAACTGCGGATGCCTGTGGGTTCGAATGTCGAACCGGTCATGACCCCGGCATCGTTGATACCTATTGGGGTTGCGAAGGTGGTGACCCCATCGAACCCTGGCGGTAGCGGGACGCGCAAATAGTTGCCCGTTGCCGGATCATAGAGAAAACTAAATACTGTTACGCCGCCGTCAAAGCTCGCATAGCCCAGCGCGTTTCCCTTCTTGTTGATCGCCCATAACTGCGTGTAGTTGGCAACCGTGCCGTTGCTTGGATCGATGTAGTCGATTTGATTGGCGACGTAGTCACCAAACACGGAACTCGAAAAAACAGCGGCTACCAATACGAAAGCCCGACGAATTGCGGCGTACATCGTTGTCTCCCCCTTCTGGATGGTTGCCCAGAGATTCGCTGGCAAAGCCATCCAAGCAGGAAATCATCGCGCCAAGACACTCAAGTTGTCTATCGCGGCCCTGCTGATCTAGAAATCCCATCACCCGTAAGCCGCTGAATTCTCCGCACTGTTGTTCCTGTCAGTTAGGGGAGCAACTTTGCGTCTTGCCCCTCACCTGTTTCCGTGGATAAGCGGAGCAGGGCGCCGCAGCCCGTTGTTCATAGGTTTTTTACAGGCCGAGGTGATATCCGATTGTTGCACAATGTGTATTATGTTAAATAAGGCCCCAGTCCAGCCCAGCACTACCCAAATCCACTCAACAGGCGTCTAATTTTCCCCTCCTCGGGGGGAGCCCTACTTTAGGGAGGCCGTCATGCAAGTACTGTGGCCTGAGAAGGTGAAGTCGCATTTCCGCGTCTACCATCCGATCAACAGCGGCGGCACCACCTGGTTGCGCGAATCCGATCTGGTGTTCGTGCACAAGCGGCCGTATGCCGTCTTGACCTGGTCGCACACCGATCGCGGCGATGTTCCTGAGAAATTCTGCGAGCTAAACCGCAAGCTGTTGAAGCACGACCGCCCAGACGATCTGTTTTATCGCTACGAAGGCGAGATCAAGGATCCCCGCGGCTGAAGGAAAGGCACGCCCGGACAGCACTTTGGGCGTGCCTCCTAAGAAGTTACCTCATCTGGCATCGCGGCGATCAGGTAGGCCGAGAAAAGCTTCGGATTGAGGGGGTGGCGGCAAAGCGGCCGGTCTTTGCCCAACTGGCGTGCATAGGCGAGCCAGGCGTTGCCGTGTGTACGAGGCACCGGCGGAGCTCCGGTGCGGTACTTCGCCTCACCACCAAACGCGGCGAAGGCGCGGTCGAGGGCCGATTTCTGTAGCGCCTCGGCGAGCAGCTCGAGCTCGTCGCGATCCTCGACCGCTGCGGGCGCCCGCAACATGCGCTCGATGACCACCGCCTTGCCGGCATAGTCCAAGGCGCGCAAAGGCGCCCCGCCTGCATACGCGAGCCAGCGTTCCGCATCGGGCATCCCCTGCCCGGAAAGCCACCGCAGCGCAGCCTCCCTGGACGGAATGGCCACCGGCAGCGCAACGCAGCGGCTGCGTATCGTTGGCAAAAGGCGGGCGGGACGGTGCGATACGAGAAGGAATACCGCGCCCGCCGGCGGCTCTTCGAGCGCCTTGAGCAGCGCGTTCGCCGCATTGACGTTCATTTCCTCGGCGGGATGGACCAGCGCGATGCGCAGGCCACCGCGGTGCGAGCCGATGTTGAGAAAATCGGCCAGCTCGCGCACCTGATCGATCTTGATCTCGAGGCTCGGCTTGCTGCGGCGCGCAGGTGCTTCGCCCTCCTCCTCCTGCGCTGCGGCGTCGGGCTGCGGCGCCAGGGCTTCCGGCTCGAGGCGGCGGAAATCGGGATGGTTGCCGCCGGCATACCAGCGGCAGCCGTCGCAGGCGCCGCAAGGCTTGCGCGCCGCGTCCTTGGCTTCGCAAAGAAGGAGCTGGGCGATCTTCTCGGCGAGCGCCAGCTTGCCGACGCCTTGCGCGCCGTGGATCAGCAGCGCGTGGGGCAACCGCCCGGCCCGATGCTTGAGCGATTCGAGCAGAGGCTCGTTCCAAGGATGCATCAGAGGTCCGCCAGGTGGGTTTCGACGGCCTGGCGCACCGCCACGACCTCCTCGCTCGCGTCGATGACGCGGATGCGCGCCGGCTCCGCCTTGGCCCGGGCGAGATAAGCGCTCCTCACGCGCTCGAAAAAGGCGCGGTCCTCGCGCTCGAAGCGGTCGAGCGGTTTCCCGGAGGCGGCGAGCCTCTGCCGCGCCACGTCGTAGGTGCAGTCGAAGACCAGCGTCCGGTCGGGCCGCAAGCCGGGGTGTACTGCGGCGGACAGCCGCTCGATCAGCTCCAGCGAAACGCCCTTGCCCGCGCCCTGGTAGGCAGCGGTGGCGTCCGAGAAGCGGTCACAGACCACCCAGCGGCCCGCCTCCAGCGCCGGCAGGATGACCCGGGCTACGTGATCGGCGCGCGCGGCGAGCAGCAGCAGCGTCTCGGCGAGCGGCTGCATCGCATGCTGCAGGATGGCCTTGCGCAGCTGCTCGGCGAGATCCGTGCCGCCTGGCTCGCGCGTCACGACTACATGCTGTCCCCGCGCGCCGAGTGAATCCGCAATGAACTCGACGTGCGTCGATTTGCCCGCGCCGTCGACTCCCTCCAGGGTGACGAACTTGCCGCGCATGCTCATCGGCCCCCGCGCTGATACTTGCTGACCGCGCGGTTGTGCTCATCGATGTTGCGGGAGAAGTGGCTGGAGCCGTCGCCGCGCGAAACGTAATACAGGGACTCGGTCTTCGCCGGATGCAGCGCCGACTTCAGCGAAGCGAGACCCGGCATCGCGATCGGTGTCGGCGGCAAGCCGGCGCGCGTGTACGTGTTGTAGGGCCCGTCCTCCAGGAGGTGCTTCTTCTTCAGGTTGCCGTCGAAGGCGTCGCCAAGGCCGTAGATGACGGTGGGGTCCGCCTGCAGCCGCATGCCGATCCGCAGCCGGTTCACCAGCACGCCGGCGATCATATCGCGCTCGGCGGCGAGCCCGGTCTCCTTTTCGATGATCGAGGCCATGATCAGCGCCTCGTACGGCGTGCGGTACGGCAGCCTCGCGCTGCGCGCCTCCCACTCCGCCTTGAGATGCCGCTGCATCGCGCGATACGCCCGGCGCAGGACCGCCAGGTCGCTCGAGCCCTTGGCGAAGAGATAGGTGTCCGGGAAGAACAAGCCCTCGGGCTGCTCCTCCGGCACGTCGAGCTGCACCAGGATCTGCGCGTCGTCGAGCTCGGCGCTGTGGTGGCGCAGATCGGCGCTTGCGTTGAGCGCAGCCCGCAATTGCGCGAACGTCCAGCCCTCGATCAGCCTGACCTCGGCCTGCGTGACATCGCCGCGCGTCAGCTTGTCGAGCAGCTCGACCGGGGTCAGCGGAACGGCGATCTCGTAGCTTCCCGCCTTGATGTCGCGCTCTCGTCCCAGCGCTCGCGCAAGCAGCTCGAATTCGCGGCGGTGAAGGGCGATACCGGCGCGCTCGAGCTGGTCCGCCGCGGCCCGAAAGCCCGTGCCGCGCTGGACCTCGACTTCGACGGGCAGCTTGCTCACCGACAAGGGAGAGAGTGCATACCACGCGCCGTAACCCGCGGCGGCGAGCACTACGAGCAGGATAAGAGCGAGGACTGTCTTCAGTGTGGGGAGCGGTAAAATGCGCATTCTACGATGGAGCGCGCGCGCCTCACCCGCTATGGTCTGCTTTCGGTCACCGGTGAGGACGCGCGTGCATTTCTGCACGCCCAGCTCACCAAGGACATCGAGAATCTGCCGCCGGACCGCGCCGCGCTGGCCGGCTGGTGCTCGGCGAAGGGCCGCCTGCTGGCGAGCTTGCTGGTGATTCCCGCGGCGCAGGGGTTCCTGCTGCAGCTGGCGCGCGACCTTGCGCCAGGGGTCGCCAGGAAGCTGTCGATGTTCATCCTGCGCGCGAAGGTCCGCATCGCCGACGTGAGCGAGACCTGGGTACAGTTCGGCGTCTGGGGCGACGGGGCGACGGGGCCGGCCGACCCGAACGGGATTTCACATCAGGGAAACATCATTACCGTGCAGGTCGGCGACGCTCGCTATCTGGTTCTCGGCCCGGCGAACGAGGTGGCGCTCGCGCCGACGGCCGGCGAAGAGCGCTGGACCTTGCAGGAAATCCGTGCCGGGCGGCCGCTGATCACGGCCGCGACCCAGGACAAGTTCGTGCCGCAGATGGTGAACTTCGATGAGCTGGGCGCCGTCGACTTCCGCAAGGGCTGCTATCCGGGCCAGGAAATCGTCGCCCGCGCGCAGTACCGCGGCCAGGTGAAGCGCCGCATGGTGGGCGCGCACGCGCCCGCGGGAGTCGAGCTGCATCCCGGGCAGGAATTCAAGGGCGGCACGGTGATCGACGTCGCGCCCGCGGAAAACGGCAGCGAGCTGCTCGCCGTGATGCCGGTTTGAATTACTACGTCTACTACAAGCTCGATCCGGAGCGCCTGGCCCAGCTGCGGCCGGCGATCGAGGCGCTGTTCAAAGCCGTCGAGCGCGAATTCGGCGTGCGCGGCCGCTGGATGCGCCGCCGCGACGACCCCGCTACCTACATGGAAGTCTACGAAGGCATTGCCGACGAAGCGGCTTTCGAGGCGATGCTGGGCCGCGAAGGCGCGAAGCTCGGCCTGCCGCGGAAGGTGGAGCGCTTCGTATCTGCCTGATCCTTCTTGCGTGGCGCGTTCACCGCGACTTCCCGCTGATCGTGGCCGCAAACCGCGACGAGTTCCATGGGCGCCCGGCTGCCGCGGCGGCTTTCTGGAGCGACCGGCCCGGCATCCTGGCCGGGCGCGATCTGCAGGCGCTGGGCACCTGGATGGGCGTCTCGCGCGGCGGCAGGTTTGCCGCAGTGACCAACTATCGCGGCGCGCGCGAGCCTTCGGCGGCGGAGTCGCGCGGTGCTCTCGTCGCGCGCTTCTTGGAAAACGCCACTGCGCCGGCGGCCTACGTCCGGGCAATCGAGGCGAAAGCCTATAGCGGCTTCAACCTGCTGGCAGCCGACGGCAAGGAGCTGTGGTGGATGTCGAACCGCGCCGGGGCGCCGCGTCAGCTCGAACCCGGCGTGTATGGCCTGGCAAACCTGCTGCTCGACTCCCCGGATGTCGAGGCGAACAAGGCTCGCTTCGGCGCGGTCGTCGAGGCTACGCCCGCGATCGAGCCGCTGTTCACGCTGCTCGCCGAGGCGCGCATCGTCAATCCCCAGTACGGAACGCGCTGTTCCACCATCTATTTGCAATCTTCACGTACGCGCTACGCGGAACGGACATTCTCTCCCGACGGCGCCGAGCAGGAGACGGTGCAATTCGAGTTCTAGAGCGTACGGCGCATCGTCTGGTGCGCAATGCCGGCGTCCTGGTAGACCTCGCCTTCGGCGCTGAAGCCGTGCGCGCGGTAGAAAGCCAGGGCGTGAACCTGGGCGGAGAGCAGCACTTCCCGGTCGCCGCGCTGCACTGCGGCTTCGATGAGCTTCGCCAGGATCGCGCTGCCCACGCCGCGGCCGCGAAACTCCCTGAGCACCGCCATCCTGCCGATGTGGCCGTCAGGCAGCAGGCGCCCGGTGCCGGCCGCGGCGCTGCCGTCGAAGGCGAGCGCATGGATGCAGTCGGCATCTTGCCCGTCGAGCTCGATCTCGACAGGCACGCCCTGCTCCTCGACGAACACCGCGTAACGGATGCGGCTGGCCGCGGCGCGCGCTTGCTCCCAGCGCATCAGCTCGATTTGCAGCATGGCGGCAAAAGTATAATCGCAGCATGAAAAGCCTCTGGGACGACGCCGAGGCGGCGCGCTTCGGCGGGCCGCTCGGTCCGCGCGTCTACACCTCGCGCCTGCTGGGCCGCGACAAATCGCTGGTCCTGCATGGCGGCGGCAATACTTCCGTCAAGCTGCGCGAGAGGAATCTGTTCGGCGAGGACGAGGACGTGCTCTACGTCAAGGGGAGCGGCTGGGACCTCGAGACGATCGAGCCTGCCGGATTTACGCCGGTCGCCCTCGGGCATGTGCGCAGGCTGGCGGGGCTCTCCAGCCTGCCCGATCCGCAGATGGTGAACGAGCTCAACACGCACATGCTGCGCGCCGGCGCGCCCTCGCCTTCCGTCGAAACCATCCTTCACGCCATCCTGCCGCATCCGTACGTCGATCACACGCATGCCGACGCCGTGCTCTCGGTGTCCAACGCGCCGGAGGGCGAGAAGCGCATTCGCGACATCTACGGCGAGCGGGTCGTCGTCATCCCGTACATCATGGCCGGTTTCGATCTCGCCGCGCATTGCGCCCGGGAATTTCCGAAGCAAGCAACCTCCGACTGCATTGGAATGGTGCTGCTGTCGCATGGCATTTTCTCCTTCGGCGCCGAAGCGCGCGAGTCGTACGAGCGGATGATCGACCTGGTGACCCTGGCCGAGGAGTATCTGCGGAAGAAGAAAGCGTGGCATTTCAGTTTTTCGTCTGCGCAGCCCCCGGGTGCCAAGCGGGAGGAAATCGCGAGCCTGCGGCGGGCGATCGCCGACCAGGCAGGATTTCCCCTGGTATTGAAGGTGAACGATTCTGAGAAGTTTCTCGGCTTCGCGCGGCATCCGCAGATCGAGCGCCTGTCGCAGAAAGGACCGGCGACGCCCGATCACGTGATTCGCACCAAGCCGCTGCCCATGCTTGGCCGCGACGTCGCCGGCTATGCGAGGAAGTATCGGGAGTATTTCGAGCGCCAGGCGCCGCACGCGAAGGACAAGAAGACGATGCTCGACGCGGCGCCGCGCATGGTGCTCGATCCGCAGCTCGGCTTCGCCGCCGCCGGCCGCACGGCGCGCGACGCGGCGATCGTCGAGGACCTGTACGACCACACGATCGATGTGATCCTGCGCGCCGAGGCGCTCGGCGGCTGGCGCGCGGTCAGCGAGCGCGACCTCTTCGACATCGAGTACTGGGACCTCGAGCAGGCGAAGCTGCGCAAGGCGGGCTCGCCGCCGCTGTTCACCGGGGAAGTGGTGCTGGTGACCGGCGCGGCTTCGGGGATCGGCAAGGCCTGCGTCGAGTCCTTCCTCGCGCGCGGCGCCGCCGTGATCGCCCTCGATGTGAATCCGGCGATCGAGACGCTGTGGTCCCGCGTCGACGTTCTGGGAGTGACTTGCGATCTCACCGATCCGAAAGCGATCGAAAGCGGCCTCGATCAAGGCGTCAAGCGCTTCGGCGGCATCGACATGCTGGTTCTCAACGCCGGCATCTTTCCCGCGTCGCAGCCGATCCAGGAGATTGCGGCCCAGACCTGGAAAGGCACCATGGCGGTCAACGTCGAGGCGAACCTGATGCTGATGCAGAGGTGCCATCCGCTGCTCAAGCTCGCGCTGCGCGGCGGCCGCATCGTGGTGATCGGCTCGAAGAACGTGCCGGCCCCCGGCCCGGGCGCCGCCGCCTACTCGGCCTCGAAGGCGGCGCTGAACCAGCTGGCGCGCGTCGCGGCCCTGGAATGGGCAACGGACGGGATTCGCATCAATTCGCTGCATCCCAACGCCGTTTACGACACGGCGCTGTGGACCGACGAGGTTCTGGCCTCGCGCGCCAAGGCTTACAACCTGACGGTCGAGCAATACAGGAAGAACAACTTGCTGAAGCAGGAAGTCTCCTCGCGCGATGTGGCCGAGCTGGCCGCGGAAATGTGCGGCCCGCTTTTCGCCAAGACCACGGCCGCGCAGGTGCCGGTCGACGGCGGCAACGAGCGCGTCGTCTGATGGCAGTCGAGGCGCTGCGCTGGCGGGGCGATCGCCTGGAGCTGCTCGACCAGCGTTTTCTCCCCGACAGGATTCTCTACGTGTCCTGCCGGAGCGCAGCCGAGGTGGCGGCGGCGATCCGCGACATGGTGGTGCGCGGCGCGCCGGCAATCGGCTGCGCCGCGGCTTTCGGGGTGGTTCTTTCAAGGGGCTCTCCGGAGGGCTATGCGGCGCTGGCGAAAAGCCGCCCCACGGCGGTCAATCTCTTCTGGGCTCTCGAGCGCATGAAGCGCGCGAAAGATCTCGAAGCAGAGGCCAACGCGATCTTCGAAGAGGACCTGGCTGCGAACCGCTCGATGGGCAAGCTGGGAGCGGAGCTCATTCCAGACCGGGCACGCGTCATGACTCATTGCAATACCGGCGCGCTCGCCACGGCCGGCCACGGCACCGCCCTGGGCGTGATCCGTTCGGCGAGAAGCAAGAACGTCTCCGTGATCGCGTGCGAAACCCGTCCCTACCTGCAAGGCGCGCGGCTCACGGCCTGGGAATGCGTGCAGGAAGGCATCCCGTGCACACTGATCACCGACAGCATGGCCGGCCACCTGATGAGCCGCGGTGAAGTGGACGTAGTCATCGTCGGCGCCGATCGCATCGCGGCAAACGGCGACGTCGCCAACAAGATCGGCACGTACAGCCTCGCCGTGCTCGCGCGGCGCCACGCCATCCCGTTCTATGTCGCCGCCCCGCTCTCCACCTTCGATCGCACCATCCCCGACGGATCCCGCATCCCCATCGAGGAGCGCCCCGCGGACGAGGTCACCGGCTACCGCGGCACGCGCTGGGCCCCGCAGGGCGTGAGCGTGCGCAATCCGGCGTTCGACGTGACCCCCGCCGAGCTGATTACCGGGATCATCTGCGAGAAGGCGGTGGTTCTCGCGCCCAGCCGCGAAAAGCTTCAGCCCCTGATCTCGACAGGCGTGTAAGGCGCCACCAGATCGAACAGCTCCACGATGTCGGCGTTGTGCATGCGCACGCAACCGATCGATCCCGGCTTGCCCATCTCGGCGGCATGAGGCGAGCCGTGGATGTAGATATAGCGGCGCATCGTATCCACCTCGCCGAGCCGATTCCTTCCCGGCTCGCAGCCCGACAGCCACAGGATGCGGGTCAGGATCCAGTCGCGCCCCGGATAGCGGGCATGGAGCTCCGGCGTCCATAGCTCGCCGGTCGGCCGGCGCCGCACGAACACCGCATTGTCGGGCTGCCCGGCGCCGATCTTGGCGCGCACGATGTGGCTGCCGCGCGGCGTGCAGAAGCTGCCGTTCTTCTCGCCCAGGCCGTTCTTCGAAGTCGAAACGGGATAGGTTTTTAAAGGAACATCTCTTTCGCTTCTAAGGACAAGCTGCTGCTTGCCGACATCGATCTCGATCTTCATCGGCGGGAAGCGAAGAACCGGCTGAGCAGCGCGCCGCACTCGCTTGCCAGCACGCCGCCCTGGATCCGGGCGTGGTGATTCAGTCTTTCGTTCCTGAAAAGGTCAACGATGCTTCCCGCCGCCCCGGCCTTCGGATCGCTGGCGCCAAACACTACGCGCCCAATCCGTGCATGAAACATGGCACCAACGCACATGGCGCAGGGCTCAAGCGTCACGTAGAGCGTAGCGCCCGTCAGGCGGTAATTCGAGAGCGTGGACGACGCGGCGCGCATCGCCTGGATCTCCGCGTGGGCCGTCGGATCGGAAGCCGCAATCGGCCTGTTCCAGCCCTCGCCTAAAATCTTTTCCTCCAAGGCGACGACCGCCCCGACAGGGACCTCCCCTTCCGCCTGGGCGCGCTGCGCAAGCTCCAGCGCCCGACGCATGAAAGCTTCGTCGCTGCTCATTCCTTATTGATTTTATCAATGCACCAGCTGGTTGATTTCGATGATCGGCAGCAATATCGCGAGCACGATCAGCAGCACGATTCTCCCCATCGCCAGAATCATCGCCGGCTCCTTGTCTCGCGGTCGTGTCGTGAGAGCCTCTCGAACCGGCGGATGCGCGCCAGTTTGGAGTGGCGCCCCCGAGTTATCCAACCTAGTACGAGTTCTTCAGCCGTTTTTCCAAGGGATGGGCATGGGGAGCTTCTCGGCATTCTGTGCTTCTCTCGGTTGCCCACTGACCAACGTTCGGTGGTCGGGCTCCGCCCGGCCCCTCAGGGCAGTCGGCGATCAACCAAGAAGCGCGGGTGACGGGCGGGCCTTGACATACTTCTCGAAATCCTCCGCGTTCAGGGGATGACTGAAATAGTAACCCTGTCCCTCGTTACATTGCCGGTCCTGAAGAAATCTGACCTGTTGTTTGGTTTCCACGCCCTCGGCAATCACCCGCTGGTTGAGATTTTTTCCCATGCTGATGACTGTACTGATCATCGAGGCATCGTCGGTATTGAGAAGCATCTTGTGCACGAACGACTGGTCGATCTTGAGGGTGTCGATCGGGAATTGCGTCAGGTAGCTCAAGCTCGAGTAGCCGGTGCCGAAGTCATCCACGGCAAGCTGCACTCCCATGGCCCTGAGCGCCTGGAGCGTGCGTCCGGTCGACTCCGCATCCTGCATGAGGACGCTTTCGGTCAGTTCGAGTTCGAGCCAGCGCGGCTCCAGGCCGGTCTCCGTCAGGATGGCGCGAACGCTTTCGAGAAAATCCTTGTGCCGGAGCTGCACCGCGGAGATATTGACCGCCACCGGCACGGCTTCCAAGCCGGCATCCGTCCAGGCTTTGGCTTGCCGGCATGCTTCGCGCAGGGCCCATTCGCCGATCGGGACGATGAGACCGCAGTCTTCTGCGATGGGTATGAACTGCGCGGGAAGGATGGTGCCGCGAACCGGATGCTGCCAGCGAATCAGCGCCTCGGTGCCGATCAGCGCACCGGACTCGAGATTTATTTTCGGCTGATAGTGCAAGCTGAACTCGCCCCGCTCCAGCGCGCCGCGCAGACGGGCTTCGATGGAGAGCCGCTCGACCACCCGGGTGTTCATCTCCTGCGCGAAGAACTGGTAATTGTCGCGCCCGTTTTCCTTGGCGTGATACATCGCGGTGTCCGCGCTCTTGATCACGGTGTCCACGTCCTGACCATCATCCGGGTACAGTCCGATGCCGATGCTGATAGTGACGTGGAGCTCCTGCCCGTCGATGCGGTGCGGCAAGGCCAGCGCGGCGAGTATTTTCGACGCGAAGTGTCCGGCATCCTGCGGACGCTCGATGTCCGGAAGGAGCACCAGGAATTCATCCCCGCCCTGGCGGGAGACGGTGTCCGAGACGCGTACGCAGGCCAGCAGGCGTTCGGTGACCGACAGCAGCAGCTTGTCGCCCATCGCATGTCCCAGGGAGTCGTTGATGTCCTTGAAGCGGTCCAAGTCCAGAAATAACACCGCGGCCCTTCTTCGGTGCCGGCGGGCCAGCGCGATCGCCTGAGTAAGCCGTTCGTTCAGCAGCGGGCGATTGGGCAGATCGGTGAGAAAGTCGTGGTGGGCCAAATGAGCCGTTTTTTCGATCATTTCCCGCGAGGCGGTGACATCGTGGAAAACCAGCACCGCGCCGGTAACTTTGCCGTCGCGGTCGTGGATGGGAGCGGCAGAATCTTCGATCCCGACCTCGGAGCCATCGCGCCGGATCAGTACAACGCCGGCGGCCATGCCCACGGTCTTGTTTTCCGCGAGGGCCAACTGCGCCGGATTTCGCGAAGGCTGTCGGGTGATGCCGTCGAGGATGTGGAATACGTCGGCGAGCGGCCGGCCGGCTGCCTCCTCTCGAGACCAGCCGGTCATCTTCTCCGCGACCACATTCAGATAAGTGATGTTGCCCGCCATGTCGGTGGTGAGCACGGCGTCGCCGATGGAGTTGAGCGTGACCCGGGCTCGTTCTTGTTCTGCGAATAATGCCGCTTCGGTCGACTTGCGCGCCGATATATCCTGGACCTGGCAGATAAAATACAGAGGCGCATCGTTCCCGCCGCGCACCAGCGACATGCTCAAGAATATGGGTACGCTGCGCCCTAGCTTGTGAACGTAGCGCTTTTCTAGCTCGTAAGTGGCGATCTCGCCCGCCAGCAGTTTCGTTACGTGAGCGGAAATCGTCGCCAGGTCGTCGGTATGAATAATGTCATGATGGGTGAGGCCCAGCATTTCCTGCTCCGAATATCCAACGATTCCGCATAGGGCTTGATTCACTTTCAGCCAGCGGCCATCGGGTGCCACCAGCGCCATACCGATGGCGGCATAGTCGAATGCGCCGTGGACCCGTGCCTCGAGGGCCTCGGGGCCTTGCGCGCCTTTGGACCAGCTTTGACTCGCGGCCGGCGTTCGGCCGAGTTTTCCCTTGACCTTCGAAGTCACGATGCTTCACCTCCCGACCCCCCGATAGAGCTTGGCGCTCCCAATCGAACGGTCCGGTGACACCGTAAACCTCCTCAGAGACCCGATTGTCTCACATTACAGTGCGGTAGCGCACAAAAGGGGTTTATGAAACTACTCCTTCAAGGCAGCGGAAGGACCTTGGATTACTCCCACTCGATGGTGGCGGGCGGCTTGGAGGAGATGTCGTATGTGACGCGGTTGATGCCGCGCACCTCGTTGATGATGCGGTTCGAGATCTTGGCGAGCAGCTCGTGCGGCAGCGGCGCCCACTCCGCGGTCATGAAGTCCGTGGTTTGAACGGCGCGCAGGGCGACGACGTGCTCGTAGGTGCGGCCGTCACCCATCACGCCGACCGATTTCACCGGCAGGAACACGGCGAAGGCCTGCGCAGTCTGCTCGTACCAGTCCGAGCTTCGCAATTCCTCGGTGAAGATCGCATCCGCCTGGCGCAGAAGATCGGCGTATTGCCTGTTCACCTCGCCGAGGATGCGCACGCCCAGGCCGGGACCCGGAAACGGATGGCGGAACACCATCTCGCGCGGCAGGCCGAGCGCCAGGCCGAGCTCGCGCACTTCGTCCTTGAACAGCTCGCGCAGCGGCTCGAGCAGCTTGAGGTGCAGCGTCTCGGGCAGGCCGCCGACGTTGTGGTGCGACTTGATGGTGGCGGCCTTGTTGGTCTTCGCGCCGGCCGACTCGATGACATCCGGGTAGATCGTGCCCTGGGCGAGCCAGCGCGCGTGCTTGATCTTCTTTGCCTGTTCCTGGAAGACGTCCACGAACAGCTTGCCGATGATCTTGCGCTTTTCCTCCGGGTCGCCAATACCCTTCAAGGCTGAATAAAACCGCTCGGACGCATCGATGTGCACGACCTTCGCCTGCATGTGCTGGGCGAAGGTGTGCATGACCTGTGCCGCCTCGTTCAGGCGCAGCAGGCCGTGGTCGACGAACACGCAGGTGAGCTGGTTGCCGATGGCGCGGTGGATCAGCGCCGCCGCGACCGATGAGTCGACGCCGCCCGAGAGGCCGAGAATGACTTTCTCGCCAGCTACCTGATCCCGGATTTTTAGAATGGCTTCAGAAACATAATCGGGCATGTTCCATTCGGTGCCGCAGCCGCAGATCTCGTGCACGAAGCGATGCAGGAGCTTCGTGCCCTGGCGCGTGTGGGTCACCTCGGGATGGAACTGCACGCCGTAGAAGCGCCGCGCTTCGTCGGCCATGCCGGCGATCGGGCACGACTCGGTCGAGGCCATCAGCTTGAAGCCGGGGGGCAGCTCGGTGACCTTGTCGCCGTGGCTCATCCACACGCGCAGCATGCCGTGGCCTTCCGGCGTGCGGAAGTCCTCGATCCCCTCGAGCAGCTTGGTGTGACCGTGCGCGCGCACTTCGGCGTAACCAAATTCCCTCACGCGCCCGGCCTCGACCCGCCCGCCAAGCTGCTGCGCCATGGTCTGCATGCCATAGCAGATGCCCAGAACCGGCACGCCCTGCTCGAACACCGCCTTGGGCGCCTTGCCGGTCGATTCCTCGTAGGCCGACAGGTGGCTTCCCGAAAGGATGATGCCCCTGGCGCCGAAATCGCGGATGAAGGCGTCGCTGACGTCGTGCGGGTGGATCTCGCAGTAGACCCTGGCTTCCCGGACCCGCCTGGCGATCAGCTGCGTGTATTGCGCACCGAAGTCGAGGATCAGGATTTTCTGGTGCACTACTCAGCCCGGTAGTTCGGCGCTTCCTTCACGATCTGGACGTCGTGGACATGCGACTCGCGAATGCCCGCCGCCGTAATTTCGACGAACTGGGTACGAGTGCGCAGCTCCTCGATGCTCGAGCATCCGGTGTAGCCCATGCTCGCCCGCACGCCGCCCATCAGCTGCTCGATGACCCGGAGCGCGCTGCCCTTGTAAGGCACGCGGCCTTCCACCCCCTCGGGCACCAGCTTGTCGACGTTCATCTCGGGTTCCTGGAAATAGCGGTCGGCGGCGCCCTGTTGCATCGCGCCGAGCGATCCCATGCCGCGGTAAGCCTTGTAGGAGCGCCCCTGGAACAGCTCGATCTCTCCCGGCGATTCCTCGGTGCCGGCGAACAGCGATCCGAGCATGACCGCATGTGCCCCGGCGCCGAGCGCCTTGGCGATGTCGCCCGAGTAGCGTACGCCGCCATCCGCGATGAGCGGCACGCCGGACTTGCCGAGCGCTTCGGCGACGTTCTGGATGGCGGTGATCTGCGGCACGCCGACGCCCGCCACGATCCGCGTGGTGCAGATCGAGCCGGGGCCGATGCCGACTTTCACGCCGTCGGCGCCGTGATCGACAAGAGCGCGCGCGCCGTCGCCGGTGCCGACGTTGCCGCCGACGACCTCCACCTGCGGATAGCGCGTCTTGATCCACTTCACCCGGTCGAGCACGCCCTGCGCGTGGCCGTGTGCGGTGTCGACCACCAGCACGTCGACGCCCGCCTCGACCAGCGCCGCCACGCGCTCGTCGGTGCCTTCGCCCACGCCCACGGCCGCACCCACGCGCAGCTTGCCGTGCGCGTCCTTGCAGGCGTTGGGATGCTCGCTTTCCTTCAGGATGTCCTTGACCGTGACCAAGCCCTTGAGCCTGAACTCGTCGTCGATCACGAGCACGCGCTCGAGACGGTGGCGGTGCATGAGCGCCATCGCTTCCACGCGGGTCGCGCCTTCGCGCACGGTGACCAGCTTTCTTTGCGGTGTCATGATGGATTTGACCGGCTGGTCGAGCTCGGCCTCGAAGCGCAGGTCGCGGTTGGTGACGATGCCGACCACCTTGCCGCTCTTCACTACCGGGAAGCCGGAAATCTTGTATTGCTGCTGCAGCGCCATCACCTCGCGCACGGTCATCTCGGGCGAGACGGTCATCGGGTCGCGCAACACGCCGGATTCGAAGCGCTTGACCTTGGCGACCTCGACCGACTGCGCCTGGGGCGTGAGGTTCTTGTGGATGATTCCGATGCCGCCCTCCTGGGCCATGGCGATGCCGAGCCGGGCCTCGGTGACGGTGTCCATGGCAGCCGACACGAGCGGGATGTTCAGCTCGAGCTTGCGGGTCAGGCGGGTCTTCAGGGAGACTTCGCGCGGCAGGACGCGCGAGTGGGCGGGAAGGAGGAGGACGTCGTCGAAGGTCAGCGCCTTCTGGATCACCCGCATGTCTGATTCTCGCAAAGCCGCATTATACTGTCATCCATGCTTCGGCTTAAGCGTTGATACATCAATGACAAAGGCATTGCTCTGCGCTGTCGGCATCGCGTTTGCAGCCACCGCCTTGGCCCAGCAATACAGGTGGGTCGACAAGGACGGCAAGGTGGGCTACGGGGATACGCCGCCGCCCGGCGCGCAGGCGACGCCGCTGCGGCCTCCGGTGGCCGCTCCTGCCGCGCCGCCGCCCGCAGCCAGGAAGGACGGCAGCATGATGCAGCTCAATCCCGAAGCGGCCTTCCGTAAGCGCCAGCAGGAACGGCAGGAAAAGGACGAGAAGTCCGCCAAGGAGCGCGCCGACGCGGAGGCGAAGCGCGTCAACTGCGAGCAGTCGCAGGCTTCGTTGCGCACCCTGCAGAGCGGGCAGCGCATCTCGTCGACCAACGCGGCCGGCGAGCGGGTCTTTATCGACGACCAGGAGCGCGCGAAGGAGATCGAGCGGACCCAGCGCGCCGTGAACGATTGGTGTAAGTAGCGGCGCGGGCGCGTCGCGCCTCTTTCGGATCCACTGCCAGCGGGCGATAGATTTCCACCCGGTCGCCGTCCGCCACCGGCGTGTCCTCGCGCACCACCTTGCCGAAAATGCCTACCTTGCCGCGCACCAGGTGCAGCAGCCCGGACTTCGCCAGCACATCGCGCACCGTGGCGCCGCTCCGCACGGCAACCCGGGCGCTCTCCTCGCGCCCCGGCACAGCGTAAACGACCTCAACCTTCAGCACGGCCATAGACTCGCGCGGCGCGCTGCGTGAAGGCGTCGACCATCGTGTCGGCGATGCGAGCGAACAGCGGCTCCAGCAGCTTCGCCAGCGCCCGGCTCGAGAAGTCGTACTCGAGCGAAAACTCGATTCTTGAGGCCCGCTCCGACAGCGGCGTAAAACGCCAGGCTGCGGCGAAACGCCTGAACGGCCCTTGCACCAGGCTCAGGTCGATCGCCTCTCCGGGGCGGCTGCGGTTCAAGGTAGTGAACGACTGGCGCAGCCCCCGAACACCGACCGTGAGGGTGGCGCGGGTTCCGGCAGGTCCGCGCTCGTCGACCGTGGCGGCGACGCACCAGGGAAGAAAGCGCGGGTAGGCTTCGATGTCGTCCACCAGCGCGTAGATCTGGCCGGCGCTGTGCTCGACGATCGCCGATCGTGCAATGCGCTTCATGCTCTAGAATTCTTCATGTCCATCGTCCAGAACCGCAAGGCGTTCCACGATTATTTCATCGAGGAGCGCTACGAGGCCGGTCTCGCGCTGGACGGCTGGGAAGTGAAAGCCATCCGCGCCGGGCGAGCGCAGCTAGCCGAAGCCTACGTCTTCGTGCGCGGCGCCGAGCTGTTCCTGATCGGCGCGCACGTCAGCCCGCTGCCCACGGTTTCGACGCATTTCATTCCGGACCCGACGCGCAGCCGCAAGCTTCTCATGCGCGGCGAGGAGATCAAACGGCTGATCGGCAAGGTCGAGCAGCGCGGCTATACGCTGGTGCCGCTCGACCTGCACTACAGCAAGGGCCGCATCAAGCTCGAAATCGCGCTCGCCCGCGGCAAGCTCAAGCACGACAAGCGGGCCGCCGAGCGCGAAAAGGAATGGGGCCGGGAGAAGCAAAGGCTGCTACGCAGCCGCTGATTTCTTCTGCGGCGCCGCCTCGGCGAGCGAGAGCCACGTCGACACCACGGTGTCCGGATTGAGGGACAGGCTGTCGATGCCCTGCTCCATCAGCCAGCGCGCCAGGTCGGGATGGTCGGAAGGACCTTGCCCGCAAATTCCCACGTACTTGCCGTGCTTGCGGCAGGCGCGGATCGCCATGGCGAGCATGGCCTTCACCGCGGCATCGCGCTCGTCGAAGCTCTCGGCCACCAGGCCGGAGTCGCGGTCCAGCCCGAGCGTCAGCTGGGTGAGATCGTTGGAGCCGATCGAGAAGCCGTCGAACAGCTCGAGAAACTCCTCGGCCAGGATGGCGTTCGACGGCAGCTCGCACATCATCACTACGCGCAGGCCGTTCGTGCCGCGTTTCAAGCCATTTTTTTCCAGCAGGTCCATCACTTGTTTCGCTTCGCCGAGCGTGCGCACGAACGGCACCATCAGCTCGACGTTCGTCAGGCCAAGCTCGTCGCGCACCTTCTTCAGCGCCGCGCATTCCAGCTCGAAGCACTCGCGGAAGCTGGGCGCGAGGTAGCGCGCAGCGCCGCGGAAGCCGAGCATCGGGTTTTCCTCGTCGGGCTCGTAGCGCTCGCCGCCGAGCAGCTTCTTGTATTCGTTCGACTTGAAGTCGGACAGCCGCACGATCACCGGCTTCGGCCAGAAGGCGGCCGCAATGGTGGCGACGCCTTCGACCATTTTCTCGCGGAAGAAGCTGCGCGGATCGGCGTAGCCACGGCATTTTTCGTCCAATTTCTTCTTCAATGGGGCAGGCAGATCCGCGTACTCGAGGCAGGCGCGCGGGTGCACGCCGATCTCGTTGTTGATGATGAATTCGAGGCGCGCCAGGCCGACGCCCGCGTTGGGCAGCTGCGCGAATTCGAACGCCAGCTCCGGATTGCCGACGTTCATCGCGATCTTGACCGCGATGCGCGGCATCTCGCCGCGCTCGCGGCTGGAGACTTCGAACGGCAGCAACCCCTCGAACACGCTGCCGGTGTCGCCCTCGGCGCAGGAAACCGTCACCGGCTGGCCGTCCTTCAGCCGCGCGGTGGCATCGCCGCAACCGACTACCGCGGGGATGCCCAGCTCGCGCGCGATGATCGCCGCGTGGCAGGTGCGGCCGCCCCGGTTCGTCACGATGGCGGCCGCCAGCTTCATGACCGGCTCCCAGTTCGGATCGGTCATGTCGGTGACCAGCACATCGCCTTGCTTGACCTTCGCCATCTGGGAGGCATCCGGCACCACGCGCACCGCGCCGCTGCCGATCTTGTGGCCGATCGCGCGGCCGCTCGCCAGAACGCGCGAGCTGCCCTTGAGGGCGTAGCGTTCTTCAACGTCGCGCTTGCGCGACTTCACCGTCTCCGGCCGCGCCTGGAGGACATACAGCTTGCCGTCGGCGCCGTCCTTGGCCCACTCGATATCCATCGGCCGCCCGTAGTGCCGCTCGATGGCTAGCGCATAGTGCGCGAGCTCCAGCACCTCGGGGTCCGTGAGGGAGAAGCGTTCGCGCTCTACGGCGCCGGTCTCCACCACGCGCGTCGAGCGGCCAGCTTCGGCCGATTTCGCGAATACCATCTTTTCCAGCTTGGAGCCCAGGGCGCGCCGCACGATCGCCGGCCGCCCCTTTTCCAGCATCGGCTTGTGAACGTAGAACTCGTCGGGGTTTACGGCTCCCTGCACGATCATTTCACCCAGGCCGTAGGCGGCGGTAACGAAGACCACGTCGCGGAAGCCCGATTCGGTATCGAGGGTGAACATCACCCCGCTCGCGCCCAGATCGCTGCGCACCATCTGCTGCACGGCGGCAGAGAGCGCGACTTCTCCATGATCGAAGCCGTGATGCGTTCGGTAGGAAATTGCCCGGTCGTTGTAAAGCGAGGCAAAGACCTGCCGGATGGCCTCGAGAACGTTGTCGATGCCGCGGATGTTGAGAAACGTTTCCTGCTGGCCAGCGAACGAGGCCTCGGGCAAATCCTCGGCCGTGGCCGAGGAGCGTACGGCAAATGATGTGTCACCTGAGGATGTTTTCTCAAGATATTGATAATATAACTTTATGTCTTCTTCAAATGCCTTCGGAAAAGGCGCTTTCAGAATCCAGGAGCGGATTTCGGCGCCGCAGGCAGCCAAGGTCGAGACATTTTTCGGGTCGAGGCTGCGAAGCCGCTCCTTGATGCGGCGGTCAAGGCCGTTGGCCGACAGGAACTCGCGGAACGCCTGGGCGGTGGTGGCGAAGCCGCCGGGAACCCGGATCCCGGCCGTAGCCAGCGCGCTCATCATTTCGCCGAGCGAGGCGTTCTTGCCGCCGACCCGCTCCAGGTCCGCCATGCGGAGATCTTTGAGCCAGGCTACGCGCATTGCCTTAGTATTTTATCGTCATGAGTCAGCGGCGCACTGTGTTCTTCGTTTCCGACGGCACCGGCATTACGGCGCAGATTCTCGGGCACAGCCTGCTGACGCAGTTCGAAGGCGTCGATTTCAACCTGGTCACCCTGCCGTTCGTCGACAGCGCGGAGAGAGCCGAGGAATGCCTGGCGCGCATCGAGGCGGCGTCGGCCAGCGGCAATGGCCAGCCGATCGTCTTTTCCACCCTGGTCAACCAGGATGTGCGGCAGGTCGTGCGCCGCGCTAACGCGCTGTTCCTCGATTTCTTCGAGACGTTCATCGACCCGCTCGAGGCGGGTCTCGGGGTCAAGTCGAGCCATACGATCGGTCGCTCCCACAGCGCGATGGACAAGAAGGAGTACCAGCAGCGCATCGAGGCGATCAACTTCGCCATGGCGCACGATGACGGCGCCTCGCATCGCGAGCTGGGGCAGGCCGATGTGATCCTGATCGGAGTCTCGCGCAGTGGCAAGACGCCGACCAGCCTATATCTCGCGCTGCAATTCGGGGTCAAGGCTGCAAATTACCCCCTGATTCCAGAGGATTTCCACCGCGGGAAGCTGCCGGAGGCGCTGCGCTCCCACAAAGGGCGTCTCTACGGCCTCACCATCGCGTCCGAGCGGCTGCACGAGATCCGCCAGGAGCGGCGCCCGGACAGCCGCTACGCCGACCTCGATAACTGCCGCTACGAGGTCGAGGAAGCCGAGAGCCTGATGCGCCGCGAAAGCATACGCAGCATCAACTCGACCAGCAAATCGATCGAGGAAATCGCCACCACCATCCTGCGCGAGCTCAGGATCCAGCGGCAGGTCTACTGAAGGCTGCGTGGAGGCAGATGGCGGCTGCCGCCGCTACATTGATCGATTCGGTGCCCGGCGCGGTGGGAATCGTGATGCGAAGCGCGGCGCGTTCCTGAAGCGCCGCGCTGACCCCCTGCCCCTCGGCGCCGAAGATCCACCCCAGGCGGCCACCGAGATCGGCTTGCGGCAACGGCACCCCGCCGCGGGGAACGGTGCAGACGGAGGTGCCTTCAAACCGCTCCATTTCCGTGCCGAGGTCAGCCGAAATGCGCAGATTCAGCCGGAAATGACCCCCCATGCCGGCGCGCAGCACCTTGGGCGACCAGACGTCCGCGCAGCCGCGGTCGAGGACGACTTCCCCGACGCCGAAGGCCGCCGCGGTCCGCAGGATCGCACCTACGTTGCTCGGGTCCTGGACGCCTTCGAGGAACACGGTTTGGGCGTCAGATTTCGTTTTGATGTCGGGAATCTCGATCTCGGCGGCGACGCCTGATGGACTCTCGGCATCGGCGATGGCCCGAAATACGCCCTGCGACAGGACCACCGGCTCTACCTTGGCCTTGACCAGCAGGGCCGCGCTGCGCTCCAGGCCGTTCGCGGTGGCAAAGACGCATATCGGCTTAAGTCCTTGTTCAAGCATTGCGGCAAGCAGATGCGGGCCTTCGATGATGGCGCGCCTTTCCTTCCGGCGCAGGCCGGAATCGCGCGCCAGCTTCGCCCAGCGGCGCACCCGCGGATTGTCGCGAGAGCGCAGCACCGTTACAGGGCGCACGTGCGGAAGCCGGCGAAGATGTCGGCCCGGTCGGGCGTGTAGAAATTGCGGAACGCGGCGTGCGCTACCCGCGGCGGAGTGGCAAAACTGCCGCCGCGCAGCACCTTGTGGGTGCCGAACCAGGGCTCGGAATACTCCTGGTATGGATCGCGCACGAAGCCCGGATAAGGCAGAAACGTCGACGCAGTCCACTCCCAGACGTTGCCGATCATCTGGCGCAGGCCGAAGGCGCTGTCACCCCGCGGATAGGCGTGCACGCTGGCGGGCGCTCCTGCCTCGAGATTGGCGAGCGCCGTCGTCCAGGCATCGCCGCCCCACGGGTAGCGCCGCTTCATGCGCGAGACCGGATCAAAGCTCGCCGCATACTCCCACTCGGCCTCGGTGGGCAGGCGCCTGCCCGCAAACCGGCAATAGGCTTCGGCCTCGTACCAGCTGACATGCATGATCGGCTCGTCGGGCGGGATCGGAACCCAGCGATCGAAGCGCCGCAGCGTGCGTCGGCGCCAGTAAAGGGGTTCAGTTCGATCTTTCCGCGCCCAACCCTCGTCGGACCAGTACTCGCGCTTGCGGTAGCCGCCCGCCTCGACGAAGCCAAGGTACTCTGCGTTGGTCACTGCGGTGCGCGACATGCGAAACGGCGCCAGGATGACCGGGTGGCTCCATTTCTCGTTGTCGAAGGCGAACTCGGGGCCGGGCCGCGCGCCGAGCTCGAAGCGCCCTCCGGGGAGCTCGGCGTCGCCCGAGACGCGGTTGCCGGGAAATCCGCCCGGAGCCGGGAGCTGCGGCGCCGGATAGCCGAGCGTCTGGCGCGTGTAGTGGAAGGCTTCGGCGTGCATGTCCTCGTGCCGCGCGGCGAGCCGAGCAAAATACGCGAGTTCCGGCTCGTCAACGGCCCGTACGCGCTCGATCACTCTGCGCAGCACCTCGTCGCGGTACTCGAGAGTGCTCGGGAACGACGGCAGCGGCAGCATCCAGCGCTCGTCGTGCGCCACGGTGGCCGAGTTGTACAGAGCGTCGGCGTTCGGCAGAATCGATTCGCGCCCCGCGCGTCTCAGGCACCAGAATTCCTGAAACCATCCTACATGACCCAGCTCCCAGCGCGGTGGGTTGACGGTCGGCAGCTTCGGGCCGAGCTCGCGCGCCCCGCCGAGATCATCCGCGACGCGACGGGTATGCGCGCGGACCGCGTGCAGTTCCTCGATGAGGGGTTGCATTGGCCGAAGTCTAGCGAATGAGAATCGCTCTAGTCACTCCGGCCGGGGCAAGGGCGCGAAACGGCAATCGCCACACCGCCCTGCGCTGGGCGGCTTTCCTTCGGGCGGCGGGAAATCGCGTTGCGGTATCCACGCAGTGGTCCGGAAGCGAAGCGGACCTGCTGCTGGCCCTGCACGCCCGGCGCAGCTACGACTCGATCCGGCGCTTTGCCCAGAGCTATCCGCACCGACGGCTGCTCGTCGCGCTCACCGGGACAGACGTCTACCGCGATATCCACGAGTCGGCGGAGGCGCAGCAGTCGCTCGAGCTGGTTCACCGCCTCATCGTTCTGCAGCCCAAGGCCGCCGAGGAACTACCCGAAAGGCTTAGAAGCAAGGTCAGCGTAGTCGTGCAAAGCTGCGCCACCCGGCTGCGTCACGCTCCAGTGAAGGGGAAATTCCGCGTTTGCGTGATCGGCCATCTGCGCGAGGAGAAGGATCCATTGCGGATCGTCGCCGCGCTGCCGTATCTCGACGACATTCAAGTCATTCACCTTGGCGCCGCCCTCGACGAATCGCTGGAAAGACAGGCGCGCGCCGCGATGCAACGCGACTCGCGCTATCGCTGGCTCGGCGGCGTGCCGCACGGCCGCGCGCTCGCCTGGCTCGCCTCCAGCCACGCGATGGTCATCAGCTCGCGCATGGAAGGCGGCGCCAACGTGGTGTGCGAGGCCCTGCGCGTGGGGGTCCCGGTGCTGGCTTCGCGGATCCCCGGCAACGTCGGCTTGCTGGGCAGGAGGTATCCGGCCTACTTTGCACTCGAAGATGAACGGGACCTGGCAGGACTCATCCATCGTGCCGCGACGGACAAACGCTTTTATGCAAAGCTGAAAAGACAGGTCGCAAGGTTACGCCCGATGGTCGCGCCGCGTGCGGAGGCACGTGCGCTTCTGGACGCGCTCAAAGCAGACCCCTCTGGAAGCAAATCCTGACCGGCTCGAAGCTGCGCCGATGGATCTCGCAGGGTCCCAGGCGCGCGAGCGCCGCGAGATGCTCGGGTGTCGAATAACCCTTGTGGCGGTCGAAGCCATACTGCGGATAGCGCAGGTGAAGCGCGGCCATCTCTGCGTCGCGCGCGGTCTTGGCGAGGATCGAGGCGGCCGAGATCACGGGATGCAGCGCATCGCCGTCGACGATGGCCCGCGCCCGGCAGCTGATCTCGGGGCAATGCTGGCCGTCGATCCAGACTTCTTCGGGCGCGACGGCGAGCGTCTCGATCGCGCGCCGCATGGCGAGCAGCGACGCCCGGAAAATATTGAGCCGGTCGATCTCCTCGACGCTCGCTCGCGCGACGGCCCAAGCGATGGCGCGCTCCTTGATCCGCCTGGCAAGCACTTCGCGCCGCTCCGGGGCGAGGAGCTTCGAGTCTGCGAGGCCGTTGATGCGCCGCGCCGGGTTGAGGATCACGGCCGCCGCGTAGACCGGCCCGGCCAGCGGGCCGCGGCCGGCCTCGTCGACTCCGCAGACGACCAGCTTAAGCGTGACCATGGTCGAGCACCTCGAGCACCGCGTCGGCGGCTCTTTCCGCCGCGTTCCGGCGCAGCAGGTGGTGAAAATCGTGGAACCGCGCAATCTGCCGCTTCTGGGCCTCGGTGTCGCGCAGCAGCGCGAGCAGCGCCGCGGCGAGCGCGGCGGGCGTGGCTTCGTCCTGGAGCAGCTCGGGCACCAGCCGCTCCCCGGCCAGGATGTTCGGCATGCCGACGTAAGGCAGGTACAGCATCGCGCGCATCATCGCCCAGGTAATCGGCGACTGCCGGTAGGCGATCACCATCGGCGTCTTGGAGAGCGCCGTCTCGAGCGTCGCGGTGCCGCTGGCCACCAGCGCAAGGTCGGCGGCCGCGAGCGCTTCGTGCGAATGGCCGAACAGCAGGGTCAGCGGCAGGTCGGTGCGCTGGTGCTGATGCACTGCACGCTCGAACATGTCCCGCGTCTCGCGCGTGACCGTGGGGCATACGAAATGCACGTCGTGCACCTCCTGGCGGAAGCGGTGCGCGGCGAGCAGGAAGGAGCTGGCCATGTAATGCAGCTCCGAGCGCCGGCTGCCGGGCAGAAGCGCGACGATCAGCTTGCCGGCGGGCAGCTTGAGCTGGGCGCGCGCCTCGTCCTTGTTCGGCGCCAGGGGAATTACGTCGGCGAGCGGATGCCCGACATAGGTGACCGGCACCCCGGCTTTCTGGTAGAGCGGCTCCTCGAACGGAAACATGACCAGGATATGGGTGACGCAGCGCGCGATCTTGCGCACGCGCCATCCGCGCCAGGCCCACACCGATGGGCTGACATAGTGGATCGCCGGGATCCCCGCGTCCTTCAGGCGTCCCTCGAGCCCGAGATTGAAGTCCGAGGAGTCCACGCCGATGAACAGGTCCGGGCGCTCGGCCAGCAGGTGCTCTCTGAGGCGCCGCCGGATGCCCATGATCTCGCGGTAGTGCCTCAGCACTTCGGCGTAGCCGCGCACCGAAAGCTTCTCCATCGGATAGTGCGACTGGAAGCCCTGCGCGATCATCTGCGGCCCGCCGATCCCCGTGAACAGGATCGGCCCGCGCCGCAGCTTGAGGGCGGCGATGAGATGCGCGGCAAGCATGTCCCCCGAGGCTTCGCCGGCCACCATGCCGACGCGCGCGAGCGGGTCCACTCTAGCGGATGATGCCGCGTTTGGTTCTGGCGAGGAAATCCAGGATCTCGCGCACCGGTGGGCAATCCTCGGCTTGGGACTCGAGCTCGCGGCGCGCTTCCTCCAGGCCCAGGCCGCGCCGGTAGAGCGTGCGATACGCCTGCTTCAGCCCGTTGATCGTCTCCGGCGAGAAGCCGCGGCGCTTCAGGCCCTCGCTGTTGATTCCGTAGGGCCGCGCCATGTTGCCCGCGGCGGTGACGAACGGCGGCAGATCCTGCGGCAGGTACGTTCCCATCCCGGTGAAGGCGTGCGCGCCGACGTGCACGAACTGGTGCACCAGCGTCGTGGCGCCGAAGATCGCCCAGTCCCCGACCGTGACATGGCCCGCGAGCTGGCAGGCATTGGCGAAGATGCTGTGGCTGCCGATCTGGCAGTCGTGCGCGAAATGCACGTACGCCATGATCCAGTTGTCGCTGCCGACGCGGGTCACGCCCGCGTCGAGCGCGGTGCCGCGGTTGATGGTGACGTACTCGCGGATGACGTTGCCGTCGCCGATCTCGACCGCCGTGTCCTCGCCGGCGTATTTCTTGTCCTGCGGCGGCGCGCCGATCGAGGCGAAATGGAAGATGCGGTTGCGCCGGCCGATGCGAGCACGGCCGTCGAGCACGACGTGCGCGCCGATCCAGGTGCCCTCCCCCAATTCGACCGCAGGACCGACGATCGAGTACGGCCCGACCGCGACCTCTGCTGCCAGCTGCGCACCGTCGTGGACGATGGCAGTGGGGTGAATCGCCGGCATGCGCCCTAGATCGGCCTGACCGAGCACAGGATGGTCGCCGCGGCGACGAGCTCGCCCGCGACGCGGGCCGCGCACGTGAACTTGCTGATGCCGCGCAACTGGCGCTCGAAATTGACCTCGATCTCGAGCTGATCTCCGGGAACGACCGGCTTCTTGAACCGGGCGTCGTCGATGCCGACGTAATAGTAGACCGAGTTCTGGTCGGGCTTGGTGCCCTGCGTGCGGAACACCAGCACGCCGGCGGCCTGGGCCATGGCTTCGAGAATCAGCACGCCGGGCATGATCGGGCGGTGCGGAAAATGTCCCTGGAAATAGGGCTCGTTCGCCGACACGTTTTTCACCGCCACGATGCGCTTGCCGGCCTCGCATTCCTTCACCCGGTCGATCATCAGCATCGGGAAGCGCTGCGGCAGGTGCTCGAGGACCTGCAGGATGTCCATCTCAGCCATTGTCTTTTCCCTTTCGCTCCAGCGCGCGCAACCGCTCCGCCAGCTCGGCGAGATGGCGCACCAGGGCAGTGTTGCGCGCCCAGGACGCGTTCTCGTCGAACGGGAACATGCCGGTGTAGGTGCCGGCCTTGTGGATCGAGCGCGAGATCACGGTGCCGGCCGAGACATGGACGTCATCGGCAATGCTGAGGTGGCCCAGGATCACCGCCGCCGCGCCGAGCGTGCAGCGTTTGCCGATGTCCGCGCTGCCGGCCACGGCGACGCAGCCGGCCATGGCGGTGTGCGCGCCGACACGGACGTTATGGCCGATCTGGATCTGGTTGTCGAGCTTCACGCCATCCTCGAGCACGGTGTCGTCGAGCGCGCCGCGATCGATGGTGGTGTTGGCGCCGATCTCCACGTCGTCGCCGATCACCACCCGCCCGATCTGGGGAATCTTGACCCAGCCTTCGCCCTCGCGCGCGATGCCGAAGCCGTCGGCGCCGATCACCGCCCCCGCATGCACGATCGCCCGCGCGCCGATCAGGCAACCCGGGTAAACGGTGACGCCGGGATAGAGGCAGCTGTCGTCGCCGATCGCCGCGCCGTCGCCGACGACACAATGGGGCCCGATCGAGATTCGCTTGCCGAGCCGCGCCGTCGGCGCCACGACGGCCGACGGATGCACGCCCGGCGCCTGGACGGTGAGCGGATTGAAAAGCTGCGACAGCCGCGCGAAGTAGGCGTACGGATGCTCGCAGACGATGCGCGGCAGCGTGGTGAGGCCTTCCATCTCGGGTCCCAGGATCACGGCAGCGGCGCGCGTCGTCGCGAGCTCGGTCTTGTAGCGCGGACTGGAAAGAAAGGTGATCTGGCCGGCTCCCGCGCGCTCCAGAGAGCCGACCTGCGTGATCCGGGTCCGCGGGTCGCCCGCCACGCGCCCGCCGAGTCGCGAGGCAATCTCGTCGAGCGTCAGCGGCCCGGGCATGTCATTTCGCGGGCGGCTTGCCTTCCAGCGCCTTGATCACCTTGTCGGTGATGTCGATGCGCGGGCTCGCGAAGACGGCGTCCTGGAAGATGATGTCGTACTTATCCTGCTCGGCGATCTGGCGGATGATGCGGTTCGCCTGCTCCACCACCTGGGCGAGCTCCTCGTTGCGGCGCTGGTTCAGGTCCTCGCGGAATTCGCGCTGCTTGCGCTGGAAATCGCGGTTCAGGTCGCCGAATTCGCGCTCCTTGACGCGCCGCTGGGTCTCGCTCATGGTCACCGAGTTCTTCTCCAGCTCGTCCTGCATTTTCTTCAGTTGCTCTGCCGCGTGCGCCAGCTCCTGGTCGCGCTTCTGGAATTCGGCCTCGATTTTCTTCTGCGCCCTGACCGCCGGCGCGGCGTCGCGCAGGATACGCTCGGTGTTGACGAAGCCGAATTTCCCGGTGAGGGGCGGCGGCTTGTCCTGCGCAGTGGCCGGGAAAGCGGCGATCAGCAGCGCCGCGCTCAGCAGGATGATTTGCGGTTTCATATTGGTTGCTTCGAACGGCTCCTCAGAATCCGGTGCCGAAGGTGAATTGTATCCTCTGGATGTGGTCTTCGGGCCGGCTCCTGAGCGGCTGGGCGATCGAGAAGCGCAGCGGCCCGAACGGCGATATCCACTGCAAGCCCAGACCGGTGGAGTACCGCAGATCGCCCAAAGCGAGCTTTTGACCTTGCGCATAGACTTGCCCTGCGTCCAGAAATAGCCCGAGCCTCAGCGACTGCTCCCGGGTGGCGCCCGGCATCGGAAACTGGAACTCGGCGGTGCCGTTGACCCTGCGGTTGCCGCCCACGGCGTTGCCGTTGATGTCCTGCGGGCCCAGCGAGAAGCCGGCGTAGCCGCGCACCGAGTCTGGGCCGCCCAGAAAGTAGGATTTGAAGAACGGCAGAGGCTTGCCCGCCAGCCCGGCTGCGTAGCCGAGGTCGCCGCGCAAGAAAAGAGTGTAGTCGCGAGTCAGGGGATGCAGCCATTGCTGCTGGAACCCCAGGCGGTAATACTGCAAGTCGCCGCCGGCAAACTCGCTGCTCACGCGCGACAGGGCACCCGATTTTGGCTGCAGGATGTTGTCCCGCGTGTCGCGCGACCAGCCGGCGGTTGCGACTCCATACCGGTAGGTGTTGCCGAACTGGCTGACGAAATTGATGTATTGCAGCGGGCTGGTGTCGAAGGTCTGCAGATTGACCGACTCGAAGTTCACCCCGAAATCGATCGCCGTGATCTCCGAGGTGGGATAGCCGAACTTCACGCCGCCGCCGATGGAATCGGTGACGTAGGGGGCGACCGTCAGCTGAGAGGCGTCGGTGCGGCGCTTGTAGACATCGAAGCCCTGGCTGACGCCGTCGATCGTGTAATACGGATCGAGATAGGACAGCGAGTAGACCTTGTTGACGCTGCCGCTGTTGATCGTCGCGGCGATGAACTTTCCGGTGCCGAAGGCGTTCGACTGCTGGATCGATGTCGAGAAAGCGAGCTTCTCGACGCTGGAGAACCCGACCCCGACCAGCAGCGCGCCGGTGGGCCTCTCCTTTACGCTGTACAGGACGTCGACCTGGTCGTTGCTTGTCTCCACCGGGCGCGTTTCGACCGTCGCCTCGGTGAAGTACCCGGTGCGCTCGATGCGCCGGCGGGAAAGCTGGATCCTCGAGGCATCGTAATAGGCGCCTTCGAGCTGCCGCATCTCCCTGCGGATCACCTCGTCGCGGGTCTTGGTGTTGCCGGCGACGTCGATGCGCCGCACGTAGACGCGCCGCCCGGGATCGATGACGATGTTGAACGCCACGCTGCGCTTTTCCTTGTCGAGGTTGGGGATGGCGTTGGTGTTGGCGAATGCATAGCCCTCGTTGCCGAGCCGGTCGCTGATGGCCTTGGTGCTGGCGGCCAGCTTCTCGCGCGAGAACACGTCCCCCGGCTTGAGCTGCACCAGCTTTTCCAGCTGGTCCCTGGGCAGCAGCATCTGCCCGCTCAGCTGCACGTCCGAGACGGTGTACTTCTCGCCCTCGAGGATATTGACGGTGATGTAGATCTGGCGCCGGTCGGGCGTGATCGAGACCTGCGTGGATTCGATGTTGAAGTCGAGGTAGCCGCGGTTCTGGTAGTGCGAGCGCAGCGTTTCGAGATCGGCGGCGAGCTTCTCGCGCGCGTAGCGGTCGTGCTTCGTGTACCAGGTGAGCCAGCCCGGGGTGCGCAGCACGAAAAGGCCCACCAGCTCGCGCTCCGGGAACGCCTGCGCGCCGACGATGCTGATGCCGCCGATTTTCGCCACCTCGCCTTCGGTGACCGTGATGTTGATGCCGACGCGGTTGCGCTCCAGCGGAGTGACGGTGGTCTGGACTGCGGCCGCGTAATAGCCGTGCGAAAGGTACTGGCGCTTGATCTCCTGCTCGGCGAGGTCGAGCATCGAGCGGTCGAAGATGCGCGCTTCCGCCATGCCCAGCTCGCGCAACGCCTTGCGCAACTGCTCGTTCTCGAACTCCTTGATGCCGGAGAAATCGATTTGCGCGATGGCCGGCCGCTCCTGCACGTAGACCACGAGGACGTCGTTTTCCACCTCGAGCCGCACGTCCGTGAAGAAGCCGGTGGCGTACAGGGCGCGCAACGCCTGCTGCGCCTTCTCCTCGTTCATGGTTTCGCCGACCTTGACCGGCAGGTAGCTGAACACCGTGCCGGGCTCGGTGCGCTGCAGACCCTCGGCGCGGATGTCCTTCACGACGAAGGGCTTGAACGACTGCGCGGCGGCGCCTGCGGCCGCCCCGACCAGAAACGCGGCGAGCACCGCGGCGATCCGTCTGCGAATCATTCAGCCGGTCAGCAGGCGATTGAGGTCGTTGTAGAAAGCGAAGGCCATCATGACCAGAAGCAGCGCAAGACCGACACGCTGCCCGAGCTCCATCGCGCGCTCGGAGACCGGCCTGCCTTTGATGATCTCGATCGCATAGTACATCAGGTGCCCGCCGTCGAGCAGCGGGATCGGCAGCAAGTTCAGCACGCCCAGGCTGATGCTGATGAGCGCGAGGAACGTGAGATACGAGACCCAGCCCATCTGCGCCGACTGGCCGGCAAAATCGGCGATCGTGACCGGGCCCGACAGGTTCCTCCAGGACACTTCGCCCAGCAGCATCTTGCCCAGCATGCGCAGGCTGAAGAGCGCGATGTCGGCGGTCTTGGCAAACGCCTTGCCGAGGCTCTCGAGCGGGCCGTACTGCACGCGGACCAGCATTTTTTCGGCGTGCGAGGGCGGGATGAACGGCGCGGCGCCGATGCGCCCGACGCGCGCCTCGCCGGCGCTCACGCTGTCGGGCACGACTTCGACCGTGCGGGTCGTGTCGCCGCGTTCCACGGTCAGCTGCAGCGCTGTGCCGGGGCGCGAGCGCACTGCCGCGACCAGCGACTCCCACGAGTCGATCGGCCTGCCGTCGACGCGAGCGATGCGGTCGCCGGGCGCGAGGCCGGCGCGCTCGGCAGGGCCGCCGGCGACGACCTGGCCGAGGACCGGTTCGAGCGGCGGCCGGTAAAGCCGCAGGCCGATCCGCTCGAGCACGTCGCTCTCGACATCGGCGGCGGGGAATCCGCTCAAGTCCAGCGTCGCGAGCGCGAGACGACCGGCTTCGTCCATGGTCTCGAGCCTGACCGGCGAACGCTGGAGCGCGGCCTGCAGCAAGCGCCAGCGCAGCTCCTGCCAGGTGGTGACGGGTTCTCCGTCGATCGACCGAACCGTAGCTCCCGCGCGCAGCCCGGCGCTCGCCGCGAGCGTCCCGGAGGGCGGTGCCGCGAGGACCGGCCTCGCTTCCGGCAGGCCATACATGAACAGCCCGGCATACACCAGGACCGCGAACAGGAAATTGAAAAGCGGGCCCGCCATCACGATGCAGAACCGCTTCCACACGCTTTGGCGGTTGAAAGCCCGCGCCGCTTCGTGCGCTTCCACCGGGCCCTCTCTTTCATCGAGCATCTTGACGTAGCCGCCGAGCGGAACCGCGGCGATGACCCACTCGGTGCGGTCCGCGCCGCGGCGCCATGCCATCATGGGGCGGCCGAAACCCACCGAAAAGCGCAACACCTTCACATTGCATAAGCGCGCAACGAGGTAGTGGCCATACTCGTGCACCACGATCAGCACGCCGAGCGCGACGACGAACGCGATGACGGTCTGCAGGAGGCTCATGCCGCCCGCGCCATCACCAGCGCGCTCGCCGCGCGCCTTGCCTGTGCATCCGCCGCCAGCACCGCAGCCAGCTCGTCGGCCGGAGCGACAGGCAGGTCGTTCAAAGTCTGGTCGATCACCCGCGCGATGCCGGTGAACGGCAGGCGGCC
>Ga0210382_10000041_pt1 | contig 51242 bp, 70 predicted proteins | sample PLMedo_FD_155452 | JGI IMG/M metagenome (GOLD analysis project Ga0210382, IMG submission 155452) | Groundwater sediment microbial communities from an aquifer in East River, Colorado, USA - PLM0_60_coex redo | ecosystem: Environmental > Terrestrial > Soil > Riparian zone | place: USA: East... | reverse complement strand
CGCTCTCGGTCGACCCTGCGCAATCAGCGGAGACGACTTTTACCGCAACGCTCCAGGTCAACCAGAGGATCGTGGCCCGTTGCACTCAAGGCTTGGATATTTCGGGAGACATCCACGTGAGCATTTTCGCTTGACATGCCGTTCCTCCTCCTGTGGCACCCGCGCAGCACGGCGGGACCCCGCCCACCTCCGCCCGATACGGACGGGCAACGGCCGCGCGCGAAGACTCCTGAGCGCGATGACGACGAAGCGATTACGCTTTGCACCATGTTGCTGCGCGTGATCACAGGAGACCCCCATGGCTGACTACGCCCAGTGCCTCGCCAGCCTCGCCCGCGCGGCGGGTCGGGAGCTGTCCAACGACGAAATGATCGCCATCTATGAGCGCATCCACAAAGCGGCCCTGGACATCAAGGCGGGCCGAACCCCGGCCAAGATGAGCGCCAAGACCACCGCAGAACTCGGCGTCCAGGGGCGGGAAACCGAGGTCCAGAGCGTAATCGAGCGTGCCGCCGAACAGGCCGCCTCCGAGTTGGAGCACGAGGGCATCATCGCCGAGCGGAACGCCAACCTGCAGATGGCGAAACTCGCAGCAAGGATGGGCGACGTCCAGATCATGAAGGCCGCAGGGCTGAAGGACTTTGATGCGGTGCGCAACACCCTCGCCCGCGACTACTCAGGCCGAAGCGCCGTGGAGAGCCTGGAACAGAGAGTCGCTGGCAACAAGGCCTACTACGAATCGAAGCTGCTGCCAGCCTGGGATGCGCTCGGAAACGACTGGCTCGGATTCTTCCAGGATCGCCAGAAGCTCCTCCTACTCGTGCGTGAACTGCGTGGTGAGTCAACCGGTGATGCGGTGGCGGCAAAAGGGGCGAAGGCCTTCCACGACATCGCCGAGGAAGCCCGCACGGCCTTCAATGCCGCGGGCGGGGACGTGGGCCGCCTGGACGACTGGGGCATGCCTCAGCACCACAGCCAGGGGAAGGTCGCCGCAGTCGGCAAAGACATGTGGATCGACACGATCCTCCCCATGCTCGAGCGCACCCGCTACGCGGATGACCTCGGGAACGGGTTCACCGACGCCCAGATGCGCGAATTTCTGGGGCACGCCTGGGACACAATCGCCACCAACGGCCACGCGAACATCATCCCCGGGCAAGGGAGCGGCCACGGCGCGCGCGCGAACGCCCATGCCGAGCACCGCCAGATCCACTTCAAGGACGCGCAAAGCGTGATCGACTACTGGAACGCGTTCGGGGAGAGGACCGCCATGGAGATCCTCGACGGTCACGTGGGCACCATGGCGCGCGACATCGCCTTCCTCGAGCACTTCGGCCCCAACCCGAACACGACCTACCAGACCCTGCGAGATGCAGCACTCCGGGATGCCACGGTGGCCGAGCCCATCCGCACCCCCGAGTTGGAGGGCGAGGCGGTGAACCTCGATAACCTCTACCAGTACGCCGCCGGCCGGATGAAACCGACCGCCTCGATCGCGATGTCGGGGATCGCCGACTCGATCGCCCACCTGAACGTCGCCGCCAAACTGGGCGGGGCGATGTGGGCGTCGCTCTACGGCGACAAGGCAACCATGGAAGCGGTGTCGCACATGAACGACATGCCGGTGCTGCAGCGCTGGCGGAACGAGCTCACCCTGCTCAATCCCATGAACCCGGAGGAGCGGCGCTTGATCCAGACCCAGGGCCTGATGCTCGACAACATCCGCTCGGGGCTGCAGCGCTTCTACGAGGGCCTGGGAAAATCGACCCTCACCGGCCGGATCGCCAACGCCGTGATGCGCATCACCGGCATGAACGCGATCAACGACATCAGGAAGGGCGCCTTCGGCCTGAACATGTTCGCCGCGATCGGGAACGAACTCGGTGCCGGCCGCGAGTTCGCCCAGCTGCCCGAATCCGACGTGCGGGCGCTGCGGAACTTCGGCATCAACGAAACCGATTGGAAGACCTGGCAGCTCGCGAAACTGCAGAGCTGGCGTGGCACTGACAATCTCCTCATGCCCGACGCGATCGCGCGCATCACGGACGACGAACTCAAGGCCGTTCACATCCTCGGCCCGGCCGAGGAGCCGGAGGCCGCGCACGCCGCGCGCAGGGACGCCATCGTGAAGCTCCTCGGGGTGGTCAACACCGAAAGCGAGTTCGCCATCGTCTATCCGGGCTGGCGCGAGAGGAGCACCTTCTACGGGGACCTGCAGCGCGGCACGATCAAAGGCGAGATCGCACGCTCGGTCCTGCAGTTCAAGAGCTTCCCCTGGGCCTATCTGCAGCGCGGCATGGACATGGTCGCAAACCAGGACACCGCCGCCTCCAAGGCGGGCATGGTCGCGTATCTGGTCGCCTCGACCACGATCGCCGGCGCCATGATCATGCAGACGCGCGAGATGCTCACCGGCAAGGATCCCCGCACCATGGGGGACGAAAACTGGTGGAAGTTCTGGGGCGCGGCCTTCCTGCAGGGAGGAGCACTGGGCATCTACGGTGACTTTCTCTACTCGGTGAACCAGACCCGCTACGGATCAGGCCCCCTGGAGGCCCTCGCCGGGCCCACCATGGGGCCCATCCTCTCCCTTGGCATCGTCCAGCCCCTCACCGCCGCCAAGCAAGCCATGGAGGGCAAGGACACCCACCTCGCCGCGAAGATGGTGCAGGACGTGAAAGGTTTCATCCCCGGGAGCAACATCTGGTACACCAAGGCCGCCCTGGATCACCTCATCTGGCAGAACGTGCTCGAGGCTCTCTCCCCCGGGTACCTCGCCACGATCAGGGAGCGCACCCAGCGCGAATACGGCCAGGACTGGTGGTGGCGGCCGGGAGAGCTCGAGCCAGAACGCCCCCCCGACATGCGAAAGGCGCTCGCGCGATGAAAACGCTCCTCGCCTTCGTCGCCGTCAACGTGGCGCTTGCTGCTGCGAACATCGCTGGCGCCGCCGTGGTGCTGTGGCTCGGGCTCGCCCTGGGGCATATCGCCCCGCAATTTTCAGACTCCGCCTGGGCCTGGTACGCGATCGGGCTCCTGGCGGTCACCGCCGGGATCGCCACGACGCTGCTCGCCGCCAAGGCCGCATCCGGACATTTTAGGAGAACACCATGAGCTCCATCACCGAAGATCGGCAGCAAACCCTTAACCCGGCCCTGGCCATCAAGGTCCCCTGTGTCGTGGCGAGCGCTGGCCCCCTTATCCTGAACGGCCTACAGACGGTCGACGGCGTGGTGCTTGTGGCCAATGACCGAATTCTCGTGAAAGACCAAGTCGACCAAGCCGACAACGGCATCTACCTCGTGAGCACAGGAGCCTGGGCGCGCGCCCAGGACTTCGATGGTACCTATGATGCTACCAGGGGCACGCTCATCCTCGTCAACGAAGGATCGGCTCTGGGTCGGTTCTACAGGCTCACCACCGCAGCGCCGATCATCTTCGGCACGAGCGCGATCACCTTTGAGCTCTCCACACAGGTTCCGGTAGGGCTCTCCTCCTTCATCCAGATCATCGACACGATTGCAGCCCTGAAGGCGCTGGCGAACCCTGGGGCCACCTCGATCACCTACTTCGTGCGCGGATACTATGCCGTGAACGATGGTGGCGGTGGTATGTACCGTTGGAACGTTGCCGACGCAACGGTCGACAACGGCGGGACGGTCATCGCTCCGAATGCAGGAGCAGGCCGCTGGAATCTCATCGTCCAGAGCAACGGAATCAGTCTCCGGCAGTTTGGCTCGAAGGGCGATGGCGCAGCCGATGATACGGCATTTATTCAGGCCCAGATCAACTATGCCAAGGCTTCTCCGGGCCACAACAAGATCATCGTCCCTGTCGGCGTTTTCCAGTACACTGCCCTCGACTGCGACGGCGTGGTCGATGGCTTATCCATCATCGGAGAGGTCGATCCCCTCGGGGCGACGAGTTTCGCGCACTGCTCGACCTTGCGCTGCACCTCGGCGGCCGCCGGCATCGGGATCTCGGTCAAATCTTCCTACGGTGTTTCGATCGAGAAGATCGCGCTGACCTACAACAACGCCGCCTACGCCGGCGACTTGGTCCGCACCGGGCATTCCGCGCTGGCCACGGACACCGCGGGGTTCACCATGGACCGCTGCGTGCTGACAGGTGAAGGTGCCGCCGTGGGGGCCAACAGCCTCTTCTTGTCCGACCTCTCGATCATTGAGCGCGTCCACAAATGCACGTTCAAGAACGCCGCCGCCGGCATCCGCACCGGCACCGGCTACACGAACGTCCTCACCGTGGAGGACTGCACCTTCCAGATACTCACGGCGTTCAATGTGAAATTCGACGGTACGTCAACGTGCCAGGCGATCACATTCAAGGGCTGCACGTTTGAGAGGCTCGTGAACGGCAAGGCATCGGCTTTCGACATGGGCGTGGCGGCCTTCATCGAAGGCCTCACCTTCATCGGAAACTGGTTCGGGGACGTGAGCGTGGCCGGCGGCCTGTACTGGATCCACGCGAAAGCTCTCGGCATGTCGGTCGCCGGCAATTATTTCGGGACCGCTGGCGCGGGGGCGGGCGATTACGCGATTCAGCTGGACGGCTGCCAGGGTGTGGCGATCGTGGGGGGAAATCGCTTCGATGCCAAAGCTGTCAACGTGGCGAGCGCTTGCTTGGGCGTGCTCATTGCTGGCAACGACATGCCCGTAGGTGCCACCGCGATCGCGGTGGCGGCGGGAGGCATACCGACCGTCTTCGGCAACAATGGGTTTTCTGATACGCACGGCGGCATAGTTCGAATCGGCGGCGTCGCAGGCCCCAAAGTCCTTTTCGCGCCTACCGGGGGAGGGGCAACCAAGACCGGCGCTCTCGCGCAGAGCGCGGATATTGTCTACGTGTCAGACGATGGCGTTGCAGCCCGTGTGGGCTTTGATTTGACCACAGGCAAAATCTATCCTGCGACCGATGCGGGAGCCAATCAAGTGGTGGCTGGGATTTTCGCCGGCAATGGTGTCCCGAACAACGCCAACGGGGCCAACGGCGATTTTTACTTCCGCGGTGACGGTACCCAGGCGGGCAACACGGTCGTCTATCACAAACAAGCGGGTGCTTGGGTGGCGCTCATCACAACGTGAACACCATGGAACCCATTACGCTCGATGATCTCCAGGCCGTGGCCCCGAAGACAAGCCACGTGCGCCTAGGCCTATTCGTGGGACCGCTCAACATGCTCTTCGCGGAGTTCGCGATCGATACCGCCGAGCGTCAGGCGGCGTTCCTCGCCCAGGTCTCCCACGAATCGAACGGGTTTCTCTGGATGCGCGAGATCTGGGGCCCCACGCCCGCCCAGAAGGCCTACGAGCCGCCTTCGAGGAAGGCCCAGGACCTGGGGAACACCCAAGCCGGGGATGGCTTCAAGTACCGCGGCCGGGGCCTGATCCAGATCACCGGCCGCGCGAACTACGCCGCCTGCGGCGAGGCCCTCGCGCTCGCGCTCGAGGAGACCCCGGAGCTCCTGGAGGAGATCGAGCCCGCCACCCGGTCGGCCGGCTGGTTCTGGACCGCGGGTGCAGGCCAGCGCCTCTCGGTCGCAGCTCGCCAGTACGGGGTGCCGGTCGGGGTGAACCTGAACGAGCTCGCCGACCGCGCGGACTTCAAGGGAATCACCCTCGCCGTGAACGGGGGGCTGAACGGCCAGGAGGAGCGCCTCGCCCACTGGGCGGCTGCGAAGGAGGCGCTCGCATGAACCTCGCCGAGGTCATCAATCCGCGCACGCGCCAAGTCGACCCCGAGCGCGTGCGCTCAGTCCTCGCCGAACCCCCGGGGCAATTGAAGCTGGCAGAACTCCTCTCTGTCGCCGGCGCGAGCTTACGTACCCACGAGCGGATCCTCGCCCCCGGACAAGGCAAGCATCCGGATGAGTGAGCCCTTCGATAGCTACCCGCCGAGTGAGCGCCGCGGTTTCGCGCGCCTCCTTGCCGAGGCGATGCGACCGCACCTGCAACAGGCGATGGACGCTGCCGTCGAGGAATACATAGGCCAGAACGGCGAGCAGCACAAGACCGAGCATCGCGCGCTGCAGGTGCTTCTGAAAGAACTCCAGGAGCAAAAGGTGCAAACCACGGCCGCGCGCAGGCAGGTGCGAACCGGTGTTATCATCAGCCTGATCCTTCTCCTCGTGACCGTGGTCGGGCAGCTCCTGATCTACTGGATCACCACGGTCAACCGCGCCCAGATCGAGGAAATCCGAAGGGACATCCCCCTCGGGAAACGTAAATGAGGACCCCGTGGCAGCTCCACATCATCGCGCTCCTCGTCGTAGTGGCCACCCTGGCGGCGGAAACCGTGTACCTCTTCCTCGGCACCCCCGCCATCATTCCCGATGTCCTGATCGGGCGGATCCTCGGCACGCTCGATGCCGCGCTCCTTCTCGTCCTCAACTTCTACTTCGCCTCGAGCATCATGCAAAGCCGGGGCTCCCAGCGCGGATCGGACGCGAGCCCCGCCCCACCCCCACCTCTTGAAACGAAAGGACCCGCATGAAAGCCATCGGTCTAACCCTCGCTGTTTTGCTCCTCTCAGGCTGCGCGGGCATGAACCCGTTCGGCCCCGGCCAGGAGCTCGCCGTACCCACCACGCTCTCGCAGACCGGGCAGGAGGCCGCCAAGCTCATCAACGGCATCAAAGTGGGCCTGATCGTCGCCAACAACACCGTGGCCCAACAGGCGAGCGAAGGCCTGATGCTCAAGTCCGAGGCGCTGGCCGCGCGCACGGTGATCGACAACTACTGGAAGCAGGTGAAAGACGCCCAAGCACTGCTCGGGGACGGCAAGGACATCCTCGCCAAGGGCCAGGCCGAACTGATCGAGAAAGCACTGGCCGAATTTCAGCGCCAGTTGCTCTCGCGCGCCAAGAAAGGGACCTAACCCATGGCCGAAGAACTCATCATCCTACTGCTGCGCGGCGCCTTCATGCTCGGGACCGCCAAGATCGAATGGAACAAAGTCGAGGAGCGCGTGAAAGGCGTGCCCCCTGAGCAGATCCCCTCGATCCTGGACGCCATGTACGCTGAGTCGGTGCAGGCGCGCGACAAGGCGATCGACAGCCTGCCGGACGACTCGAAGCCCGCATAGAGCAGGCCGGGCTCGAAGTGCAAACGACCCCCCGGGCGGCGAAGCCCTATCGCCGGTTCAGAAAAGGAACGCAGATCCCCTTCAGCTCCGACCTGCTCAAATCCTGGATTGTCGAAAGCGAGAAGCAAAAGCGCGAGATCACAGCACTCGCGCTTCTCATCGGCTTCCAGTGCGCCAGGAAGGGGCTGTCGGCAACGGAAACGATGCTGTGCGTGCGAAGGATTTTTTGAAAGGAGAAACCCCATGAAATGGTTTGCCCTGGCTCTTGTGATGCTCGCCTCGCTTGCGCGCGGCGCGCCGTTTCTGATTACCAATCCGGTGACCGGAACGCTCTGCACGCTCTACATGGACGCGGTCCCGGGAGTGACGGTGCCCGTGGTCGTGGCGAGCGCGCCCGCTACCGGCAATATGTGCCAGTTCGACCTCGCGGCTTTAGCCGTCGGGTCGCACAACGCGGCGGTGACCACGACCGCAGCCCCGGACCCCGTGTGGGGAGGAGGCGGCGAATCCGTGAAATCGCTCCCTTTAGCCTTCGTGCGACCGCCTTTGTCGGGCCTCCCGCCCGCACCCAGTGGACTCAGGCTGACACCATAACCTGTACCGCTGCCAAGGGCTGCAGCTGGAAATGAACGCCATGAGAAGATGGCTGCTTCTCGCTGCGCTCTTGTCGGGAGCCGCAGCCGCGCAGACCCACGTCAAGCAGGGGAAGTTCAGCTACGCCTGGGACTACGTGGCTGGGGCTGCGGATCGCTTCGAGCTGAAGCTGGACGCGGGGGCCTATGTCAGCGTCGGGTTGCCCGCTTTTGCGGCGGGCACCTATACCCTGCCCGGTGATCCAGCTCTCGTAGGCTCCCACTCGGCGGTGGTGCGGGCATGCACCGTGGCGCTCGGTTGCTCGCCCGACTCCAACACGGTCGCCTTCATCGTGGATGTCCCGAGCCCGGCGCCGATCCCAGCCGCGCCGGTCAACCTGCGCCTGGTGACAACCGTGGCTCCGCCGGCCACGCGAAGCGCAGTGCTGTCTCCGACCGGAGACACCTATCTGAACCTCGACCAGGTCAACAACTCAGCCGCCGCGGCGCTCAATCTCTATACCTGGCCCGACCTCAAGATCGCTAACGCCATCGTGATGACGTTCGATCTCGCGGGCATCCCGGCAGGGTCGACCATCGTGAGCGCCACGCTGCGGCTCAACCTCATCGAAAGCGACACGCACGCGGAACCGACCTACACGGTCACCGTGCACCGCATCATCAACAAGAAGCCGGTTATTGTGCTGGCGACGGGCTTTACCTACGACGGCGTCAACCCATGGACCCCGAGCACCTGCTGCAACGCCGGCGTGCCGCTCGCGCAAGCCGACATCAGCGCACCTGTGGACACGAAGGCGATCGACAAGGCGCTGGGCTTCAAAACCTGGGAGGTGGGCTCCCTCGTGCAGGGCTGGCTCAACAGCCCCGCCACGAACTTCGGCCTGCTGGTGAACTCCGATCCGTCGAAGCCCTTCGGGAACTACCGCTTCTTCAGCAGCAGCGAGGACCCGCTCGCGGGCAACCGCCCGTCTCTGACCGTCGTCTATCGCTGACGAGTTGTGCCCGGGCGTTCATCGAGCCAGCAGCGCGCCCGACGGGTCAAGACCATGGGTCCTTCAATCAGATCGGTAAGATCAGGCGCGCGCCAGCACACCGTCCCGTCGTAGAGCCAGGCGAGATCTCCGGCTTTGAAGCGGACAAGATAAGGCGGGCCCGGCTGCGCCGCGGGCCATGCAGATCGTCTTAAACCGCGGACGGATCCAGCCCCAGGAATCCCTCGAGATCGCGAGCAGCCGCTCGCCAGGCTGAAGGTCCCACCAGGGCCTCATGGCCGCCGCCTCGAGAGCAGCCAATAGGCCAACTGGGCGAGCGCCACGAGCAATACGCCGGTGAGCATCTGGCGCTCGAGCAGCGCGAACATCCCGACCCCGCCCGTCCAGTGGATCCCCGCCGCGTCGACCCCCCTCACAACAGCTTCGGGGCCAGAAGCCCCTGCAAGGTGACGAGCACTGCGCGCATCCTCGCCATCTCGAGATCCGCTGTCAGCTGCAGGAGCTTCTTGTCCGCCACCCAGCGTGGGTACACCCGCGCCCGGAACGAGAGCTCCCGCTCGACACAGGCGATCTGCTCCTCCAGAGTTACGTCCCGGCTCCCCGGGCTCCCTTCGACTGTGCTCATTGGCGGGCCAGAAGATGGCGCCAGGCTTCGCCGCGACGGATATTGCCGACGAGTGACTTCGATATCCCGAGGCGACGAGCGATGCTGCGTTGACTGTCTGGCGAGATGCGAATTTCCAGAACAACGGCTGCATCGAGCTTTGCAGCTCCGTTATTCGCTCCGGCAGCGGCGCGTCCCTTTTTCGCCATGTCTGACATGTTGTCGGCGTGAGTCCCCACGAATAGATGCTCGACATTGCAGCAAGCTGGATTATCGCAGCGATGTAGAACGAACCTCCCCGCCGGGATCGCACCGAATGCAACGGTCCAAGCGAGACGGTGCGCCCCAAGGTGCTTCCCGGCGACACGGATTCGCCCGTAGCCCGTATGGTCCCTATCGCCGCGCCATACGACGCAGCCATTCGGCCCTGGCTCCAGGTAGTAGGCAAGACGCTTCGCCGGAGAAAGAGTCCGCATCAGATAGCCGCGCTGCCAACGGTTCATGGGGTCTTTCGCGTAGCGGGGAATGGCCAACCCAAGGACGGATTGAGTGCGGTCCGGGTCAGTCGGCCAAAGGGGGCTGCGAACCCTCCTCGGGCTTGAGCGTGATCACGCAGTACTTGTCCTGCAGGAGGGACGACAGGCGCCCCGACTGGGTCTCATCGGGCCGCACCTGCGCCTGGAAGTGTACGACCACCGTGCCGCCATCCTTGCAGTCAACGCGGAACTTGGTCAAAGTGGCCTCGGCGAAGGTAAGGTTCTTCTTCCCGCCGCTCCCGATGACGATTTCGCCCTTCCTCTTGCCCGAGAGCTTGAGCAGACCGAGCTCGGGGATCCGCAGCGCCGACAGGTGATCGGAGTCCTCGACCAGCTCCCCTTGCGGTGAGTCCGGGCGCTTATAGAGGGCGGTGCGCAGATCCGGGTTGAACTGCCCCAGCACCGCGTTCGAGGTGTCGTACTGGAAATCAAGATCGCAGGCGAGGACATCCTCGTCGCCATGCTTCTCCAGCCGGTCGTTTTTGTGCATCAGGCGCACCTTCGCGCGCTCCAGGGTGAACTCCATCAGGACCTCCATTCAAAAGGGAACATCGTCGGGCATATCGGAGAACGGGAACCCGCCCCGTTTCGCGGCGATCTTCTCGATCGTCTGGTCAAGCACCTGCTTCGGGCCGGCGGGCGCGGGCTGAACCTTGGCCGGGCCAGGCGGCAGATCCCCGGTCGGGCTCAACTTCGGCCGCAGCCCATCCTTCCTCGCCTCCTTGGCAGCGATGAGCGCCTCGAGCAGGGGCCGAATCTCCTCAACAGGGACCGAGGGCGGGAAAGCCCTCAGATCGCGCTGGGCGGCATCGAAGGCCACGGCGAGGTCAGGCAACGTCTGCGCCCGTTCAAAGGCGCGTAGGCCCGCTGCGTGCACAGCCTGGGCCCTTTCCAGCGGCGACCCCGAAATGGGCTCAGCCGGCGAGGGTGCCCCCTCCATGAGCCAGGCGGCGAGCTGCCGGCCGTGCTCCCGCGTGAGAACCTTCGGCGTCCAAGCGCTGAAAACCGGGCAGCGGTTCTTCACCACCCGCGCCTGGTGAGAGTCGGTGTCAAGATCCACCATGGTCGTGAACTCGTACTCGATCCCCGGGCGCTGGATCGGGGCCATGCCGATCCTCCGCGGGGCCTTGACCGTGCGCACCCCCCCAGAGCTCGTGCGTTTCTCCACGTCCTCCAGCACCCAGGCGGTCTTCGAGCGCATGGTCGCGATCACGTGGCAAGGGGAGCGCAGCATCGCGTCGACGAACTCGTCCTGCGCGGGGTTGACCGCCGTCCCGAAGGCAGAGAACCGGGCGCCCGTCTCGAAGCGGTCAAGGAGGGCGAGCACGCCCCCGACCCCCGCCCAGGCGTGAGAGATCGAGTCGACGATGATGACCGCGCACCCGGCGCGCTCCAGGAGCTGCAGCGCCTCGACATACCGGGCCACGGTGTACGGCGGCCCCAGATCCACGGTGTCAAACGGGCCCAGATGAGCGTAGAGCTTGGCTGAGGACCGCTCGGTGTCGATCAAGCCCACCTTCCCGGCGAGGGTGCCTGAGAGCACCGAGCGGGAGATAAGCTCCTCGACGATGCCAAAGGCGAGCTCGATCGACGTCCAGGTCTTCCCGCCGTTGGAAGACGCACACACGGCAAAGCGCAGCCGCGCCTGGTGGCGCTCAGCCCGGGTGACGCGCAGCTGCTCAGCCACGGGCCCCCGCAGCCAGAGCGCACTGGGTCGGATAAGGACGCGAGTACCCGGTCGGCTGGGTCTTGGTGACCACGAGTTGCCCGCGGGCGATGAGCGCCTCGACCGAATTCGACGGGACCGTCCAGGCGGGCGGATTAGGCTGAGTCGCAGAGGTCCACTTTCCCTCGCTACGCCGCTCGAGCACGCCGCCCTCGCGCTGCAGATTGTAGAGGCAACGCCGCATGACCGGGGTGAGGGCGCCCTTCACGATTTGTCCTCGAATCTGGTCCCGATCCCCGGCGTGACGATGTACATGTCCGTCTCGAGCGGATGCGCGGTCACGCTCACCTGATCGCCCCAGTCGCGCGAGCTCTTGAGCACGAGCCGCACGCCATAGGGCTTGAGTAGCCGATTGAGATCACCGATCCGGACGTCGGACCAAAGACCGAACACGGCACGCTGCTTCGTCTTCATCTCTTTCCCCTCTTCTTTGCGACCTTCCCGAGCGGGGAGGCGAGCCCGTTCGCCGACACGACCTGATCGCGCTCGCTGAGCGCGAGCCGCGACAGCGTCCCCTCCTTGACCGCGCAGATGATCCGCTCGCCCTCATCGACGTCGCAGGACCACTTCAAGCGCTCGCGCATGACCGCGAACGCCTCGCGCAGCTTCTGATTCTCAGCACGTTGTGCGCGCGCGTCCAGCGTCCAGCATATCGCGACCACGGAGAGCGCGAGCGAGGCCAAAGCGACGAAGCCCGTGGCCCAGGCGAGCGATGAGCCAAGCTGATCGGGCGTGGGATCCTGCCGCTCAACCAAGCGCAGGAAACTCATCGCGCCCTCCAGACCAAGCCCATGACGAGCAGGCCTACCCACAGCACGACCCAGTCGGCGAGCTCCGGAGAAAGCACGTGGTAAAGGGCGCTCACGGTGCTCACCGCAGGAACAAGCATGTGAAATCGGGGTTCTGGTAGAACAGCGAATCCTGGGACGCGAGGATGACCCCATCGGTGTTGCGCCGACCGATCGACCAAATCCAGCGCCCGGCCTGAACGTCCGCATAGTCCACGTCCTCCTCGAACTCGGCCAAGACGTAGAAGCCTTCGGGCGTGCGCTCGCATTCCGAAAGGTCGATGCACTCGCCCCGGCTCAGCTTTCGTAGCATGGCACGATTGATCATGGCGTCACCTCGAATGAGACCTTCCCGTGCCGGTACAAGAGCTGCGGGGAACGCGTCGCGCGCCCTTCGGCCACCAGCATGTTGATGAGCGCCAAGGTGTAGTTGTGCTGGGTGGACGCCGCGAGATCCGGGAATAGGAACGCCCCGATCTCGGTGAGCCGCACCCAGTCGGCGCGCCAGCCGAACTCATCAAAGAGCCGAATCGCCTGCTCCGTGCCGTTCTCCCGCAGCCAGCGGTCCTGGCCCGGGAACGAAAGCGGCAACGTGGCGAGCTTCTGGACCAGTAAGACCCCGGCGGCGCTCACGAGAGCACCCCAGCTGAGCGCATCGCATAGGTCGGAACCGCCTCGGGGGACATGTCGCGGGCGGCCTTGAAGCCGCCGAAGACCGGACCCCGGTGCTGCAGCTCGTCCCAGGCCCCCATCGAATCCCGATAGATGATGCGCCGATCGCCGTACTCGGCGCTGAGCGCGGCGACCACCGCCTCGGCGTCGTTGGTGACCGAGCAGCAATCGGTGCCGATATCCTCGATCCAGACGATATCCTCGTCCACGCGCACGAGCCGGAACTTCGAGCGCACCACGCCAGCGACACCACGGTCCTCGATCGCGCGGCGCGCAGCACACACCGGGCCGATGCCGGCGAGGATAGACGCGGGGTTCGTCAGAGGGCGATTGCAGCGGATGCAGGTGGGGGCGCTCATGACGCCTCCCCGAGTTCGCGCAGAAGGGTCTCGATCCGACGCTGTGCCTTCAGAGCGGTATCGCCGTCCTGGGCTGTGTGGTCGCCACCGTCGCCAGCAAATTCCGCGACGTACCCAAGCGCATAGACAACCATTGGATCGCGCAGCGCCTCCACCAGCTTCGGGTAGGCGTTGGCGGCGTGGGCGATGTACGGCAAGATCGAGTCTTGCCCCGGATGCAAGCGCACCACAACGCGCTCGTCAGCGTCATAGACGTATTTCCCGTCAAACGTGAACGGCAGCTTGAACGGCAGCGCCGTAGCGGGTTTGTGATTGGTCGAGGTGGTGCGAATTTCGTCCTTGCGATTTTCGAGGGTGGCCATGAGGTATCTCCAGTTTCTACGCCCCGGGGATCGGGACGCCACGAAACCATCATCGCATACGAATCCGCGCATTGCAAGTGCCCTTGCCATCGGCCGAAAACACAGGTACAGTACCCGAGCCGTGAAGACCGCCGACGTCCTCGAGCACTTCGACAACGACATCTACAAGGTGGCCGAGGTGCTGGGCATCACGCGCCAGGCGGTCGAGCAGTGGGGCGAGGTCGTCCCCGAGCGCAGCGCCTACAAACTCCAGGTCCTGACGAACGACAAGCTGAAGGTCGACCCAGCGCTCTACCGCAAGGCAAAGCGCGCATGAGCATCCGCATCATGGCCCACGTCTGGGCGGCCTCCCTCGCCTCCACCCGGAAGCTGGTCGCCCTCGCCTTGGCCGACAACGCCCGGGACGACACCGACCTCTGCTGGCCCTCGCTCCAGCATCTTATCCACAAGACCGGCCTCGATCGTAAAACCATCATCGCCGCCATCGCGAGCCTCGAGGCCGACGGGATCTTAGAGGACAGCGGCGAGCGCGAGGGCAAAACACGGCAAATCAAGGTGTACAGAATAACAGTCCCGAAATTGGTATCGTTGCGCACGGCTTACTCACAGGCCCGTGAGAAGGGTCCCAAATCTCCGCGCAAACAGACCCGTTTTTCCGCGAAACAGTCCCAAAAACGGGACACGGAACCATTAAGAACCATTAAGGAACCCACCGCCGCCGCCCAGGTGGTCCCGAATACTACCAGCGAGGCCCCAGTTATCCACAGGCAAGGCGCGGCGGCGCCGGATTTGATCTGGCCCCACAACCTACCCCACGGCCAGCGCGCAGCCATCGAGCACTACCTAAAGGCGAACCCGAGCTCCAACTCCCAGCAGCAGCTCCTGGACGAGCTGGAGGGGGTCATGCGCGAGAACGCCGTCCGGGACCCGGTCGCCTTCTTCCTGCATATCGCGAAGCAGCAGGCCGCAGGCAAGTTCCTGCCCAGCCACGCCCATCGCGTCCAGGTCGAGCGCGAGGGCGCGGACATCGAGCGCGAGCTCCGCGAGCAGCCATGAGATGGGAATACGAGAAATTGGAGCACCTGCGCCGGCGTGAGGACGCCCTCGACGCGGTCTGGATCTGGGGCGTGGGGATCGTGCTCGCGAGCGCCCTCGCCCTCGGCTACACCTTGGGCGCGCTGCTCGCGGAGTGGATCGCCCGATGAGCGCCGCCTCATGAGCCACGAGCAAAAGATTGAAGCAAAAGGGGAGCGCGTCGCACCCGAGGCAAAGATAAGATGGGGAATTATATCCTTAACTCCCGCGGCCACGTCTGGCAAGCGGCTGACTTACGCGGGGCTGATCGCATGAATATTGAAGCGGGGAAACGCTATTGGAACGGGCGCGGCGATTTGATTGAGATACGCCTCGTAAAGGGTTGGATGGGGAAAGGACGATTTGTTGACCAGCATGGTGCGCTCTATCATTCGAACGGCCAGCAATGGGACCATGTTCCGGAAAGCACGGCAAATCTCGTATATGAGGATTCAAGTTCATGCGAGGAAGGTCCATGAAGCACCCCTACAGCCCGGCAGAAGTGATTGCCAGAGTTCGTGCTGTATTGAACATGACAGCCGACGAGGTACTCGCCTACCGCCCGAAGCCCAAGAGCAAACCGGCGAAGAAGCGCCAGCGGGTGCGGCGCAAGATTCAGAGGGACTCATGTATATAATTCCCATAAGATGTCGCGCCAGAGGTGGCGGGTCGCCCTGTCACTGGCCGCGCTGCGAGTGTCCGATCGACCTGATCTACGCGACCGACATCCACATACCAAGACCCCCAAAGGCGAAAAAGTAGTCTCTCGATTGAGGAGCATTTTATGATCGCGTTTCACGGTGACAGCAATCTGAAGCAGAAGTATGTCGAGCGGGTCCAGGCTCACGCGCTCGCCGACGAGATCGTGCACGGCACGTATTGGGAGGAGCGCGGCAAGGGTTGTGCGGTCGGCTGCACGATCCACAGCGGAGAGCATCGCCGCTACGAGACTGAGCTCGGGGTTCCCATGATTCTCGCCCGGCTTGAAGATCGAATCTTCGAGGGGATGCAAAACGGGGACTCGAAGGAATTTCCACTCCGGTTCATTTCCGCAATCGAGCCCGGCGCCGACCTGTCCCTCGTCTGGTACCAGTTCGCGCACTGGCTGCTCGTCGATCCCGAGGACGGGGTGATCAAGTTCGCCAAGACGGACAAGACGAAGGAGGCTATCAAACTCGTTGGAGACCTCTATGGCCGAGCCACGCGCGGCCTGCTCGTAGAACGGCGCGAGTGGGAAAGCGCGTGGAAAGTAGCCTACGCCGCCGACCGCGCCGCCGCCGCCGCCTACGCCGCCGCCGCCGCCTACGCCGCCGCCGCCGCCGACCGCGCCTACGCCGCCGCCTACGCCGACGCCGCCGCCGACGCCGCCGCCGACGCCGCCGCCGCCGCCGCCGCCGCCGCCGCCGCCTACGCCGCCGCCGACGCCGCCGCCGACGCCGCCGACGCCGACCGCTCCGCCGCCGCCGCCGCCTACGCCGCCGCCGACGCCGCCGCCGTGCGACGGGCGGCTTACAAGCGCCAAGCAGACAAGCTGATCGAACTGCTGGCGGCTGCGCCAACAGCGAGCGCGCAGTTACGCAGTTAGCGAGCGTTTGAACAAGTCACAATGCTCGTGATCGGAATCGATCCAGGCCTTACCGGGGCCCTCGCCGCGATCGACCACCGCGGTCTGCAAAAGGTGGAAGACATGCCGGTGATGCAGCGGGCGCTTGCGCGGGGCAAGGTGAAAAACCAGGTGAACGGCGCCGCCGTCACCCAGCTACTGAAGGAATGGACCCATGACCACGACAAGGTCGCCGTTCTTGTGGTGCTGGAGCATCAGGCCCCTTTCCGGATTGCGGGCGATAAGCCGCAGGGGAGCTCGAGTACTTTCAGCCTGGGGCATACCGCAGGGATCCTTGAGGGTGTCGTTGTGGCGCTCGGCCTTCCCCACCGCGAGGTCACGCCGGGCGTTTGGAAAAAGGCCCTCAAGCTACCGGGCGGGGCGAAGAACAAAGGGGTGGTGCGCTCGCGCGCCCAGCGGCTCTACCCCGAGGCGCCCCTCACCCGCGTGAAGGACCACAACCGCGCCGAGGCCATCATGCTCGCCCGCTACGGCTACGAGGAGCACGCGTGATTGCGGTACAATCGCGGCTCTTCTCTGCATTGGGCTCCCAGCCCAACCTCCAGGCCGCGCTCACTCTGCCGGGTGGCGCGGCTTCTTTTTGCCCATGAAACCCGCGCATATCGGCTGGCTCATCACCGGCGGCACAGGGTTCCTGGGGCGCGCGCTTGCGCGCGAACTCCTCGACCAGGGCGAGGCGCGGGTGTGCATCTTTTCCCGCAGCGAGGCGGCTCAGGCTGCCATGCGGGCCGAGTTCAACGACGACCCGCGCCTGCGCTGGTTCATCGGGGACGTGCGCGACAAGCCGCGCCTGCGCTGGGCCATGGAGTCGGTGAACACCGTGGTCCACGCGGCCGCCTTGAAGCGCATCGAGGTCGGGGTCTACAACCCGGCCGAGATGATGAAAACCAACGTGCTCGGGACCCAGAACGTGATCGAGGCCGCCATCGATGCCGGGGTCCACTCGGCCATCCTCATCTCCACCGACAAGGCGGTCGAACCCCTGAACTGCTACGGGGCCACGAAACTGCTCGCCGAGAAGCTCTTCCTCGGCGCAAGCAACACGGTCGGCCACTATCTAGCTCCGAAATTCAGCGCAACCCGCTACGGCAACGTCGCCGGCAGCACGGGCTCGGTGATCCCCATCTGGCGTGAAGCCCTCGCCGCAGGACGCAAGATCACGGTGAGGAACCCCGAGGCGACACGCTTCTGGATCACAGCCCCCCAAGCCGTGGCCCTCGTCCTGCAGGTGAACACGCTCCCAGGGGGAACCCTACTCGTGCCCACTCTCCCCGCCTATCGCCTGGGCGACCTCGCCCTCGCCATGCTGCCCGAGGCGGACCTCGACGTCGAAGTGAACGACGAGCTCGGCACCGACGAAAAGACCCACGAATCGCTCCTCGCCTACGGCGAACCCGGCGGCCCGCGGCGTTCCTACGACGCGCCCCGGATGACGATCGAAGCGCTGCGCATGGAACTGGCGAAGCTGTGAAACAGCGCCACAACCCCTTCCAGGTCGTCCAGGAGTTCGAGCAAGCCGTCGCCGAGTACGCCGGCGCCCCCTACTGCGTGGCCGTCTCCAGCTGCACCATGGCACTCCTCCTCGCGATCGCCTACCACCTGCGCGAGCTCCCTCTGCGCGATCGCCCCTGGGTCGGCCGCCCGGTGATCGACATCCCGCGGCGCACCTACGTGAGCGTGCCGATGAGCATCATCCACGCCGGGGCCCGTCCCACCTTCAGGGACGAGAACTGGCAAGGCGCCTACCGCCTGAACCCGCTGCCGATCTACGACAGCGCCAGGCGCCTCCGGAGCAACATGTACTCTTGGAGCTCGCGCTGGAGCGACAGGAACGAGAACGCGCCGTCCCTGAACGACGAAATGGTGTGCCTCTCGTTCCACTGGTCCAAGATCCTCGGCATCCAGCAGGGCGGGGCGATCCTGCACTCGAGCAAGGAAGCCGACGCGTGGCTACGCCGGGCGCGCTTTGACGGGCGCACCGAGAACGTGGCACCCAAGGATGACACCTTCAGCTTCGCCGGCTGGCACGCCTACATGTCCCCGGAAATCGCGGCCGAGGGCCTGGTGCGCCTGTCCTTCCTGCCCGATGACAATCCGGACCTGCTGAACGATGATTATCCCGATCTCTCCCAGATGGAGTGCTTCCGATGAAACCCGAGCAACTGCGCGACGCCCTGAAGGCAAAGCAACGCCCCCCGATCGTGATGGACCAGAAGGTGGAAACCTACGCGAACGCCCCCACCGGCATGGTGTTCCTGAAGTTCACCCATCCGAGCGACCACCTGCAGTTCAACCGCGAGCAGGCCAAATCGATCGTCACCGACCTCCTCAACGCCTGCAAGCACATCGGCATCAAGGTCGCGCAGGAGCTCAAGTGGGGATGAACGGCAGCGACGATACCCCGAGCCCCCTCATTGCCGAGGGCGGTGACGGACCGACGAGCGTGGGCGTCCTCTCAGAGCGCGGCAAGGTGATCCTGCGCTTCCCCGAGCCTAAACTGTGGATTGCCTTCGACCCGGCCGGCGCCCGCAACGTGGCCGACGCCATGACCGCCGAAGCCGACCGGATCCAGCGCCTGGTAACCCGCGAGGAGCGCCTGCACTACGCTGCGAACCGCCTTCGCGATATGCTCATCACCCGGGCCACCATCATGTTCACGAGCATGGAGCAGGAGGGCAAAAAGCCCGCCTACATTGCCAGCCACATCATCGATGCGGTGCTCGAAGCCGTGACCGAACTCGCCTCGAGGTAGCCACGTGAAGATCCTGAACCGACGCAAACTCAAAGTCGCCATCATCGGCGGGGCCGCGCGCGAAGAACAATTCCTCGGCCAGCACGAGGGTCCCGGCTGGGAGATCTGGGGTTTAAACAGCATCCGCCCGGACGGCCGCGAAAAGGGCTGGCAACCCATCCGCTGGGCGCGCATGTTCAACCTGCACCGCTTCGAGCACCTGAACCGGGACGCCTACCAGTACATCCTGTGGGATACCGCCTGGTCCAAAGCAAACCCCCAGATCCCGATCTACGTGATTGACACCTGGCACGGGCTCCTAGAGCGCGAGCGTTTGTTCCCGGTGGCCTCGCTCGCCCGTTTGACCCCCCGCGGAGGGCGCTATCACGCCGGTAGCTTCGACATGCTGGTCGCCTACGCCATCCTCGAGGGCGCGGCCGAGATCGCGCTCCACGGCATCGGTCTCGCCCTGGACAGCTGGCGGGAGGAGCCGATCAGCGCCCGGGCGTGCCTGGAATACTGGTGCGGCGTCGCTGAAGGCCGCGGCATCCGCGTGACAGCGAGTGAGGACTGCGACATCTTCGCCCAGTATCACCTGGTGAAAAGCCACTCGGTCTACGGCTACGACGACATCCGCCTGATCGTAGACCCGGAACGCGAGCGAGGAAAACCGAGGTAGCCCATGCTGATCAAGCTCACCGGAATCCCCAACCCCGACATAAACGGCGGCAGATCGAGCCCCGTCTATATCGACCCCACGCGGGTGCTCCTGATCGAAGCAAGCATCACGCGTCCCGTGAAAAAGGGGAGCGGCGAAGCCTGGCGCCAAGCCATCAGCAGCCTCCACGACGAAGTGCTGCGGGTGAGCGCCGAGGCCGCGAACCCGCCCTCCATGGTGGTCGACAGCGAACAGTCCGAACGGGCGATCAACTCCTACATGCGCACGCGCGAAGCCGCCGCGGCGCTGAACGCGGCCCATGGACTGGTCGCGAGATCCTCGATCGAGGCCTACCACGACGAGATCGCCTGCACCTGCGTGAGCTTGGCCTGCGGCACCGGCCTGGAACACGGGGTCATGCTCGCCAGGGTGAGCGTGCTGGAGTCCCCCGAGGAGATTGCCAGGCTCATCGGGCTCGATGCCGTCCGCGCGCCCGCGTGGTGGCCCACAAAATGAGCGCGATCGCCATCATCCCCGCCCGGGCCGGCAGCAAGAGAATCCCGGAAAAGAACATCCGCTTGTTTCACGGCAAGCCGATCATCGCCTACTCGATCCTCGCGGCGAAGGCGAGTGGCCTCTTCGCCCGGATCATCGTCTCGACCGACTCCGACCTGATCGGCGCGATCGCCATGGACTACGGGGCGAGCTATCTGCGGCGCCACAGCCGCCTCGCCGATGACGACACCGGCACCCAGGAGGTGACCAGGGACGCCCTGAACGGCTGCGGCCCAGGCATCGAGCACGCTTGCTGCATCTACCCGACCGCCCCCATGATGACCCCGGAGGACCTGCGCACGGGCCGCAAGCTCCTGGACGAGCAGCCGTGGATAACGTGGGCGTTCGTGCCGGGCTGGTACTACTGGGGCAGTGTCGGCGCGTTTCTCGCGCGAACGCCGCTCGGGGAGAGCCCCCATTATTTGATGATGGGACTCACCGGGCGCTACATCGACATCAACACCGAGGAGGACTGGATCCACGCCAAGCAGATGTACGCCGCCTGGCGCCGCAGACTCGAGGGCGATACCGACGGCGTACCCCAACCCAGGCAGATCCTGTGAACGAGAGCATCGTCCGCTTCGCGCGCACCCTCTTCGGCCCGGGAATGGCCGAGCTGGTCGAGCGCATGAGGGCGCGCTTGGGAGCGCACCTGCCCGACATCATGCAAGTGAGCCCGAGGAACTTCCAGGAGCGCCTGTGGGCGGGGCCCTTCGGGGACGAGTACACCGACCGGAACCTCGGGGGCCTGGAGAACAACCGCGCGCTCTTCGCCAAGATCCTCGCCCTGATCGACTACCCCCTGTGGTCGGTGATCGAGCTCGGCGCGGGCGCAGGCTCCAACCTCCAGGCGATCAAGGACATCGACCGGGACATCGAAACGACCGGCCTCGAGATCAACCCCAAAGCGCGCGCGCTCCTCGAACGCGTGGCCGACTACACCATCCGGGGGAGCCTCCTCGGGTTCGAGCCCGATCGCCTGTGGGACATGGCCTTCACCAAGGGCGTCCTGATCCACATTGCCCCCGACTACATCGCCGCGGCCTACGAGACCCTCTACCGCTGCTCCAAGCGCTACATCCTCATGGCCGAGTACTACAACCCCACGCCCCAGGTGATCCAGTACCGGGGCTACACCCGGGCACTGTGGCGGCGCGATTTTGCGGGCGAGCTGATGGGACAGTATCCGAACGTTGAGCTTCTCGACTACGGCTTCATCTATCACCGCGACCATTTTCCCCAGGACGACCTGACCTGGTTTTTGATGCAGAAGCATCCATGAACCGCTGCCGACTCTGCGTCATCCCCGACACCCGCCCGGACACCCCCTTCGAGGACGGCGTGTGCTCGGCTTGCCGCTCCTTCACCAGACGGCCGGCAGTGGACTGGGCCGCGCGCGAGCTCGAATTCCACGAGCTGATGGCGAACTACAGCGCTCGCGCCTACTCGCTCGCCCCCTACGATTGCATCGTGGCGAGCTCAGGAGGCAAGGACAGCCACTGGATCGCGCTGAAAGTGATCGAACTGGGCTACCGGCCGCTCCTCGTCACCGCCTCGACCTGCATGCTCACCCTGATCGGCCGGGCGAACCTGGACAACCTCGCTCGCTTCGCCCCGACGATCGAGGTGACGCCCAACCGCAGCGTGCGCGCGAAGCTGAACCGCCTGGGCCTTGAGCTCGTGGGCGACATCAGCTGGCCCGAGCACGCCACGATCTTCAGCACCCCGTGGAGCATCGCTGCGGCGCTCGGGGTGCAGCTGGTTTTATACGGCGAAAACCCCCAAGAAGCCTACGGAGGGCCCCCAGGTACCGAGCAAGCGAAGCAGATGACCCGGCGCTGGGTGACCGAGTTCGGCGGCTTCCTCGGATTGCGCGCCCAGGACCTGCTCTCCGGGGATCACGGCTTCAGCCTCACCGACATGCGTCCCTACATGCCGATGGACGCCCAGGCGATGGAGGCGGCCGGCGTCGAGGTCCACTTCATGGGCGCCTACTTCCCCTGGGACTCGCACCGGAACGCCCAAGTGGCCGCCGAGCACGGCATGCGCCAGAAGTTCCCCAGCGAGGCGAACTGGTGGGCCCACGAGAATCTCGACAACGCCATGACGGGACTGCACGACTTCGCCATGTACTGCAAGTACGGCTACGGGCGCGCCGCAGCCCAGGCTTCGGTCGACATCCGCAACGGCCGCATTACGCGCAGCGACGCCCTGGAGGTTGTGCGCGGTTGCGATGGCCTCTTCCCGCACGAGTATGCTGGGGTGGATCTGGAGCAGGTTCTGGAGCGCATCGAAATGACCGAGCGACAACTCTTCGACGTGCTCAAGCGCTTTACCAACTGGGACCTCTTCGGCCGGGTTCTCGATGACCGCCCGATCCTGAAGGAATTCGCCTGAGCGCATATCTCGGCCCGATGCTGGGTCATCGCTTGGAGACCGGCGAATCTAAGCCGCCACCATCAAGCGGCCCCGAGCTCGCGCCGCCGCGCGCGCCCCGAAAGCTGCCGAAGAAGTCCCCGGCCGAGCGCGAGGAACTGCAGCGCCTGCGCCGGCAGAATCGCTTGTCACTGTGGCCCGAGAGCGCACCGCCGAGGTTGGCCGGGTGATCTCCAAACGCATCATCCCCACGATCCTCACCCGTGGTCGGCAGATGGTGAAGGGCGTACGGTTCGACGCCTGGCGCTCGGTCGGCCTCGCCGCGCAAGCGGTGCGCGTCCACCAACTGCGCGGCGTAGATGAACTCGTGCTCCTTGACATCGCGGCAACCGCGGAGGGCCGTGGCCCCGATCTCGAACTCGTCTCCGAGCTCTCCACCGACTGCTTCATGCCCCTTGCCGTGGGGGGCGGCGTGCGCTCGCTCGAGCAGGTGATCGCGCTCCTCCGAGCTGGCGCCGACAAGGTGGTGATCGGCAGCGCGGCGCTCGAGCAGCCGTACCTCGTCACCCGCTGCGCCCGGGTGGTCGGATCCCAGGCGATCGTAGTCGCCTTAGACGTTGCGGCCGACGGCACCGTGCGCTCCCGAAACGGCCACCACCACCCGCCAGAGCCCCTCTGCGGCCCAGCGCTTTCCGTCGCCGCCTTCCTCGCGGCGCGCGGCGCGGGGGAACTGCTGCTGACCTCCATCTCCCGCGAGGGCACTCTGGCGGGGTACGATCTCGAGTTGATCCACAGGATCGCCCCCAACCTCCCCATCCCGGTCATCGCCCACGGCGGCTGCGGGAGCTACGAGCACATGCGCGAAGCGATCGAGGCGGGCGCGGACGCAGTCGCCGCCGGTGCCATGTTTCAGTTCACCGACCAGACCCCCGAAGACGCCGCGCGCTACCTGGCCGAACACGGCATCGAGACAAGGATCCGCGCTTGATGCAGCACCACCTTCCCGCGGACCTCGCCAAGGCCAACGTGGCGGGCATGAACGCTGACGGCACCCTCCTCGCGAGGGCGTGCCAAGCGTGCGGGGTGGAAGCCTGCTACGGACGCGGGCCCATCTGGGCGTGCACGGGCTGCTGGGTTATCATGGGATTTGGGCGCACCCGATGGCCGACATCAGCCTGATCCCGGTGGAGGCGCGCCGCTCAGGGCACGTCGAGTTCCTGTGGCAACTCTTGCTCGAGCGGGGCAGGAACCCGCAAATGAACATCAGCCACGTCAGGATGCCGAGCCTGCGCGAGCACCTCGCCTATGTCGATGACCATCCCTACCGGGCCTGGTACCTCATCAGCTTGGCGGAGACATGGATCGGGACGGTCTCCGTCTCCAAGCGGAACGAGATCGGCGTGCACATCGTCCCCGAGCACCGCGGGCACGGCTGGGGGCGAAAAGCGGTCAAGCGCATAATAGGCATGATTACGCCCCTGCCAGGGGTGCCAGGGGAGATCCCCGGGTTCTTCGTCGCCAATGTCAATCCTGCAAACGTCGCCTCGATCGCCCTTTTCGAAAGCCTCGGGGCGAAGCATATCCAGAGCACCTATCGCTTGCCACAACCAGGAGAAGACCATGGCGAAGGCCAAAGCGCCCCGCGCGAAGACTAAGGACGCCCTCGACCAATTCGCCGAAGCGGGCGGCGCGCGCGCCCTGCAGCTTCTCCTGTGGAAAAACCGTCATCAGAACCCGGAGATGACGGTCCTCATCACCGAAGCGGACCTGCACGGGTTCGACGAGTGCATGCGCTACCAGAAGGTGACCCCCGACATCCTCATCCATCGACCGGAGGGACGCCCCGCCCAAGCCGCGATCCCCGCCTCGGGCACCCGGCGCGCGATCCCGGGGCGGGCCGCTGAACCCCCGCGCCCCTACGTGATCGTGGGGCTGGTTGAGCGCGGCACCCACGACGCGCTGAAGCCCGTGGAAAATAACGCCGAGGACTACGCGCGCGGAGAGCTCGCCCGCCAGATCCAGGTCGTGAAAAGGAACCTCCCAGCCTGGGCCTCGGAACTGAGGCGCGCGGCCACCGCCGGGGACTTTAGCTCGAGCACCTTGGAGGAGGTCGCCCGCGCCCTCGAGCTCTGGGCGCGCACGTGATCCTCCCTGGTGAGCTGCGCAGGGCGAAGGAGCCCTTCGATTTTTACCCGTTCGTGGTCGCAGAACTCGGAGCGAACCACAACCAGGATCTCGATCTCGCCCTCGCCACCGTGACCGCCGCAGCCGCAGCCGGCGCCGACGCGATCAAGGTGCAGACCTACACCCCCGAGGGCATGATCTATCCCGGCACCCGGCACCGGATCGAGGGCGGGCAGTGGGACGGCGAGGACCTCTACGATCTATACCGGCGCGGCGCGCTCCCCTGGAGCTGGCACCAGGCGCTCTTTACCCAGGCCCGCGAGCGCGGCATTCTCGCCTTTGCGAGCGTGTTCGAACCGGACGCCGTGCCTTTCCTTGAGCGCCTGGGCTGCCCCATGTACAAGATCGCCTCCTGCGAGATCCTCGACCTGGATCTCATCCGGGTCGCCGCTGCGACCCGAAAGCCCATGGTCATCTCCACCGGGATGGCTACCTTAGCTGAGATCGATGAGGCGGTCGCCGCTGCCACGAGCGCCCTGGACACCAACCAGATCACGCTGCTGAAGTGCACCGCGGCCTACCCCGCGCCGGCGGCCGAGGCCAACCTTGAAACCCTGAACAACCTGCGCGAGCACTACGGCTGCAAAGTGGGCCTCTCAGATCACACCCGCGGGAGCACCGTGGCGATCGCCGCCGCCCTCTACGGCGTCGATATGATCGAGAAGCACTTCACGCTCGATCGCGCCGCAGGGGGCCTCGACGCGGAATTCTCCGCCGAACCGGCGGACCTGCGCGACATGATCGACGCCGTGCACGCGGCGATGGATGCGATCGGCGAGGAGCGCTTCGGGCCCACCGAATCCGAGCGCTCAACCTACGCTCTGCGCCGCACGCTCCACGTGATACGCGCGATGAAAGCGGGAGAACCGTTCAGCGGCCACAACGTGCGCCCGCTCAGACCCGCGGACGGCTTGCCGCCCAGGGAACTGCACCACTTCCTCGGCGTCGCCGCCGCGCGCGACATCGCCCCAGGCGAACCCCTCACCTGGGAGCTCCTCCGCAAGCCCGACCCCCGCCCGCCCGGCAGCATTGCGTGACGTCTATAAAAAGGGAATTACATACTTAACTCCCCAACCGAGGAATAGATGAGATTTTTCACCGGACTGCACCAACCGAGCGACGCGCAGCATTTTAATGCTGCGTTCGTGTCGGTCAACCGTCTGCGTAACCGGAAAAGCAGTTTCAAGGTGGGCGACTGGATCATGGACAGCGGGGCGTTCACCACGATTGCAAAGCACGGCGGCTACCCGATGCCGGTGGAGGCATACGCTGCTGATATCCGCGCAATCTGCGGGCGGCAAATGCACGGAAACCTGCTTGCCGTGGTGGCTCAAGACTACATGTGCGAGTCGTGGATGCTCGCCAAGACTGGGCTTACCGTTGCCGATCACCAGCGGCTCACCATCGAGCGCTACGACGCGCTGCTGGCGTGCCATTCGGGTGTCTACATCATGCCGGTGCTGCAAGGCCATGCCCCGGAGGATTACGTGTCCCACGTTAGCCAGTACGGCGCACGGCTCGCGCAGGGCGCTTGGGTGGGCGTCGGCTCCATCTGCAAGCGCAATGGCGATCCCGCAGCGATCTGGCACGTGCTGTCGGCCATCAAGACAGAAAGGCCAGACCTGCGCCTGCACGGGTTCGGCCTGAAAACTACAGCCCTATCCAATCCGATCATCCGCAGTTATTTGCACTCGGCAGATTCTATGGCATGGAGTTTCTCCGCCCGCGCCAAAGGCAGGAATCCGAATAACTACCGCGAGGCGCTTGAGTTTAGCGACCGCATCGCTGAGGAACAGCGGCAAGCGGAGATGGCGATATGAAGGAAGTTAAGTATATAAATCCCAACCAGAAGCCGGTCGAACTCGCCCGCAAAGCGCTCGCTAACTCAAGTGCCGAGGGCGAGATCGTCCTCGACATGTTTGCCGGATCCGGGAGTACCCTCATGGCGGCCGAGCAGCAAGGCCGCATCTGCTACGCGCTCGAGCTCGACCCGCTCTACTGCGATGTGAGCGTGCGCCGCTGGCAGGACACCACCAAGAGGCACGCCGTCCATGCAAAAGAACACCGCAGCTTCGACGAGATCGCCACCCGCCGCGCGAAGCCAGCCAAGGCCAAAGCGTAAACGCCGCGCCGGCCGACCTCCAGGCGGGGGCTTCAAACCGAACCCCGAGCAATCGAATATGGTGGAGGCGATGGCGGGCCTGGGGATCCCCGAGGACAGGATGACCATCCTCGTCATCAACCCGGCCACCAAGCGCCCCATCTCCCCTGTCACCCTCCGGAAGCACTTCCGCGAGGAGCTGGACCGGGGCCTGTTGAAAGCCGACCTCACCGCCGGCCAGAACCTGCTGCGCCTGACCGCCAAGAGCGCCGCCGCCGCCATCTTCTGGGCGAAGGTGCGCCTGCACATGAAGGAAACCGCGGAGTTCGAAGTGCTGCCAGGACTGGGCGACGGCGAATTCCAACCCGAGGGGCCCGAGGACGTGAAGGACTTGGCGCGCCGGATCGCCTTCACGCTCACCCTCGCCGGGCGCCAGGGCAAACCCAAGCCGAAGCCCAAGACCGCGCTGGATGAATAAAAAGGGCCCCGAACCCAACTACGCCGCGAGCCGCTCGTAATACCTGCGCTGCCGCGCAAGCTTCATCAGAGCGCGATTGGCGCGCTTCTTCTTCGCGAGCCATCGATCGATCCGCGCCAGGATGCTGCGATGGCGCTCGGCTTGAACATCGACCGGAGCTGGCGCCGGCTTCTGTGCTATTTTTAGCACACCGCTGAGCCAACCCCGGCGCACGACCTCGCGGATCATTCTGCGCTCAAGCCGCGCGTGGTCCTTCGAGTGACCCCCTCCGAGCCAGTGCGACAGGTCGTGGACCAGCGCCTGCCAGCCTCCGCCATGCCGCTTGTAGCCCTGTCGCGGATCCCCGGGCGCGGGGTTGACCAGCACCACCCCGCCGCGACCGCGCCCCGTGTAGCGATTGCCCGAAGTGATCTTGATCGGGAGCTCGAGCTTGCGCTTCCGCACGAATCGGTACAACCGCCGAACCGCCCGAACAGCCTCCGGAGCGGTGAGCTCAGGAACCTCGGCGGGCCAGGCCGCATTGACCCGCTCGTACCACTGCCTTCGTGATACCATGATGACCTCCAGTTGTTGTGAAAGAACGCTGCCGGGATCCCCTCCCGGCGGCGGCAGGATCCTCCTACCGCTACCCATATTTTACCAAACCGACTTTCCGGAATTCGCGTTCCCGAACGAACCATCAAGGACTTAGCGCGAGCGTGGCCCCGAAAAATAATGCTTGACACGGGTTTCCGAGTGCGCCTCTTGTGCGCTGCTTCCGAAGCGCCTACACTCCCGCGCGAAGGGACCCGCGATGCCCGCAGGAACCGCTGTCGCCCACGTCGAAGCGAAACTGAAAGCCCGCTACGGCTCCAACGCCCACGCCGTCTACGGAACGCTGAACAAGATCGGGCTCATGCACGGCAGCAAACCTACCGCAAAGGGCCTGAAGAAAGCCAGGATGAACCGCACTCGCCCGAGCGCGCCCCGCCACACCGCGATGGGCTACTGAAAAGGACCCACGATGCGAACCGCAGGAGTGCTGCACCCCACCGACGCGAACAACATCCCGATCCCGTCGGACGTCCAAGCAAAGTTCCCCCTCGCCGCCAACACACCGCTCGCCGCCGACTGGCCAGCAGGGTCCGACATCGCGCGCGTGACCGGGGTCACCACCCTGGGCGGCCCGCTCGCCTTCTACTTCAACGACGGCTCGACCAAGGCATCGAGCGCCGCCGACTCGAGCTTCACCAGCGGCACCAGCCAGTCCTCGGGCCTCTCCTCCTACGTGGTCGGCTCGCGTGACTTCCAGATCCCCGGGACCTCCACCGGCTTCTCCCTCGCCGCGGCCTCCTCTGGGGTGGTGAGCGTCGAGGTCTGGGGCAAGTAGCCATGGCCGCCGCCCTGGTGAGCATGAAGCGCCCGCGCCGCAAGGACGGCACCGCAGAGCTCGCGATGCCAGGCTCACCGAACGAGCCGTACTACGGCTACGGCCTCACCGTGCGCCTGGAGAACTTCGAACTGGACGCCTTGAAGATGAAGCTGCCCAATGTGGGCGAGGAGCTCGAGCTCGAGGCCACGGTGAAGGTGACCCGCGTGAGCGAGTCGTCCTCGGTGCAGAACAAGGGCGACCGCAACGTCGAACTGCAGATCACCAAGATGGCGCTCGGCAAGAACGGCGCCAAGGAAACCGCACGGGATGTGAAAGAGAAGCCCGCGCAACCCGCCGGCGCGAACGCCGGCAATCTCCGCAGCAGCCATTCAGGCGAGCAAATATAAAGGAGAGCACGCGATGTCCTACAACAGCAACATCCTCACCTCCATCTATGGCCGCAGGCTCGGCCTGCAGCCCCTGTCGACCGCGCAGTTCGGCGGCCGGCAACCCTCCGAAGTGCTGGTCGGCCCGGAGGACCTGCGCCGCGGCGTGACCACCGCGGAAACCACCCTCGTCACGGTCCCCGCCTGGGGATGCTCGTTCCTCGCCGGCACCTCCGCCGCGAGCTCGAGCGTCTACGTGCTCGAGCCCCCGATCCCAGGGGTAAGGAAGACGATCATCTTCTCCTCGGCGAACACGCCGCAGTACTTGAGGACCCAGAACGCGGAAACCTTCAGGACGAGCGCCGACAGCACCATCGCCACGGTGATCTCCTCCACCTTGACCGGGTGCGTGGTCGAGCTGATCGGGCTCACCACCGCCCTGTGGGGCCTGCTCACCAACGGCACGAGCGCCATCAGCCGCGCGGCAACGACCTAAAGCCATGGCCCGCCCGCGCATCGGCGACACGGTCATCTACCGCCTGGCCGCAGGCGAAGTGGCCCTAGACGCCCCTCCGGAAGCAAGGCTCCACCGGGCCGAGGTCCTAGCCGTCCCGAACGGCGAGGGCGAGCATCCCCACATCGCTCTCGCGGCAGAGGTGCAGGGTGAAGAACAAACCCACCTCGACATCTGCCACAAGGGCGACGTGGGCGATGATTTCCCCTGCTGGGACTGGCCGCACTGATAAAACCTGGGGAAAACTTCCGAGTACGGGTGTTCAGCATCCAGGCAACTCCAGCGCGCGAAACCGCGCGAGATCAGAAAGAGAGGTTTCACGTGAAACTCTGTTCAAAGTGTCGCGAGAAAGTCCGCCGACAAGGACAAAGATATTGCCTGAATTGCCACGCGGCGCATGCGCGTAGGACGCGCCGTCGCTACGCCGACCTGCCGAGCGCTCAGCGCCAGGCGTCAAAGTCGCGCTCTTACGCGAACGTCTATCAGCGGCGCGGGAAGCTGGCACGCAAACCGTGCGAGAACTGCGGCAACCTCTCCGCCGAGAAGCATCACGACGACTACAATAAACCGCTTGAGGTCCGATGGTTGTGCAGGGCATGCCACCTTGGGGTCCACGGTGAGGCCGCCCGCACCATGCGCGAGGGGGCGATCCTATGATCGCCGCGAAGGATCTAGGCCCGCCCGGCTTTGACAAGATCGCCATCATCGGCTCCGCCCCGAGCTCAGTCAGGCTCGCGCCCTACACCGACCAGTCATGGGCCATCTGGGGCTGCTCACCCGGCGCTTACGGGGAGATCCCTCCAGGGCGCTCCGACGTCTTCTTCGAGATCCACCGCTGGGAACCTGCCGCACCCGGGGACCCGCGGAACGCCGCCAACAAGCCCTGGTTCTCCCCGGAATACGTGCGCTTCCTCGAGCTGCACGAGGGCCCGGTCTACATGGCCGAGCAGGTGCCCACCGTCAAGAACTGCGTGGTCTACCCCTTCGACGAGATGTCGGCCGAGTTCGGGCCCTATTTCTGGACCTCGAGCATGGCCTACATGCTCGCCCTGGCGATCAAGCTGCGCCCCCGGGCGATCGGCCTGTGGGGCGTCGACATGGCCGCCCACTCCGAGTACGCCTTCCAGCGCCCGGGCTGCCAGAACTTCCTCGGCATCGCAGCCGCACTCGGGATCAAGGTCGTGGTGCCCCTTGAATCGGACCTCCTGCAACCGCCCACCCCCTACGGCAAGATCGAAAACCACCCGCGCCACGCGAAGCTCCTCATCCGCCGCGCCGAGCTCGTGAACCGCATGAACATGCACCAGCAGAACGTCGCGATGAATCAGCCGCAGGTGGAATTCTGCAAAGGCGCGATCGACAACCTCGACTACATCCTCTCCACCTGGACCGACGACACCGACCCGGGCCTCGCGCTCTCGGAAGCCATCGCCCATTCGGCGATCGTCGCCGGGCGCTCCGTGGCGATCGAGGCAGCCCTCCACCGCTTCACCGAATCCACGATCCCGCCCATGCTCGAGCTCGATCCGCCTGTGCTGCTAGAGGGAGCGCCGCCGCTGCCGGTCGACCCCCCACCCGGACCTGGACCGGGCCCCGTCCCGGCCACGCCTCCCAAGATACGACCCACCTCCCGCTCCAGGGCGAAACGCCGCCGCTAGGCCCCATGGGCGCGCTCGAGGAGATCATCGACCGGCTGGACAAGATGAGCCCAGCGCAGCGCAAACGCGTCGCGCGCGATGCGCGCCGCGCCACGGCCAAGATGGTATGGGTCCCCAACCCGGGCTTCCAGACCGACACGTTCTTCTCCGAAGCCGATGAGGTCGGCTGCGGCGGGGAAGCAGGTCCGGGGAAGACCGACCTCGCGATCGGCCTCGCCTTGACCGAGCACTACCGCAGTCTCATCCTGCGCCGCACGAACAAGGAATCGGGGAAGCTGCAGCCCCGGATGGAGGAGATCCTGGGAACACGCGAGGGGTGGCACGGCTCCCCCACCAACGCCTGGAAGATCGATGCGGGCACGCAGTTCGATCTCGCCGGCCAGCGCGCGCGCATCCCCCACCAGATCCAGGTCGACATCGGTGGGGTGCAGCTGGAAAGCGACAAACAGAAATACAAGGGCGACCCGCACGACCTGATCGTCTTTGACCAGCTGGAGGACTTCACCGAAACCCAGTACACCTTCATCATCGGCTGGAACCGCTCAACCAATCCGCGCGCGCGCTGCAGGATCATAAGCACCCTCAACCCGCCCACGCGTCCCCTGGGCCTGTGGGTCATCCGGCGCTTCGCCCCGTGGCTCGACCCCAAGCACTACAAGCCGGCCGAGTCGGGCGAGCTCCGCTGGTACACCACCGTCGAAGGCCAGGACACCGAGGTGGAAGACGTCGGCCCCCACCTGGTCGACGGCAAATGGGTCAAAGCGAAAAGCCGCACCTTCATCCGCGGGCACCTGTGGGAGAACCCCGATCTCGCCAACACCGGCTACGAGGGCCGCCTGGCAGGTCTCCCCGAGGAGCTGCGCGTCGCCTACCTGCAGGGCTCGTTCGAAGCCTCCCTGCGCGATGCGCCGAACCAGACCATCCCCACCAGCTGGGTGAAACTCGCCCAAGCGCGCTGGCCGGACGGACACCCCGAGCACGTGCCGATGTGCGCGATCGGCGTGGACTGCACCGGCGGCGGCAACGATCCTCTCCTTCTCGCCCGGCGCTATGACGGCTGGTACGACGAGCTCCTCGAAATCCCCGGAAAGGAAATGCCCATCGAGCGGATCGGCAGCTACTCAACCGGCGTGATCGTCTCCTACCGCCGCGATCGGGCGCTCGTGGTGATCGACATGGGCGGGGGCTACGGCGGCTCAACCTACGAACACTGCAAGGCGAACGACATCGAGGCCTACCCCTACAAGGGAGCCGAAGGCACCGAGCGACGCAGCGGGGACAAGAAGCTGCGCTTCGTGAACGTGAGGAGCGCAGCACACTGGGTCTTTCGCGAAGCGCTGGATCCGGACCAGCCCGGCGGCTCCCCGATCGCGCTCCCCGAGGATCCCGAGCTCGTGGCCGATCTCACCACCCCCATATTCGAGCCGACGCCGAACGGCATCAAGGTCGAATCGAAAGAAGATGTCACCGCGCGCCTAGGACGTTCGACCAACAAGGGCGATGCGGTTATCATGGCGTGGTGGGCAGGACCGAAAGAGGTCACAGACGCCCTCGCATGGGCTGAGCAGCGCGAAGCACGGGCGCTGCGCCGGCCCCTCGGAAGACTGCCGAGGGCAGTGATGGGCGGCCGAGCGCCGCTCACCGGACGAGGGCGATAGCCATGGCGAGTACCTTCAGCAGCGTGACCCGGAAACTTGACGAGCTCAGCAGCAAGATGTCTACGGCCACGGCGATCGCGTTCGGGCGCCCCGGCGGAGGCCGAGCCGCGTCAGGTCCGCTGGGACCCGTTACCCTCAGCCCCAAAATCCGTCGCCAACTGGACGAAGGGTTCGGTGTGCCCCCGAGCCAAGGTGATCCCGGGTACGTACCACCGCCTGAGCCCCCGGTGATCCCCCCGCCCACTCCCATGCCGGATCCGGACCTCTCCAGCCTGGGCAGCATCGCCGCGCGCCGGCGCTCCATCCAGGCGCAGCTCGCGCGCCGGGGCCGCATGTCGACCATCCTGAGCCAAGGCCAGCCTGAACCGCTCGGAGGATAGCCCCGATGGACGCGAAAAAGCTCCACGACTTCGCCGAGAAAACGTTCGCGAAGAAGCTGGGCCTGGTCTCCCTGCAGCAGGAGATCGCGATGAACTTCTACCCCGAGCGGGCGGACTTCACGTTCCAGCGCTCCCTCGGCACCGACTTCGCCGCGAACCTGATGACGAGCTACCCGTTGCTCGTTCGCCGCGAGCTGGGAGACCAGATCGGCATGATGCTGCGGCCCACCGAAAAACCCTGGTTCCACATGGCGATGATCGACGAGCGCCTGATGGACAACGAGGTGCGCCAATGGATTGAGTGGATGACCACCGTCCAGCGCCGCGCCATGTACGACCGCGCCGCGATGTTCAACAAGGCGGAGAAGCAAGGCGACCACGACTTCGCCGCCTTCGGCCAGGACGCGATCTCAGCCCAACTGAATCGCTACGCGAACGGCCTGCAGTACAACTGCTGGCACCTTCGCGATATGGCGTGGACGGAGAACGAGGACGGTGCGATCAGCGCCGTGTTCAGGAAGTGGAAGCCAGGCGTCCGGGAGCTGCGGCGCCTCTTCCCCAAGACCGTGAGCGAGCGCACCGCGGCCGAAGCCGAGCGCGATCCGATGCACGAAGTGAACTGCATCCACATGGTGGTCGAGGGCGACCTGTACGACCTCACCGTGCACACCCCCTACACCTCGGTGTACTACGACATCGATCACCAGACGCTGCTGGAAGCGGTCCCCAGTTTCGACACCATCTACTCGATCGAGCGCTGGATGACGGTCTCCGGCTCCCAGTACGCATTCTCCCCCGCCACCGTCGCCGCGCTCCCCGAAGCGCGCCTGCTGCAGGCGATGACCTACACCTTGCTCGAGGCAGGCGAGAAGGCCACCAACCCGCCCTGGGCCCTTGACCAGAACATCTTCCGCTCGGATGTCGCCATGTACGCAGGCGGTTTGACCTGGGCGGACTTCGACGGCGACGCGCGCATCCAAGATCACATGCAGGTGATGGTCCACGACAAGAGTGGACTCCCGATGGGAGAGAAACAGCAGGACCGCTGCCAACGGATCATCTCGGACGCCTTTTACCTGAACGCGCTTCGCCCGTTCAACCCATCGACCGATCCGCAGATGACCGCTTTCCAGGCGGGGCAAATCGTCCAGGACTACATCCGCAAAGCCCTTCCGCTCTTTGAGCCGATGGAGGCCGAGCGCAACGGCTCCATCTGCGAGATGACCTTCGGGCGCCTGCTGCGCGCGGGCACGTTTGGGCCCACCCTCGTGATGCCGAAGAAGCTGAGAATGGCGATCGCCGGAAAACAGATCCAATTCAAGTTCAAGTCGCCCCTGCACGACTCGATCGACCAGATGAAATCCACGCTCTTCCTGCAGATGAAGCAGCTCACCGCCGAGGCCGTGGCCCTGGACCAGAGCGCGATGGACGTGCCCGACGCGATCACCGCGCTCCGGGATGCGCTCACCGGGATCGGCGTGCCGGCGGCCTGGACCCGCAGCGAAACCGAAGTCGACGCGAGGGCCAAGCAAAAGGCGGACGCCCAACAGACCGCCCAATTCCTGCAGGCCGCCCAAGGCGGTGCAGATGTCGCGAAGACCATCAGCGAGTCCCAGAAGAACGTCGCTGCTGCCCAACAACCGGCGATGGTGCCGTGAACGAGCAACCCCGAGCGAAAGGCGCACAGGAGCCCAGTGAGCAACCTCGCTCTAAATCGCGTGCGCCGGCCCCCAAACCCAAGAACGCCTGGGATCCGGCCCCGTGGGATAACCACCAAGCCGCAGCCATTCAAGCCCTCTTTGACGGCACCGCCTCGAAGGATCAGCAGCAAACGGCTCTGAAGTGGATCCTCGACGGCGCCTGCGTCCTCTACGACCTTTCTTACCGCCCGGGTCCAGGAGGAGACAGGGACACGAGCTTCGCCGAAGGGCGACGCTTCGTGGGAGCCCAGATCATAAAACTCGGGCGCTTGAACCTGGAACTTTTCCGAAAGAGGTAAGACGATCATGAGCCCAGCCCCCGCGCCCCGAGCGGCCGCCGCCCCCGCAGCTCCTGCCGCTGCAGCACCCGGACCCGTCAAACCTGCAGCGGGCGCTCCCGCCGCAGGCGCCCCGCCCAAGCCCGCAGCCGGGGCGCCAGGCGCGCCGGCCCCTGCAGCTGGGGCACCGGGAGCACCCAAACCCGCTGGCGCCCCCGCAGCGGGCACGGCGCTCGACGGTGCCCCGGACGAACCCGGGGGCGAACCCGGGGCAGCTCCCACCCAGCTGTGGCCCGACGACTGGCGCGACCAGATGGTGGGCGGGGACGCGAAGCTGCTCAAACGCCTGGAACGCTACGCGAGCCCCCAGGCCGCGATCAACGCCCTCTTCGCAGCCCAGAACAGAATTTCATCGGGCGAGCTGAAACCCGCCCTGAAAGAGGGCGCATCCGCTGCGGAAATCGCCGCCTACCGCGCCGCCGCCGGCATCCCTGAGAAAGCGCTCGACTACCCGATGCCCGAGGGCGTGCTATTCGGTGAGGACGACAAGCCCTTCATCGACAGTTTCCTCACCCACATGCACGGCATCCAGGCCCACCCGGCGGTGGTGAAAGAGGCCCTCGCTTGGTACCACGCCGATCGCGAGGCGCAGCTCGAGGCCCTGGTGAAGCAGGATGATGAGCACCGCATCGAAACGGTCGAGGCGATGGTCGCCAACTGGGGCAAGGACAAGGACCGCAACAAGAACATGGTGAACGCCCTGATCGAAAGCGCCCCCCCGACTGTGGCCGCCAAGCTGAAAGGAGCGCGCGGACCCGAGGACCGAGCGCTCCTCAACGACTGGGAAGTCGTCAACTGGCTGCAGCACGTCGCCTTCCAGATCAACCCCGTATCGACCGTCGTCCCCGGAGCAACCGGCGACATCGGCATGGCGATCGACGACGAGATCACCAAGTGGGAAGGCCAGATGGGCGACAAGAACAGCGACTACTGGGGCGGCAAAACCCACGACAAGGCGAAAGCCGAGAAGAACCAGGCGCGCCTGCGCGAACTCTACGGCGCCCGCGACCGCAGCAAGCCCCAGAAGTAGGGCACTTGTGCGCGCCGGAGGAGGCGCGTAGGATGCAGCACCAAGACCCGGAGGACCCGCGAAAACGAAAGGCGCGGCCCGGGCTCGAGATCAACACCAGGTAGCGAGGCCCCAAGCGGGTCGCGCGCCGGCCCCCCGAAAGGGGACACCCCTGGCGACGGCATCGATGGACACCCCGAGCGACGGTTCGTACAACCGCACGTGCAAAGGAGGTCCATCATGGCCAAGCTGAACCGCCTCATCGCGAAAGTCCAGCTCGCGCTCGTCCTGGCCGGATCGCTCGCCCGGTCGTTCTTCGAGCCGCTCGATCGCTGGTGCTACACCTTCCTCACCCGGCAAGGGCTCCTGCTCGAGCTCGACACCGCCTACCAGACCCAGTATCGGCAGGAGTTTGTGCAGGGCTTCGAAGCCCACGCGACGCTACTGCGGCCCTGCGTCACCACCGAGGCCGTCATCAAGGGACAGACCGCGGTGTTCCTCGTAGCCGACTCAGGCGGCGCGTCCGCCGTCACCCGCGGCGTGAACGGCCTGATCCCCGCCCGCCCGGACAACCTCACCCAGAACTCGGCCGTGCTGCAGGAATGGCACGACTTGGTGAGGAAGACCGGCTTCAACATCTTCGCAAGCCAGGGCGACCAGCGCCGCATCATGCAGATCACCGCGATGGGCGTGATCAACCGGAAGATCGACGACACCGTCATCCAGGAGCTGAACTCAGGCACCGTCGCCGTGGGCGGCGCGGGTCAGGTGCCCAACGTGAGCCTGTTCCAGAACGGAGCGGTGAAGCTGCAAAACGCCTCGGTCCCCTGGGACTCGAACATCACGTTCCTGTGCCAGCCGTCGATGCTCGCCTACCTCGAGCAAGCCCCCGAGTTCGCCAACGCCCAGTACGTGGACATCCGGCCCTTCGCCGGCGACACCCCCGACTGGCGCGACGCGCCCATGGGCTACCGCTGGAGGAACACGCTCATCGTCATGCATCCGAACCTCCCCGGCAAGGGCACCGCGAGCGAGAAGTCGTTCCTCTTCCACAAGTCGGCGATCGGCCACGCAGCGAATACGGGCGAAGTGGACACCGCGCTCGGGTTCAACGATGAGCAGAACTACAGCTATGCTCGGTGCTCGATCTTCATGGCGGCCAAGCTCCTGCAAAACGCAGGCGACGTCGTCTTCACCCACGACGGATCGGCCTACGCGTAACCCGATGGTCTGCTAGGACCCACCTACAGGAGACAATGCCATGGCATATCTCGGCACCACGCAAGCCTCAAGCGTCAGCAACCCCCCGGTCAGGATCTGGGGCGGCATGGGCGGCGGCGCGGACGCGCACATCACCGGCGGCTCCACCCTCTACATCTCCGGACTCGGCGGCACCAACCCCGCAGGCAAGGGCTTCGGCCAGCAGGGCTGGGTGTACCACACCACCGACATGACCTCGGCCGTCCTCGCGGCGAACTACTTCACCGACGCCGCGCAACTCGGCGTGCGCCCCGGCGACATCTTCTTCTTCGTCCAGCAAGGGAGCACCCTCGGATCGAGCCAGATGCTGCGCTTGAACGTGGTGGCGGCGGTGAGCACGAGCGGCGCCTCCTTCTCGACGGCGTCGAACATCCAAGGGACCTCGTAGGGAGGGCCCATGGCGTATGTCGGCACCACCGCGGCCTCTTCGGTCAGCAATCCGCCGGTACTGCTGTCCAGGACCGCCGGCTCTCGCTCGATCCTCGGCAGTTCTGGACTGACCGCTTGGAGCTCCGGGGTCACTCGCGCGGCGGGGCTGGGGATGTGGCAGTACATCTCCACCAACCTCACCACCGACCTGACCAGCCCGGGCTTTTTCACCGAGGGCGCGGCGCTCGGAATGCAAGTGGGGGACATCCTCTTGGCGGTGCAATACACCTCGGCAGGCTCGAGCTTCATTATGTCCCAGGGGGTGCTGACGACCACCAACAGCTCGGCAGGCTTCAACCTCACGACGCTGGGTATGATTACCTCGACGCGGGCCTCGAGCCTCTAAGTCGGGCGCAAGGGAAAAGGCAGTACCCAAGGCCCGGGGCCGAGGCCTCGGCCGTTTGCACGTTTGAGAGAAAGACCATCAATCAGGAGAAGCGCCCATGACCCCCAAACAACCCCCGAAACGCCCGGTCGACACCCGCGTGGAAGTGGCCGAACGCAACCTCGAGCGCGCCCAGGAAGCCGCTGCTGCCACCACCGCGACCGCCCTAGGCAAAAAACCCGAGGCCCCGATCCTCACGGCCGACCGCCTGAAAGGCGCCGAGTTCGACCGCGTCGTGCACACCGCAAACCCGCCCGCAGGCCACACCCTCGAGCACATGCTCTCCCCCGCCTACTGGGCCCACGTCGCCCCGAAACTCATGCCCTGGGCGAAGATCGAGGTGCGCGCGGAAGACGGCACCTACTATGGCGAGCTCCTCGTCCTCGCCTGCGATCGCACCTGGGCCCGGATGCACGTCCTGCGCTGGGACGATCTCACCACCCAGGACGTGTCCATGACGGCTGCGATGATGCCTGCCGCTTCGGCCTACGAGGTGAAACACAACCCGACTCTGCGCTGGCACGTGGTCCGTAAGGCCGACCGGCAGCTCATGCACCGCGACGCCCAGACCGCCGAAGACGCCCAGACCTGGCTGCGAGAACACCTGAAGGTCGTCCCGGCGTAGCCGACCCCGGCTGATCGCCGCGCGTGACCACCAGCAAACTCAAGCTCTACAACGGGGCTCTTGCCATCCTCGGCCAGCGCCAGCTCGGCGCATTGACCGAGAACCGCGAGAGCCGCCGGCAGCTCGACCTTGCCTGGGATGATGGCGCCGTTGACGCCGCGCTCGAGGCGGGCCAGTGGTACTTTGCCATGCGCTCGGTAAGGATCACCTCCGACCCGAGCATCACCCCGGACTGGGGCTACCGCAAGGTCTTCGAAGTCCCCGAGGACCACATCCGCACCTGCGCCGTGTGCCAGGACGAGATGTTCAACGTGCCGCTCTTGGGCTACCGCGAGGAAGCCGGGTTCTGGTACAGCGACCTAGATCCCATCTACGTGCGCTACGTCTCCAACGACACGGCGTTCGGCATGGACTTCTCGCTCTGGCCGGGAACCTTCGTCGAATACCTGAAAGGCCACCTCGCCTTCCTCACCGCGCTCGTCCTCACCTCCGACAAGAAAAAGGTCGTGCTCGCCGAGGCCTACAGGTCCAAAGCCCTGAAGGACGCCAAATCAAAGGCCGCGATGGCCGACCCGACCACCTTCCCCGCCGAAGGCGCGTGGACTTCGTCCCGCCGCGGCATGCGCTCCTCCTGGCCTGACAGAGGCAACCGCGGCAGCCTGATCGGCTAGCCCCGTGAGGCTACGCGCTGCTCATGGGCCCCAGCAGATCCGTGCGGTGACCCTTGCGCGCTGGGGTGGCGATAACTGCGTCGACAGTCCAAGGGCCGCCTTTGCCGCGGAGCAGCCTGGAACGCAGCAGCTCTTTCCCGATTCCGGTTTCCCTGACCAGCTCAGCGAATGTCACGCGGCGACCCCGATATTCAAAATGCACGTTCGTGATCCGGTTGTTCGCCTGCTCTTGGCGAGTCGCCCAGCGGCAGTTCCCAGGCTCGTAATTTCCGCCGTTCTCGACGCGCTCGATCGTGGAGGCCAGCGAGGGCCGCTCGCCCATATCAGCAAGGAAATTGTCGAACGACCGCCAGCGAGAGCACATTGTGATCCCGCGTTTGCGATAGTGCTCAAAGGCCGGATTCGAGGGCTGGGTGCAGCGGGCGACCATGCTGCCCCAAGAGCGGTACGTCGGGGATTTCCCGCCCGCCCAACTGTGCCCATGCCGCGGAATTCCCACATGACCTCCCCAGATCGAATCGTACACCAGTGGCCGTAGAAAACGTCCCGCTTTTGGCTTTTAACCGTGGGCTCGTGTCCAAGCACGGCTTGGCGCGCGTGGACATCAAGCGCACCGCGCTCTCCGCCGAGGTCTTCACCAACTGGATAGCGCGGGTCCTGGGCAGCATGATGCTGCGGCCCGGCTCAGGGTGGCTCGGCAACACCCGAGCCGACGCGAAACCGTTCTACCTCGAATTCGTCTTCAGCCTCACCGACAAGGCGCTGGTCGAGCTCACCGACCAGAACCTGCGGATCTGGATCAACGACGCCGTGCTGCAACGCGTCGCCGTGGCGACCGCCGTCACCAACGGCAACTTCGCTGCGGACGTCGCAGGCTGGACCGACAACGACGAGGCCGGAGCGGTCTCGGCCTGGTCCGGGGCGTTCGGCGGGAGCCTCTCCCTGCAGGGCACCGGCACCAATGCGGCGATCCGCGATCAGCAGGTGGTCGTCGCCGCCGGCGATCTCGGGAAAGAACACGCCCTGCGGATCGTGATCGAGCGCGGTCCGGTGACCTTGCGCATCGGGAACGCTCTGGGTGACGACACCTACATCAACGAGACCGTGCTCGATACGGGCAGCCATTCGCTCGCCCTCACACCCTCAACCGATATCTGGATCCGCTTCTTCACGCGCCGCATCCCTCTTGCTTTCGTCGGCCAGTGCACGATCGAGGCGGCGGGCGATCTCGTGCTCCCCACCCCCTGGCTCGCCGCCGATCTGCCGCGCATCCGCTACGACACGTCGGGCGACATCATCTTCATCGCCTGCAAGGGCACCTATCAGCAGCGCGCGATCGAACGACGCGCCGCCCACTCCTGGTCGATCGTCCTCTACCAGCCGGAAGACGGCCCGTTCCTGGTCGAAAATATCGGGCCGATCACGCTCACGCCATCTACGATCACAGGCGACACCACGGTGATCGCCTCCAAGGCGCTCTTCCGGACGAGCCACGTCGGCGCGCTTTTTAGAATCACCTCGGTCGGGCAGGATGTGATCAAGGTCGGCGCCGCCCTGAACGACGCGACCGACGCGATACGCGTGACCGGAGTGGGCAGCGATCGCGCGATCACCATCATCCTCTCGGGATTTTTCGACGGCGTGCGCACCATCATCCTCGAGCGCAGCTTCGACAACGCCGCCTGGAGCGCGGTACCAGGAGAAACCTGGATCGCAGCCATCACCGTGGCCTTCACCGACGGCCTGGATAACCAGATCGTCTTCTACCGCTTGCGGATCTCGGTGATCGGGGGCGCCGGCAACACGAACATGGAATTGAGCATTCCCACCGGATCGATCACCGGCGTCGTCCGGGTGACCGCTTTCGTGAGTACGGTAAACGTGAGCGTCCAGGTCCTGAAAGCCCTCGGAGGAACCTCCGCAACCGCCGTGTGGGCCGAGGGCACCTGGTCAATCTTCAGGGGCTACCCAAGCGCGGTCGGCTTTCACAGCGGGCGCCTGTGCTGGGCAGGCAAGGGCTTCCTGTGGGGCTCGATCTCAGACGGCTTCTACAGTTTCGACGATACCGTCGAGGGCGACTCGGGCACCTTCGCGCGCTCGATCGGCTCAGGCCCCGTCGACAACATCAACTGGATCCTTGGGCTGCAGCGCCTCTTACTCGGCGCCGACATGGCCGAGCAACAGGCGGTCACCTCGAGCCTCGATGAACCGATCACCCCGATCAACTTCGGCATCCGGCCCGCCTCGACCCAAGGCTCCCACCTGGTGGCAGGACAGAAGATCGACACCCACGCCATCTTCGCCGCCCGCGGCGGAACGCGCGTTTTCGACCTGGGGCTCGACCCGACCAGCGGCGACTACGTTACCCAAGAGCTCACCGCGATCGTGCCCGATCTGTTCGAAGATGAAGCCAACATCGCGAACGACCTCTCCATCGTGCGCCTCGGGGTCCAGAGAAAACCCGACACGCGGATCCACGCGGTGCGCGCCGACGGCACCGTCGCCATCGCGATCTTCGATCGCCTGGAGAACGTGATCTGCTGGCTCGACTACGAAACCGACGGCGACGTCGAGGACGTGGTGATTCTGCCGGGAACGGTGGAGGACCAGGTCTACTACGCGGTCAAGCGCACCATCAACTCGGTGACCAAGCGCTCCCTGGAACGCTGGGCGCTCGAGGTAGAATGCCGCGGCGCCGCGGTCACCAAGCTCGCCGACGCCTTCATCCTCTACCAGGGGCCGGCGATCGCCCATGTGCCCGTCGCCCACCTGGAGGGCAAACAGGTCGTGGTCTGGGCCGACGGCGTGGACGTCGGCTACGACGACGACGACAACCTCATCTATACGGTGACCGGAGGATTCCTCGCCCCGGATCTCAGCGTTCCCGCCTCCACCATCGTGGTCGGCCTGCCCTACATGGGAAAATGGCAAAGCGCGAAACTCGCCTACGCTGCACAGCTGGGCACGGCGCTCAACCAGAAAAAGAAGGTCGACGGCCTGGGGGTGATCATGCGAAACACCCACGCGCGGGGCCTCAAATACGGTCCGGACTTCGACACCCTGGATCCGCTCCCGCAAATCGAAGACGGAGGCCCGGTCGACCCCGATTACATCTGGCCCGAGTACGACAAAGCCTCCTTCGAGTTTCCCGGCGAGTGGGATACCGACTCGAGGATCTGCCTGCAGGCGATGGCCCCCCGCGCCTGCACGCTCCTCGCCCTCACCGGCACGGTCGAAACGAACGAAAAGCAATGAACCCCACCATCGTCCCCGCCACGCAAGCGATGCTCCAGGAGCTGGGCGAGCGCCCCAAGGGCACCGGGCGCGCCTACGCCGTCATCCTGGAGGGCAGAACACTCGGGGTCTGCGGCTACTACCAGGACCACGGCCGCCTCGTGCTCTACGCCCGGGTCACTCCCGAATTGAGGCGCTGGAAAAAGCTGATCCTCCGCTGCGCCCGCATGACGATGGCCGCCGCGGATCGCCTGCGCGCCCCCGTCGTTGCGCTCGCCCAACCCGATATCCCGGGATCCGCCCGTACGCTCCTCGCCTTGGGTTTCGAGCACGTCGAGCAAGAACTCTACTGGAGGCCGACGTGGCGTTTGCGGCCGTAGCCGTCTCCGCAGCCGGTCTCGCCCTCCAAGCCGAGGGCGCCTCGCGCGCGCTCGCCGATGCAAAAGCGATCGCCGCCCGCAAGCGCGCTGCAGCCGAGTTCGAAGCAGGCCAGCTCGAGCAGCAGGCGGGCCAGGCGATCGCCGCTTCCCAGCGCACTGTGTTTTCCGAGGTGAGGCAAAGCAAGCTCGTCCAGTCCCGGGCGATCGCCCTCGCCGCCGCAAGCGGCGGCTCCGCAAGCGACCCGACCGTGGTGAACATCGTGGCCGGGATCGCAAGTGAAGGCGCCTACCGCCAGAATCTCGCCCTCTATCAGGGGGAGGAGAAAGCCCGCCAGCTGCGCCTGTCGGCCGCCGCCGACCGCCTGAGCGGGGAGATCGGCGCCGCCGCAAGCCTCGCTCAGGGCCGCGCGATCGCCACCGAAACTACGGGCAAGATCCTCGGTACCGGCGGTTCGCTCTACGCCCGCTACGGCTACAACAGCCCCGCCATGACTCCGATCAACGAATTCACCTACACGGGCGGCACCCCCGCCGATCCCTCTTATGGTTAAGCCCCTGCCCACCCGCACCGCGCTGGGGGACACCGCAGAACCACGGCCGAGCTACGGCGTCGCGAAGATCGACACCCAGGGGCTCGATGCCCCCCTCGCGGTTGATCGCGCCGAAGTCGCCGCGGGCCAGCACCTCATCGCCGGCGCAAACGACATCGCCGTCGCCCAGGACCACTTCGACACGCTGCGCGCGGAAGATGCGTTCAACCAGCTGCAGCAGAAAAAAGTGGACCTCTCCGTGGGCGACGAGGGGTTCGCCACGAAAAAGGGCGCCGCCGCCGTCACCCAGCCGCTCCTCGCAGACTACGGCCAGAAGTTCAAGGACGCCCAAGGCTCGATCGCCGAAGGCCTCCAGAACGACCGCCAACGGGAGAAATTCAATCGGCGCGCGGGGGTGGCCGAGATCCAGTACAAGCAGGACATCCTAAAACACGTCTACTCCGAGTCGCTCGTCTACGGGAAACAAGTGCTCGAGGGTACCGTGAAGACCGAGGTGCGGAACGCCCAGGTGAGCTGGGATGACCCCTACGCCGTGCAGATCTCGAAAGACCGGATCGGCGCCGCGATCGACAGCATGCAAAAGCAGCACGGCTGGGGACCGGAGGAAACCGCCGCCGTCAGGCAGAACGCGGATACCGAGATCGCCACCGCCGTGGTCGGGAGCGCGGTCGCGAACGGCGACGTCGAGTACGCCCAGAACTACTACGACGCCAACCGCAAGGACATGGACCTCGCCACCCAGAACTCGCTCCTGAAGGTGATCAAGGACGGGGAGCAAAAGACCCTCTCCAACACCTACCAGACGGACTTCTTGAGCGCGCGCGACGACCCGAAGCTGCTCGGGTTTCTGGAGGAGCGCGTGACCAAGGACGAGCGCCTGGACGAAGGCAGGAAGAACCTCCTCATCGGACGCATCCTCTCCCGCCAGGACACCCTGGAGCGCCGCGCCGAGGCCGAAGCGCGGCGCCAGGAGAAGGTGATCCAGCGCGGTATCGACCAGGTGAACTCGATGACCCTGCACGGGTTCGAGCCCACCGTGGAGCAGATGCAACCCCTGATCGACGCCGCCAAGGGGACCGATCTTGAGCAGGCCGCAGCGCAAATGGTCGCCACCGCCGAGACCACCCGGCGCTTTCGCCAGGCGCTCCCCGCCCAGCAGGAATCCTACCTGTCGAACCTCGAGGCGGCGATCCGCAAGGATCCGACCAAGTTCGACGTGACCATGGTCGGCAAACTGCGCGAGATCTACAACAACCAGCAACGCCTGATCGCAGACGACCCGCAATCATTCATGGTGAGACAGGGCCTCGCCCAGCCCCTCGCCATCAACCTCGCCAAACCCGAGGATGCCGCCCCCGAGTTGGCCGAGGCCGCCTCCCGAGCCCGGACGATGGCGGGCCTCTACCAGGCCCCCATGAAGATCCTGACGAAGGAACAGAAGGACCTCCTGGTGGGGGCGATCCACCAAGCGCCGGTGCGGCAGCGGCGCGACTACTTCGCCTCGCTTGCGCGCGCCACGGGGGAGGACACCGAAGCCTACTCGGCCATCATGGGCCAGATCGCCCCCGACGACCCGGTCACCGCGATCGCCGGAATCTACGCCGGGCGCGGGATCCAGGATGAGAAGGGCAACCAAGTGGCGGACCTGATCCTGCGCGGCCAAGCGATCCTCCACCCCAACCGCAAAGAAGACGGGAGCCCGGACAAGGGCAAGCTCTGGCCCATGCCGCAAGGCCAGGACGAGAAGACGATGCACCAGCTTTTCTCCGACTACGAGCGCGACGCCTTCGCCGGCCACCCGCAAGCTCGCAGCGCCCACTACCAGGCGGCGCTCGCCATCTACGCCGCCAAATCAACCGAAGCGGGGGACGCGAGTGGCGTGGTTGACAGCACCCGCTGGAAGGATTCAATCCGTCTTGCCACCGGCGGCATCGACCGCTACAACGGGCGCTCCGTCGTCCTGCCCTGGGGGGTGCCCTACGGGCAGTTTAAAGACGGAGTGCGCGCCCGGATCGACGAGCTCGAGGCAAGCGGGCAGCTCCCGGCAGGGATGACGGTGGGCCGCATGCGCGACCTGCCCCTGGAGAGCGTGGGCGACGGGCGCTACGTCTTTCGCGCCGGCGACGGGGTGCTCGTCTCGCGCGAGAAAGACGATGCCCTGCGAGGCGAACTCGGGGTCCTCTACAACAAGAAAGGCGAGGCCACGACCGAGCTCTCCATCACCGTGACCGACAAGCGCCTGAACCAGGGCAAGCCCACCAACATCCCGACCCTGGTAAAAGGCCAGGTCGACGTCCCGGCGCTCCAGGAGGGCGGCGCACCGAGCCAAGCCCAGGAAGACATCGCCATCAAACGCGCCGCCGAACGCGTGAAAGCGGGCGCGAATCTGCCCAGCCATGACACCGTCGACGCAGCGGTCACCGCGGCCAGAGCACGCTCAACCGGCAAGAAGATGCAGCCCTACTCAGGCGCCCCCCCCTTGCGCCCGGTCCTGATCGACTTCAACAAAGCTGTCGGCACCGTGCCCCCTGAGCGCGTGCCCACCCCGGCGGAGATGATGGAAGGCGCGGCGCTCTGATGCCCCTAGATCTGTACCGCTCCGAGACCCTCGATCGGCTCTCGTCGCTCCCTCCGGTAGAGAACCCCGAGGCGGGCGCCTTCGACGGCTTCGTACGCGGCTCGGCGACCTACACCATGCGCGGGTTTGCCACCACCGCCCGCGCGATCGACATGCTGGGCGCCGTGGGCCCGATCGCACAAGACGCCTTCACCGGCGGCACCGAGGCCCAGGACCGCTACTTCCGCGAGCACGACGAAGTATTCGGGAGCGCGGTCGACTACTGGACCCCGCGCCCGAACGAAGTAGGCGTCGCCGGCCAAGTCGTGGGCGGCTTGGCCTCCCTCATCCCCAAGGTGATCCTCTCCCCCGGCTTGGCTGTCGGCTCCGAGCAACTGAGCGCGGGCGAGGAACTCGTAGCCAAGGGTGTGCCACCGGCCAAGGCGCTCACCGTGGGAGCGATCCAGGGTACCGCAACCGGCCTCGGGCTCTGGGTTCCCATCCTCGGCCGCAACCTCTGGGAGCGGCTCCTGGTGGGCGGCGCCGGCTACAACGTCACTCAAGGGGTGGCCACCCGCGGGGCGAGCCAGCTCATCCTCGCCGATACCGAGGCCGCGAAAGACTTCCGCGCCTTCGACCCCGAAGCGATGACCCTGGACGCCCTCCTCGGCATGGCCTTCGGGAGCTTGGCCCACGTGTCCCCGGAAGCGAGGGCGCAAGGCGCGGCGGCCTGGGACCGGATCCGCACCTGGGCTGAGCGCCTGAACCCATCGGACCTGGACGCGATCGCGGCGCTGCGCCAGGCCGAACACCTAAACGTCGACAGCGCACCCGGCAAGCCGGTCGGGCCCGAGGACGTGATCGCGCACGTCGAGCGCATGAAAACCGCCATCGACCAGCTCGCCAAGGATCGGCCTGTGGAAGTGACCGACCATCCTGCTCCTGACGTCGAACGCGCGACCCCGGAAGAAACCGCCGCGCTCGAGCAACGCTTCCGCGAGCTCCAGGCGGAAGCCGAACGCGTGCGCCAGGAAGAACGACTGCCCCACCCCGACGATCTCGAGCGCGCGATCACCGAGGCAGCCACCCTGGAAACCCCCTACGAAATCGCGCACGGGCGCGTGCCCTTTGAAATCACCCCGGAGATGGCCCGGCGAGAGCGCCTGCAGGAGATCGCCTTCGAGCGCGATCTGGCTACACCTGAACAAGCCCCCGTTCTCGACGCCGAAGTGGCGAGGATCCGTGAGGAGCTGCGCACTCCATCGGAGGGGGCACCTGAACCGAAAACCCTCGAAGCCCAGATCGAACGCGCCACCCCGCAACTCGGGCCCGAGGAGCGCCAGGCCTACCAGGACCTGACGCAAGCGTTCTATGAGGCCACCGCGAAGCGCGCTGGGCTCACCCCCGAGCAGCTCTACGAGCGCTATCCGCTCGAGGTGACGGGCGGGCGCGTGGCGGTGGTGGGCGCACTTGAGCACACCGACCGGTCCACCTTCCTCCACGAATCGGGGCATTTCTACCTGGACGTCCTGAACGAGCTCGCGGGCGAAGGGCACCCCGACATTGCCGCCGACCGGGACACCCTGCTCACCTGGTTCGGCGTGAAGGACGGGGTGACCTGGGACCAGATGAACCTGGAAGCCCGCCGCCCCTACCACGAGCAGTTCGCCCGGGGCTTCGAGACCTACCTCGGGGAGGGCGTCGCCCCAACCCCCGGCCTGAAAGCGGTGTTCGAGCGCTTCAAGGAATGGCTGCTCGCGATCTACGAAAGCCTCACCAAGCTGAACGCCCCCATCTCAGATGAGGTGCGCGGGGTCATGGCGCGCATGCTGGGCGGAGAACACCCGACCGAGCCGCCCCCGGCGGAAACGGGCCCAGGACCCGCTAGGATCACCCAGGAGCCACTCGCGACGCCGGAGACCCCAGCCCCCGGAGAAGCCCCGATCGCCCAAGCGCCCCCCGCGGGCGGCCCCGCCGCCCCCCCTCCTGCCGCCGCCGGGGAATTCCCGGCGCCGGCGCGTCCCAAAGCGCGGACAACTGGCCAAATAGTCGAGGTAAGCGCAGAACAGGCCTTCGCCCTCCGGGAGCTCGGCCGCGAGGCGGGCTGGCTCGAGATGGGCGGGCGCCTGGATATGTCGCGCTTGGCAGACCCGGAGAAGCTCGGCACCCCCGCCTTCACCAAATGGGTCCCGAAAGCCGAGTGGTGGACGGACTTCGTGCGCACCCCGGGCGCGAAGCTGAACGAAGTGGAACTGCGCCGAGCAATCGACAAGGCCACCCAAGGCGAGCCGCTCAGGAAACAAGAGCAGCGCGCGATGGACTACCTCCTCCCCCTGGCAGAAGAACGCCTGCACCAGTACGGGCCGGGCGCCGTCGAACGCCTGATGGAAAGGGAAGCCATCCAGGCTGAGCCCAAGGACCCTCTCGCTGCCGCAGCCGACCGCTTCGTCCTCCAGCACCCGGATCTGGAACTCACCGTGGGCCAGAACGCCGACGGCACCCCGATCCGGCAGCGCGCGGCAGAAGTGCTCACCCAAGCGCGCGAAGCTCGCGCTCGCGCCGAAGAAGACGCGCAGCTCGTGCGCTCGGCCGCCCAGTGCCTCCTGGGGGATTGATGGCCGCGAAAATCTACAGCCACTTGACCGGGCGCCTGCAAGCGACCCCGCCCCGGCCCGCGCAGGCCCCCCGGCACGATCCGGAGCTCACCCGGATGCGCGCTGAAACCCAAGCGCGCGAGCAGCGCATGACCGAGGCCCTCCAGGACGCGGCTGTGCTACGCGCAGAACTCCAGGCCGAGCGCAGCCGCCGAACCCAGGCCGAGGGCGAGATTGCTCAAGCCGAAGACCGCGCTCGCCAAGCCGAGCAGCGCGCCCTAGAGGCGGCGGTGCGGGCGGGGGAAGCCGAAGGCGCAACCGCGGGCCTGCGAAGTGCCCTCGCCAATGCCCAGGCAACCAACACGAAGCTCGCGGCCATGAAACCCCCGCCGCCCCCGAAACCCGCACCGCCTACCCCCGCCACGCCCTGGAAGATGGAAGTGCACCGGGACGGGGTGGGCAACATCCGCGAAATCATCGCGACCCCCCAGGGGAAATAGATGGTCGATCGGGTTGCCCTTCCTCTCACCGGCTCCGGAGACACGACCGCCTCGGTCGCGACCGAGCGTATCGCGGGCGATGAGTTTCAGTGGGTGAAGATCGCCGACGGAACGGCCGGCCAGACCCGGGGGTTCATCGGCGCCTCCACCACCCCAGAGTCAAGCGCGCTGGGCCTCGTGACCCGCAACATCCCAGGCGGGATCCAAGCAGTGGATCAGGCCGCACCCTGGGTCATCGTCGGAGCGGTGTCCCTGGATCCGAGCACCGCCGCGATCGGCACCGTCGCGCAGGGAACCCCTGGATCCTCGGCGAGCCCCTGGTTCTTCGCAGGCTCGGTGAGCGTCTCCTCGGGCAGCGTAACCCTCGCGGCGAGCACCGCCCTGATAGGGACGGTCGCCCAAGGCTCCGCCGGCTCCTCCAACTCCCCCTGGTGGGTGATCAGCACGGGCGGCGGCGCGGGCAGCACCGCCGTCGACGCTAACCTGACGAGCGCTGGATCCACCAAGCTCGTGGGCACGGTCGCCCTCTCGTCCGGGCAGCTAAACATCGGCACGGTGGGCCAAGGCACTGCCGCCTCCTCCACCGGCCCATGGCCGATCACGGGCTCTGTCCTCATCAGCTCGGGCACCCAGACTATCGGTACGGTCCTCTTGTCGAGCTCGGCCGTTCAGATCGGGGCGGTGGCGTTGAGCTCGGGCACCCAGACCATCGGCACCGTCGTCCAAGGTTCAGCAGGGTCCTCGACCCAACCGTGGTACTTCGTCGGCTCCTCGGCCGGGTCGAGCGCGAACATGATCGGCACGGTCGTGCTGAGCTCCGGCACCACCGCGATCACTGCAGGCTCCGTCGCCCTTCTTGCGGGCTCGAGCGCCAACATGGTGGGGACCGTGATGATCTCCTCGGCGAGCCCGATCGTCCACCGGAACGCCGTGTCGGCCTCGAGGACCTCCGCCGCCACCTCAGTCGACGTTGCCCTTTTTGCCGCGAACGCAAACTCGCTCGGCCGCACGATCTTTAACGAAACGACCGGCTCGCTCCTCTACATCGGCCTATCGACCGTGCTCGTGAGCTCCACCGCCTACGACTGGCAGATCCCGGCGGGCGCTGGGGTCTCCTTCGGCATGGCGGGCGGCCTACCACCCTACACGGGCGCCGTGCGCGGCCGTCTGCAATCGACCACGATCGCCGGGGTCGCGCGCATGACCGAGTTCACGAGCTAGATGAAAAGGACGATTCGCAAATGGGATGGTTCACCGCCGGCAGAGTCACCAATCCGGGCAAGGCTGCAATTCTCGCCGACACCGGTCCCATGCTCGCTACGACCCTCGCTGTAACCGTGCTCGCATGGGTCGAACGCGAGCCTGCGACAATCGAGATCGCGCAACGCGATGCCGGCAACCTCACCGACGTGAACGTGCAACCGCTCTCGGTCGACCCTGCGCAATCAGCGGAGACGACTTTTACCGCAACGCTCCAGGTCAACCAGAGGATCGTGGCCCGTTGCACTCAAGGCTTGGATATTTCGGGAGACATCCACGTGAGCATTTT